>Ga0307515_10010298_pt1 | contig 17948 bp, 14 predicted proteins | sample 17_EM_MG_FD_194513 | JGI IMG/M metagenome (GOLD analysis project Ga0307515, IMG submission 194513) | Populus trichocarpa ectomycorrhiza microbial communities from riparian zone in the Pacific Northwest, United States - 17_EM | ecosystem: Host-associated > Plants > Roots > Unclassified | place... | reverse complement strand
TCTAATTTCATAAATTATCTCGAATAAAATAAATAATAATCAAAATAATAAAAATCAAATCTAATTGATAAAAAAATTGAAAATGATGAAATAAAAAAAAATTATAATTTCATAAATTATTTCAAATAAAATAAATAATAATAATAAAAACCAAATCTGATAGATAAATATTAAATAATTTCAATTAATGAAAATAAAAAAACAAATAACAATCATAAAAATAAGGATCAAAATTGATATAAAAATTAAATTAAATCAAATTCTAAGAGATAAAATTAAAAAAAAATTCAAAATAAAATATATAACAATAAAAAATTAAAAGATCAAATTTAATATAATTAACAAATAACATAACATTTTAAAATTTTTCACAATTTTTAAAAAATATTTTCTACCCAAAATAAAAATAAAAACACTTTTAAAAACCAAATCAATTTTTTTTAACTAAAAATTATTTTTTATTGATCAATTTTTTTAATAACAAACAAACATTAAAAAAAAAAATTAAAAAACGTAACTTTTAAAAAACCACTTTCCGCTTAGTTTTTCTAGCCTTCAAAATTGGAGTTCTTTCACGCCGCCTCTCCTATTTGGTATGTTTCATGACCATACCGATAGCGACGGGTAGGTATACGTCCATTTAGACATTACATATCCAAACTCAACTAAAGATTTTGAACTACCACTCATATCCAGTTACAGAATTAAAAAAAGAAGAGAAAAGCCAAACAGCTCATTACTCAAATTTTCTAACTAATTGGATTGAATCTTTGATTATTTGCATCATGACCAAATGAAATATCAAGCCACTTGACCAAGCCTCGCCTCCAAGATTAGGTTTTCACGAAGACCTCTTTTTTCCCTGTTAACGTATTTCAGCAACAAAACAATTCAAAATGAAAACAAAAGGATTCACGTTTCCACGGTCGCACCAACCCCAACTCTCTCATCTTTGCTCATAAGAGTTGCACCACTAATGTAGTGTTCTCTATCGGATCAAATCTTCAACTATACCCCAATTACAACAATCATTTCAGTTGTTTTCAGAATATCTTTAGAGCATGCATCAAAACCTGGACCGTGGATTTCTTAGATAAAGAGGCTTCACCACCAATGGCCATATTTGGATCAGGGTCAGTCATCTGCTGTTACCGGGTAGAGCATCACGGCATTTTACTGTTGTGCTCTGGAACTCCTTCCTCTGGTCAAAAATTTCCTCATGGCACTAATAATAGGAAGAGGGTTTTCCAAATGAACAGCATGACCACAATTGGGAACCTCAAGTATCTCACAAATATTGTTCCCCCTGCGGTCTTCACCTTTCCTATCTTGGACAACTTCATGGAACATTTTTTGAGCAATTGACTTGAACTTCGCATCTTTCTCTCCAACAATGAGTAAAAGGGGCAAATCACATCGCTTCAAGTCTTCCCACAATGGCCTATTGTTTGAGGATAAGGAAAGAAAAACCAATGAATAAAATTAACTTGAGACAGCAAAATTCAACTGGTTCTAACAATAACTCATCTGTTAAGAAATTTATGTTCCAGAGTGGCTGTCATGGTTCAAGTACAAATAACTCATGCTATCAAGTTGTTTTGACAAGTTGACTCATCTTCCAATGGGCATTCTTCAGATAAAAGGGATCAAGCTGATTACAGAGCACCAAGGAACAGGTAAAGTGACAGAATTAGAGAAGGTACATGATGCAGGAGTTTTTTTTTTCCTAATATGCAGCTTTATATTGATGAGCATAACTTTCAATCCGACCGTTGGATCAGGCTGGCATTATGCAAAACGATTCCAGCGACCTTATTTCCTTTAGAGGTTAAAATATCTACCCAGTAGGAGTTTGTAAAGGCCTTCAAATAAGGTCTATAAGTTAGTGTTTAGGATTTACTATATTTTCCTAATTGATTTATGATTTTTTTTCCATTTGGATTAGAGCTCTTTTATTATTTTTCGGGCTTTGTTTAGGATATTTTTTCCTAGCCTTTTTAGGATTTTTATTACTTTTCTTTTAATTTCAGGTTTCATTGTTAGTCTATGTAAGTTTTTAAGCTTATTAAAGGAGTTGTAAACCTTCTAGAAAGGCAAACTACTTGAAAAGAAATATTTAGTAATAAAATTATGAATTAGTGTTGTTTATGACAACCCTATTCGGCTTCAATTATATCTTTATACCTCGTTGTCTTCTTGTTTGTGTTTCTATCTACGTTGGTACAGTTTAAGGTTTTCATATTTCACTTCATTACTTGTACTCAGTCACCTTTAAGTGTGAGACATTTCTATTCCCGAGTCAAATACCTTCAAGTTCCAGAGTTCAAACAACAATAACCTGACCTACAATTTAGCAATCATTTTAAAAGGGTCTAAAGTTGAGCAAGGTCAGAGACCTTAACTATAAGTTTACATTTCTAACAATTGGCCAACTATAAGCATAAAAAACGCTATCCATGAAAAATGCCAGACAATAGTCAGTACACATTAGACAAGGACACAAGTTGACTTCCAAAACACATAGAAGTTGTGATAATAGTAGGGCTACATAATATAAAAGAGCTCTAAAGATTTCAGATTGGAATATAACACAGGTTACAGGAGGACCTTCCTGCAATTGACCAAACTTAAATGTAGAAAAATCACAGAGAAGACTCTTCTGCTGAGAAATGTCCAGATCAATATAGAGGGTTATCCTACATCGAATTTTATTTTTAAGGAATCAAGACTTCATCTACACACCTTAGTTGTCAAATCAAGGCTCGGATCTCATATAGCAATGTTTTCAAATGCTGAATTTTGGGAGGAATCAATTTTCCGTGCAATTGATTTTCACACAGAAAAATCAAGAATGAATTTCTGTTTTCATGAAACCTAATAAAGTACTCAAAGAATTTCTCTCAGATATTCATATGAAATAAACGAAGAGCCCATCCAAGTCAAGATGTTGATCAACCATGGTATAGCAAAGGGACAAAAGGATAAGATTTTCTAATAGATCACTGGTTTATTTCTACGGAAAAAAGCATAAGCTCAATGATTATCTTCTAACATACAACTGTGGAGCTTGGCTTCCAAACATGGCTCCGCTTCTCTGATTCCCATGGCACTGAAGCCAGATTTACATGGTGTTGGTTTACATTATATGAAACACATCATTCTATCATCAAATGATAAAAAGCAAGAAAATAAATTCACAAGTAGACTCAATCATTCATTAAAAGGAAAATGTCCAGATTAACTTACAGCTGGCTCCCAGTGCTGAGGCCTGACAGAGCTTTTGCAAGGCTTTGGACATCCTCGTGCACCAAGCGGCCAGCAACTATTTCCTTAAAATGGGGATGACTTCTCAGGCTGTAAATACAAATCTTCTATTCAGATTATAATTGATGAAAGCATAGAGCCCTTAAGGATGAGGGAGGCATAAAAAGTTGATACTGTAAAGAGCGAAAAAGAAATCACCTCTTCCAGAGCTCTCCAGCATACCAGGAATCAAGAAAGAGTTCTAAACCATAGGCAACAAGGAAGTCTGCCCTAGAATCATCTTTAGCCTGACGGATTTTTCTTGCCATTGTATCCTTCAGGCCAGGGCTACCAGATATTATAACAGCTCCATCAATCTGTGAAATATATGTTTACATTTGTCAACTGTATAACCACAAAATCCTCAGCTCAAATGGAAGGAAATCTCCAATAACAAGAGTATACCTTATGACTAAGCCTTAGTGCCATGTGCAATGCAATCCTAGCTCCCATAGAATATCCAACCAGGGTAACCTTAAAAGGAGTTATGCCTTGAATCAACTTATATAATACATCTGCAACTATTTCAATTGACAAAGTTGCTTCCTCTTGGGCTCCCTCACTACCATGATTTTGTATTTTTGATCCCCCATGTCCCGGAAGATCAATTGAAATGCATTTTGCTGATCTTGAGATGGCCTTCATGATGGGGACCCAATCTTCACCAGTTCCAAGAAATCCATGAAGAAATATAACAACATTATCCTGCAAGGAAAAATAATGCCAGAGTCGGCACTGATACATGGATAAATTGAAGGCAATGTACAAGCCTACATTAATGCCTTGATAATTGGAATGAAACCATAAAAAGAGAAAACAATGGTATGGAAATTTTCAAATAGCAGACAACCACACACGTAACACAAAGCAGCTCATAACTCAAGATTGAAGATGCCACCTCAGTAAAGAGAACACCAAAAACAGCCCAAACATAATTTTTAAGAGGGTAAAAAAAAAATAAGAGCCATGTGAGACATGAAATCATGTGGCTCCTGTACTTACATTGCTTTCTTGTCCAACTTCATGAACTTTGATGGAGTAGGAAAAATTCTTTGAATTCACTGTCAAATGATATCTATGAACTTGCTCTTCATTAAAAGTTTTGTGAATAACATTGTTATTGACTTGAAAGTTCTGTAGGAGTTGAATGGAAGCAGCAACAGATGCTCCGACAAAGCCTTTACATGGATCATAATGAATCCCAAGAGGTATAGCTGTGACATCTTGTTTAAGCCATCTATAAGTTCCAAGACCATGGGCTATAGATGGCCTGGTTTCACGGTTCATAACTGTATAAACAGCATTCAGCTGCTCCAGGTAATAGGAGAATAGAATATAAGTTGACAAACCTAAGCCACTTTCAAATGCAGCACTAACAACAGCCATTTTTCCATGCTTCTGTGCCCATCGTGCAATTAATGCTGCCTTTTCAAACCCACCAACAACACTTGGTTTGATAACCTAACAGAACCATAAAACAATTTCACTTCAGGATCCAACCAACAAACTAGCTTCAATTTATTGTAGAATTCTGGGTAAGACACCCATAAAGAATGAAACTAAGATATTACATTGTCTCTGAGGACTTTTAGTGCATTCATCTGATTTAAAGTTGTATAGATGGTTTTGTTTCCAAATATAAATGTTAAAAATAACAAAAATATCAATTTTCAACAGCAGATACTAATAATCGTGGATAAACTATTGGTGACAGCAATGATGAGGATCACGATAAAGACAACAAGGATGACAGTCATAAAACAGTCTAAAAAACAACTATGCTCTCATAATGCTGCCAGTCAGTCTTTCAAAGCTTTTCATTCCTCCATCATAAACTAATTTGAACCTGTAATTGATATTGTTGCAAATACAGCCTATTATTAATGAATATATATTGTTCTCAAAACTATCAAACATATCTGGCCGGGTTAATTTCATGTCTACAAATCATCTGCCTAAACTTCTCAAGTGAGTGCTTCATCTCAGTAAAGCTAAGCTACCAGTATCTCTACTTCCACATGAATGATGATCAAGATAAAGTGAATATTCAGCACCACTAACCACAGCAACTATTCCAGGGTGAGTATACTTCGCAAGCATTTTAAGATGACTTTCTTGAAAATTGTCGATAGTTTCATCAAGAGCTGCAGGTAAGCCAGTTTCTTCACAGAACTTCACAATATCATCAACATTCTCAACAGGTTCCTGAAATAAGGAAATAAATCAGTAAAAAAAAGTACAAATATTACCTATGGATAGCTTGTTAATAAGCACCATTAAGGCCCAAATTGAATGTATTGAAAGAAACATATTGTTAAATTGGCAATAGTGACTATAAACTTTGCACAGAGATATCCCAAGGAGTTTTGTACAAAGTATCATGAACTAAACTACTAAATCCTCAGGACAACGAAGCAGCATGGATCATTCACCAGTTTCCTGTAAATTATACCTCAATATATTGTAGGTCACAATCTTTTACAAGGAAGCCAAACTGGATAGCTTCTTCATAGGTCCATTTTCTGTTGGCATCCGCACGGAGTTCAATACATGGACCAACTTCCTTTCGTACTTTGCATATAACTGTAGCATCTTGAATGGGATCTGCCCGACGTGCAACCTGTTAGGAAAGAAATTCAAGCTTGTAAGCTAGTGGTAATCTAAATTGAGTTACCAATAACAATATAATAATATGAAGCAAAATTAGATTTGTGAAAAGTTAAAAAGGTTTGTAGTTATTGACAGCATTCTAGCAGTTCCATTACGACTTACTTTGAGTTTTATTGCAGTGAATCCTTCTTCAACAAGTGAGGAAGCAATATAAGCAACCTCAGTGGGAGTCCCGTTAGAATCAATAAGGGCACATATCTTAACGCTTGACTTTTCATAAATTTCCTCATTTATCATCCAAGGTTGAAGCATACTTATAAAACTGGAACCTTGACTTACTGCTATGGCGTTCAAGACAGCCATTTCAAGACCACATCTAACACTTGGAAAGATTGAACATTCCTGAGTAACAACAATGGATCAAATGTGCATTAGCCCACCACGGAAGGAGCATGACATACATCTCATAACCTTTTCCCTCTGGTTTGCTTGAAACTAAATGCACTAGGCATGCACATATGTGCATAGAAATTGGAGATATATATACCTACCATAATTCCTAAGTTGCTCCATATCCAAGAAGTGAAAGAGCCTTTCAGAATGGGAAGGGAAACATTAATCTTGATTCCTTTAATGACATGAAGAAGAAATAGAAGCTGCTCTTCTACATCCGCCAGATTTTCTTTGTGGATTTCAAGAGGTGCAACCTGTTCAATGACAGTAACAAAGGATAAAGTGATCCTCAAATTTGGAAAAGGTTACAGAAATAAAGGACAATATTTTACATTTAACATTTGTTTCTTTTAAGGTACAGAAACACCATAGGATAAGGGACTTGTATGAATGTCAAAAGAGTTGAGAAATTTTAATTAAGAAAAAACCATATTCGAGAGGGGGAAGGGGTATTGACATTGTTTGCAATCATACCTGAGATATAATTTTGTGTTCCAACTCTGTTCACCTAACAAAAAGGAAAGCTAAACATGCATGCTCCTCCAATTAAAATTTTTCTCCCCTCTGGCTTTCTCACCCATACAATATGCAAGTTTCTAGAAAATTGTGCTATTTCCAGGTGTCAAATGTCAATCTCAAGAAAGGAAAATTGAACTGGCATAGTTTACTAGGTTTCACAAGAGAGATGTATACCGCTTATAAATTTTGAATACATTTTATAGCATCAAACTGGCCAAAGAGCCAGGAAAAAACCATTAAGGACGTGATGAATCCAAATCAATGTATGATTTCTTATGCCATATTTTATACAGCATTGTAACCATCACTCTAAATGTCTAAATAAACTACATGGCAGGTCCACTTATTTATGTTATGAGTAGAAATCTTTGGTTTGCTTTTTTACAGTAAGGAAAAGAAATCTTTTAATGCGTTTGTTTTCTAATTTCAAGTGACTGAAATACACTACAATTCCCCATAATTAGATGACTTGCACTTCACTGAGTCACAAGGAGATAGCAAAACTGAAATTCATAATCAATTGCTCATTGACTGAAAATTTATCACCATTGAAATGATCATATTGCTCAACATTATCTTTCAATGACCACAATCCACCAATTCTGCACAACTAAACTTTAGCAATATTAGACACAAGTACTATATGCTAACCATTCACATTCCTCCTAATAATTCAACCTCAGATAAATGAGATGTTAACCAATATACTATACATTCAATTATAGTGAAAACACCAAAAATTTTGTGTAAACAACAGCAACAAAGCAGCATGATATGGAAACATCAGGAATACAATCTTACGAACGTCACATGTAGAGATTTTCACATGGAGCCCAAGAGGAGAAGAACAAGGGAAAAAATAATAGTTGAACAAGAACTGAAAAGTTAAACCCAAAACCAACCTCACCATACCCAACACTTCCATCTTCAAGAGACACGGATAAAATATAACCTTCCCTATGGAACTCATTCTGATGATGATCAACAGAGCTCGAGGTAGGAGGAGCACAGAGTTGAATTCTGTCACACAAAATAATAGAAACTTGCAGCCTAATAATGTAAAGTTCATGATGTGGAAGCAATTTAAAATATTTATTCGTCTTAAAAAAGCCTAACCTGTACAGTGAAAAATCCATTTTATGGATCTTGCAGAGAAATAACCCATCTGAAATGGAAACTCGAACAGAAAGCCTTGAGAGAATGCTTAAAGCATGATCTGCTGCTTGCTGTGCAGATTTTCTTAAAGTACTGAAAGAAGAACCATTTGTCAGTGGACTGCACAAGGAATTAGATGTTGAATTTTTCTAAAAAGGACAATCACAAAGCAAACTTCAACCTGTGGAAGGTTGAATTGGCACCAATGCCGCTCTCCACTTCAATTACACAATCTGTCTTCTCATGTTCAAATTTAAGTAAAGCCTCTTGAAGTTGCACCTTCGTCTTCACTCGTAAATGTCTCACACTGCATGCCATTTAGTGAATTTAAATTGGATTTAAAAAAAAACCATTTACACACACACACACACAGTTTCAATGGTATATTCAACAAAATGTCATTTCAAGATTTGAAAAAAATATAGAGATACACTTGGCAATTTGTATGAAGAAACAGGCAAAAAAGTGATACCCCCAATCTTAGAGAAGCAAGAACTTCATTTCTCAGACACAAAATTAGATAAATTTGAGACTATTAAGGCATGACCATAATATTTCAGAACTTCATTTCATGTCACATATGAACCATATGGCCATCACTATTTCAAGAAAATCTCTTGGCATTTTAATACTTAAAATCAACTAAATAAACCAGTAAAAATTCAGATTACATATAAAGCCATGTGATACATGACAGGAGCAAACTCAGACAAGCATATTTCAAATACAACCAGCTAAAGTTTGATTTTTTTACCTGTGTGCCGCACAAAGTTTATGAATTGATATTCTATGGGAAGTGTAGAAATACTGATCCAATATTCGAGGGTCAGTTTTATCTGCAATAGGAAGGAGACTGAAAATTGCTCCACCATGATTGTTTATCACAAGTATCCTCATTGGTTTCCTTGACACCCTTCAGAAAGTCAATCCTTTAAAAATTAGTATAAAAATTGACATCCTTCAGAAAGTCAAATCCTTGTAAAAACTAGTTGGGTTTGGCCATGTAGATTGTTTTGCATGTAACATTGTGCTGCTTAGTATAAATTAGATAATTGAGAGAACATCAATGATAAGTTAGGTGTATTGTAAGACTACTTTGAGAACGAAACCAAGCAACTGCTGCTAAATATATGAAGACACCTGTACATGAAATTGTTACAAGAGTAATTGTTCCTGAGATTCTAGTTTGATTAAATTGTGACTATAGCCCTATTAAACCAACAGAATAGTTCCTGAGATACTGTAGAGCAGAACTTTAGTCCCTCCACAGTTTATCATGCCTCATGCAATGCCACACAAGGACTACTGATGCTGGTTTTCAAAGCACAGTGATTGAAGTTAGCTGCATCAAGATCTTAAGGACTTCAAAATCATTCCTTTTACAACATCAATCAATCTCAAGAAAATCACACAAATCCACAAAATAAAAAGTATATCGTGGACCTCTGAGTCAAAATTGCCAAGCCATTTGTATCATGAAGCATAGAAACATCTCCAACCAAACAAAGCACCTACACATGATTACCAAAGTATGAACAGATGTAAGTTCATGAAAATTATAAATACAAAATAGTGCAGACAGATATATCAACTAATAGGGTGAAAAGGAATAAATGCTTGAACTCAAGAACTGAATGAGTTAAAGCACGGACTATTACTGCAATGAAAACAAATTTTAAACACTAACTTGTTTATTGCATCCAACAGCAAAACCAATTGCTGTGCTAAGCAAACCATCAATACCACTAGCTCCCCTGTTGCCAGCCACTCTTATCCCAAGATATGGAAGTTCTGAGTCTAACATCATATGTGCAATGCTATGAGCATGAGTTTTACAATTGTGTCCATACATGTCTGCATCGCGTATTACCATGCTGTTGCCAACAAAAAGAGCAGACTCGGCTGAAAGAGCTTCTGTAATTACATGTGCAACATGAGGCTCGGTTAATGAGTTCTCTGCGTTAATTTGAAATGATATATCCCAGGCAACCTGCAAGAAAAAAGACAAAAACATAAGAAAACATACATACAAACATAAGAAATAAAAACATGGCATGCTGCCATATGAGGAATGTTAACTATAATATTTGCTTATGTTGACAATGGCACCACCAACTCACATGATCATCAAACTGTCAGAAGACTAAGATCACAAGAAAGTTTAAATTACTAAAATAGCATCATAAGGTTAGATCAAATACCATTGTATTCAAAACTCGTAGAAAACAACACCATTTGCTGTTCCTGTGTGAAAATTGAGCTTTCATTAAGCTGTCAGCAAACTGACGAATGGAGCACTGCACTCTGTGTGTTACAAAATGTGATGGATCGTGACGGCACGGGTGGTTGTCAACTAAGATATATGTGCACGGAAAACATTCTTCCATCATTTGACTAACACGCTTGCTTGTTATTCGGCTTCCAATCTGTATATAATTCGGAACAAGAAGATATAATTGATGAATAAAAAGGATTAACTTGTTATGGAATCAGTACATACAGAATAAGTCCAAATAGGGTACTGTTTTCATTACAGATGTGCATAAAAATCTTTTTCTTTATTGGAGACATGTAATGGTAACTGTGGCGTAAGATAAGACTGGCAAAATTGTGAATTTCAGAGCAATACCATTTACTCGTGTCTTGCCAGCTCTTTCATCATAAACTTATCAAAGAGCACCTTTCGATGCTGCCCAGAATTTCACATCTTTTTCATGCTTAAACTTCTAAGGAAGTAATTTGAATTAAATCAAATGCAGTAAATTTAGTACTCAAATTTGACCGCTATCATCTTGGTAACCAACTTCCTTTAAGATGTCTTGAACTTCTAAGGTAGTAATTTGAATTAAAATCACACACAGTAGACTTAATAAAAAAAATAACCAATTCGTTTATACCTGAACAATCACATCAAAACGAATCCAACCCCTGACCCATTCCGACAGTAAAGCATGGTCTAGATGATCAACAAATAAAACATTCTCTTCAATTTCAGGAAGAGAAGGAAGGAGCTTTCTTAATCTTAGCCCTGACAAGATGTCAGCTACAACAGGCCAATTAAGGTGTTTAGCCAAAATAAGCGCCGCCCATATTTCATCTTCTGTGTGAATTGCACCAAGAAGTAAAAGCCCTCTATCAGTCCCTTTAATTATTTCAAGAACCTCTGTCATTGGGACACAAGCACCATCTTTACATGCAAGAGAATTTTGCAATTGAATATATTTAGTGAATGGTTCCGCACCAGACATCCAAATATCCAATCCTTTTAAACAGCTTAACATCCAATTGTCTGAACTATCATCCAGAGGCTCTCTGAAAGGACAATTAATATGAACAGGGCCATATGGCAAAGAGGTTGCCCAATGCACAGCGGAGTCAATTGTCGTAAGCACCATCCGCGCAGGAATATTATCAGTAGGTGCAGGAAGACTGAAGGTGAACCTCACAAAAGAACCAAAATGGTTCACCTGACATACATTTCAACCATGTGGTGCATGAGTTTTTCAACCCAAAAAAAAAACAATCTGTTGCGAATTACAAATTTGGATAAAATTCATAATTGTATACCTGATTAATTGCTTGGTTTGCCCCAGCATCAAGAAGCTCAGGAGGACGATCTGCGGTCAGCAATAGAAGTGGCACAAAATCCTGACTAGCTTCCACAACCTGTAGTTGTTGCTAGTCAAAACTAATCTCATACATAATACTGAAAATGAGATGAATATTTAAAAATATAAGGTAGGAATACACTGGAAAGAAACAATAGCTCATGAAGCTGTGCATGCAAGAAAGAGAAAAAGAAGAAGAAGTTTCATGCAAAGTGTGGCAGTTAAAAATTGTGTCTCGCAACCACAAACTTGAAAGGTTGAGCCAGCCTAAAAGATGATATGGAATTAACACATGTTTTATGCATATTAGGAAAATGAGTAAATAAGTGCAAAATCATTGGACTGTGAAATGCCCTTTGCTCCCAATAAATTAAGCTTCTGGTATTATGCTTCTTCTATGAAACTCACAGCAGGAAGAAGATTTGAAACTGCAGTGCCTGATGATGTTATGATGACTGCTGGTTTATGAGACCCCTTTGAATAACCAACAGCATGAAATGCAAGAGAGCGCTCATCAAAGCATGAAATACATGTTGTTAGGGGATGAGTGGAAGCAGCGATGGCAAGAGGCGATGATCTTGAGCCTGGAGCTACACAAAAGTACTGAAAGAAAGTATCAATCAGACATATGGAACAAAATAGAAATTCAACAGATGAAAATTCTTGCTCACCATTATACCAAGACGAGAACATTCTTCCACTATAAGTGAAGCCCAAACAGCATTGATATTTGATTGATCTTGCAGAGAGTAACTTGTTTCACCAGCATCATCCAACTGATAGTCAAAAGAGAAAGATACATTGAACAATCATTTCCCAGCTTTGTTCTTTCTAAATTTTCAAAATGCTTTGGTATGCAGCACATTGTTGAATTTAATCAGTTATATGTCAATTAATGCATTTAGCTGGGGCCAAAGAAATGTTTGATTTTGAGCTAAATTGTCTGTCGTTTTTCTTTTTTCTTTTTTCTTTTTGAGAATGAACTAAATTGCCTTTGCTTCTGTATGGGTTCATAAAGGTGTAGAACTTTATACCCAAGAAGCACCGAAAAACTTCCAAATTTTTGAAATTCTATTTCAATGTTTATCATGCCATATATTGCCAATATTTACTCAAGATTTCTATTCTTTCAACACACAGAATATGCATAATATAGATTAGATTGATGATTTGCTTACTAAATAGGGCCTAAGCAAATATATGTTTAATTTTGAACGAAATTGTCCTTTTTTAACACTCAAATTTGAAATTCCCTTTTGATGTTTATCATGCCATATAATGTCCAATACTTACCCATGATTTCTGTTCTGTCAAGAATCAGAATACGCATGCATGGCCATACCACACTAGGTTGATGAATTACCAACAAAATAGCTAAAGGAAGTATCTTGTAATTCTGCAGTTAGACAACGAAACTGAGAAATTTCATGTCCAGCACATTCACATTTGGCCTTCAGAAGGTGCTACACTATATATTTTGTTATTAAGAGTACAAAAAGCAGAATGCACACCCTCCAAAATGAAACCAAAAAATATAATATCAATATAAGTGACCATTTAAATCCCTATTGAATCTCAGTTAAGAAACTCCTCCTAGCATGTTTTCTCACTCTAAATATCTCCAATGTGCAAACAAGTTCAACAACAAATAATTTTCAAATTAGCTAACATAACAGTAACATACCATGTTACTCGAAACGCCTACCACTGGTGAAAGCCTGAAACAAAACTGAGTGGAAAATATGGTCCTTCTCTGAAATGAAAATTTAGGAGATATAAGAATTTCAAATTGTCTATAAATGACCATCAAATTCACCACTCAATGGTAAATGTGCCGCTTTTGTTATAAAAAAAAATTGCATAATACCAGATAAACAAATCAGAGATCAAGAAAAAATGAAGGGATGAACAATTACCAGGAAAAAGGGGATACCAGTTCTGCGGTGTCAGCCTGATAATCCCTTCTGTCCAAAAACAGAGCATCTGTACAAGCCTGAAAAACCATACTGCTGAATTACTGAAAAGAGGAAAGACAGACATATCTGACTTCATAATTTAATTGTTTAAGGTTATGAAAATCAGATGTATATGTGATGATTAACAATACATTAAGACACAAAAGAAGGAAATCAAAGAATCAATTAGGTTTTATGAATGGAGTATCAACTTCTGGAGGCTGTTTTCACACCCACTAGTTTAGTGACAGAATGGAGAAAAGAGGAAAGATCTCCAAATGGTTTTTATAGATGTAAAAAAAGAATACAACATGATTACACAGGAAGATTTGTAGTGAGAGTAAAAAAAAATGATGGAATAAATGTGATCTAAGAGATGAAAGAACACATGGTAACAAGGTTGGGATTATGATTGAGGGTGAGAGTAGCGAGTTTCCAATTAAAGTTGGTTTGCACTTGCTATTTGAACCTTGAAGAAAATAAAATACCAATAGACTAAACTAGAATGAGGTAATTTAAGGTACTATGGAGCATAACAAATGAGGGTTGAGAATAAGATAGAACCTATAGAATGCGACTTCAGTAAATCTAGAAATATACCAAGTGTATACACATTGTAAAAAGTGAGTACAAACTATCATGCCTGTTAAAGAGGGACATAAAACCACTATTGAAGCCTCACCTAATAACTTGCTTTTGAATTGAGATGGTTCTTTGATTTATATCAAAGCCTTGATGATCAAACGTTCAAGAGTTCAAACCTCACCAAATCTCACCATCCCATTCTAACTAATTAAATTAATAAAAATTAAGCTCAAAGCAATGGTGGGTCTCTGCAAGTTTCAAGCTTAAAGAACTTTCAATTAAGGAAGTAAGTTAAAAAATAATATAAAACCATTATTAGAGCCTCACCTAATAACTTACGTATTTAGGTTGAGATGGTTCTTTGATATTGTCATGCCATCATGACACTTTTTTTCAGCCAATAAACTTGTTTTGTTCATAATAGAAGAAGAGGAGGGAGATTATTGTAGATTGATATCATAGACTTCTTTAGGCCATTGTATGGTTAACATAGCAAAAAAGACGAAAAGTGCAAAATTATTTATCAAGATCTAACGATGCATCCATGCATAAAGATGAAAAGACGAGTAACTTCAACCTACAACAAAAGTTGAGGACAAATATTGTACCTGGGGATATGCAGGTAAAGATATTTTAGCATTATTTGTGGCACTTTTCTTAACGTACAGGTTTTTGTTTTTACAACATTTTACTTCGGTTATTATAATTTTTTACTTCAATTGGGTTTTTGTTTTCATATAAGGGTTGCAACACTGTAAAGTGTTCATATCTTTAAATCAATAATAAAATCAGTCATCAGCTTTGCAAATCCTATTAAGAGCTCTGAGATTTCATGGTAGAAGCCAAAAGATATATTCTCCATTTATCTAGATGAGCATGGGATATTCCAATTTCAAAACCAAATCACGAATAAACAATCAAAATTTAAAGCAAAAAAGTTGTCAGTTACACCTAACATTAAACAAGGAAAGCAATTACTATATTGTATAACTTCAATAAACATTGTTGAATGCATACCATCTGGAATGTTTTAGCCTCCATCAGATTGAAATTTCTGAAGGTAGATTTTATGCACTTGGAATAGCATCTCTCTGTGTCTGGCCAAAAGCAAAAACTGGCCTGAAAAGAAAAGAAAAGAAAGCAGGGGTACAGAATGAAATAGGAAGAAAACTCAAAGGAGGGAAAACACTATCTGAACACACTCCAGATGAAAGAGATCACATTACTTGAAATCAGGATTCAATATGAATCACACTTAGAACCAAAGAGGTTAAATGCAACTAAAGAACACGCCACAAAGTACCATGTACATCAATGAATAAATTAACAAATTTCCATATGCACACTAAGTTCTGAGAGGAAAGTTTGAAGATTTAGCAAATTCACTAGGATTTAAATTAGTCATCAGATAGTGATTGGATAACTGTGCGACTGAATCAAGCAAGATGATCTGAAAAGCTACTTGACAAATAACCACATTTAGAACAAAGGCATTGAACTAAATTTATTTCACTAAAATTGGCTATAATCCATACGATATTGATACCAAAGCCAGAACAACAAATTTAAGCAGAGTTAGATGATTAACTCAATCATAAATGTCAGCTGATATTATCCTGGTAGAATCTCCTCAAATTCTTCAATTTGTACCAAAATGTGGCACATGTACCAACATAAGAAATTACAAACTATAACACCACGGAATACCTGGTCAATGGATGACTCAAAAGATTGAATTGCTTGTTCAAAAGTCCAGCAGGAATTTTCATCCCATGCCAAAGTTATGACAAGAATAGATGCTTCTTCTTGCTCATCTAACTCAACCTGTTGAAAAATGCAACTATCTATCTAGTGATGCTCTTGACTGGATCTCAGAGAATTTACAGGAAAAGTTGCAACGTCTCGCAACCAGCATGCAAAAGAATGCTAATATACCTCAGGAATCAAGAAGTAAAACGAACCAGCCTCATGCTTGATTGAAGATGACTCCTTGTTGAAATTAATATCCATAAAACCATAAGTCATTATATGGGTGGAATCACTTGAGAGATATCTGCACACAAAATATAAGGGCAGCCTTTAGCTTTTCCTTATGAATTAAGAAAAACAATGTTGGCACATGAATCAATCAAAATCAACCAGAGCTAAGAACTTCTACTTCCAGTAGAAGCACAAATAAAAAAAAAAGTGCTTACAGATCTTCTTAAAAGTAACTTCTTAGCATAAAGTTTGAATGATATAAAGAGAATTTAGCACTATTTTGTTCCACATCCATTTTAGCCCCCTCCTTTTCCCTCAAGTACATTCATGATAGACCAACTAAATACCTCTTTCAACAAAGAGGGTCATAATGCCTATGTTGCACAAGGATGGATGCCAAACCAACTCCTTAAATATAATATTTTTGTCTTATGACTTCGTTACTAAATATATAACATCAACCACAAAAGGTAATTATAATCAAAATGCAAAACGAATGAGTTCACTATGCTCAATTTGAAATCAAAACGAAAAATTCATACTAAAAAGAAGTTACGAATACCAAAAAACGAAATTAACCTTCTGATCCTCTTCAGCTTTTCTGGAGCACGGTAAGAGGACGCTTCAAAGCAAATTGCTGATCCAAGCCCGAAAACTCCACGAGTCCTATGCAAATAGAGTTTTTTGCACGACGCATCCTCTGTCTCCTTGCTTAGAAAAAAACGAGGGAACACACCATCCGACTCCGGTAGCGAGCAGAACCAATTCAAAGCTTTTGGACTCGGCGGCACAGCAACCTGCATAGGCATAGTCAAACAAAAAAGTCTAACATATATTTAAACTAAAATAAATAATAAAAACTATAGCATTCTGATTTGTAGTTTTATACCTGAAATCTGAAAACACCGTGAAGAGAACACGGAGGATTCGACTTTAAATCATCCACGGCAGCCTTAATGCTCTCTATCCCTCGCTCCAGCGTCAATGCCGGAGGCAATGTGCGCGTGATGCAAGTCTCAAGCACCAACTCACAATCCTCGCCTTCCAATTCAGTAACGTCCGTTACGGGACAATCAAATCTCACCGCTTCAACAACCTATGCAACAAAACAAAAACACATTGAATAATAAATTAGGGTTTGGAGTCGGAGAAAGATGGAAGAAAGAAGAGTAACCTTAAATTTAGGGCTTTGAAAGCGAGGGAAGTGAATGGAAGTGTTTCTGCTGAGAAATGCGAGAGGGAGAGACTTTCTTGTTCCAAAGGGAAGATTTGGAGATGGTAAAGGGAGATTGTTAGTAAGTAATAATATGTGAGGCTTCATTGCCGATTTGCTGAGAGAATTTCTTGAACGAAAAGAAACAGGTGCAATGAGGAGGATTTTTTCGAGAGAAGAGATAACGGCAGGCAAAACCAGTAGTCATGGTATTGAAATTTAATTTAATTTATTTTTTTAAAAAAATGATGTCATTAAAGATGGAACACTTATCACTATGCACTATAATAATATAATACTATTTTACCATTCCAATAAAAAACTAATAAATTTGTTATTGGTGTCTTCAAGACCATTTACGGACATTTATTTTCTGTAAAAAAAAAAATTTAAATTTTTTTATATTTATTCACTATTAAAAAAGTTGATGAACAGAAAATACTTTCCGGTTAACGAAAAATATTTTTCAGTCAAAAAAAATTTGGCTTGTTTTCTAGAAAAATGTTTTCTTTTTATTTTAGACGGAAAACACTTTCTGGAAGTTATGGAAAATTTAAAAATGTCATA
>Ga0307515_10010297_pt1 | contig 17948 bp, 20 predicted proteins | sample 17_EM_MG_FD_194513 | JGI IMG/M metagenome (GOLD analysis project Ga0307515, IMG submission 194513) | Populus trichocarpa ectomycorrhiza microbial communities from riparian zone in the Pacific Northwest, United States - 17_EM | ecosystem: Host-associated > Plants > Roots > Unclassified | place... | reverse complement strand
GTGGGTGAGATGGAGTTCACTCCTTTTTTTTATTCAAATTTTTGCCTCGATTCCATTTCTATCCATGTTTTTCCGGTGAACCTCGTGAACGCGCGAAACGCGATCACGTTTTTTTGCAACCCGTTAAGAAAAAAGAAAAAACACAAAGAAAAGAAAAGGTGTGGGTGCGGGTGGATGGGATGGTGTTTCAGGTTCAGCTGGCTTTGGGCGATTGAGAAGTGACAACTCAGAGGCCGTAAATTGGGGTGGTTGGGGTGGCGGGGGGAGGGATGCGAGGGATTGATGGATGCGGGGGGTGACGATGGGGATGAGGTCACTTGTTTTTTATTTTTATTTTATTTTTATTGTTTTGGATTTGGATTGGGATTGGTGCGTCACGGGAATCGGAATCGGATGTGGGGCCGGGGGGTGGTGTGCTTGGTTGAAGGCAGACGTGACGATTGGTGATGATGCGATGGAGCGATCGGAAAGTAACTTGACAAGATTGACATGTAGGAGCGGTGTGATTCAGGTAATCATTCCGGGCACACTTGCTTCTAGAAAACCTCCAATCCCAAAAATGAAAAATGAAAACGAAAATTCCAGTGTAATAAAATAAATGAATATAAAAAAAAGGGTAACCTGATAACAATGCCCACAGCCCAGAAACCAAACAATGACGTGAAAATTTATTTTACAACCCAACAGTCTCTCATGTCGTATCGTGAATCAAATTAACCTCCCCCTCATCTCCCGCCGGCGCTTCTTCCTTCCTCACCGCGTTTAATCGCTGCTAGCACACCCTCTACATCCGCAGTGTGTACACTGTATCCCCGAGCTCTCCTCATTCAGCCTCGCCCTCGGCACGCGGCAAATACACGTCGTGTTGAAATTGTGTTCCTTAGCCTGGATACAGCGCATGCAGCATAGTTTCTCGTAGCCTTGTTTCTTCCTATCCCAATCGTCAGCATCCCCCCTTACCACCCGCCCCTTACCCCCGCATATAACATACCATTTCGCAATTAGGTTCGGATCCCCGTACCCATTCTTGAGCAGCCAGTCGTAGAGCGGCTTCGAGATCGCTTCCTTCTTGTAGTACAGCTCGTAGATATACCGTGACCCTATTTCCGCACGTTTAGCCGCGCCCGGGAAGAAAGGGGGGGGAGGGGGCGGGAACAGACGTTGATGCGATATCCGGAAAATATCCCACGTGGCTTCGTTCTTTTTCTTCCCCTCGTGCGGCGCCGACTCGGCATCTTTCATCTTGTTGGCAAAGTCTAGTAGTGTGTCTTCGATCTCGTCGAAGCCGTCTGGAGGCGGCTTTTTGGAGCCGCGCGTGTGCCGGATCGGTGGCATGTTGGGAGGGGCGGGCGGTTAGGTTGATGGCTTGTGTGGGAATGACGGGGGGCGGGTGGGAGGTTGAGGTGGTGATGCTGTGTGGTGGAGAAGGGTTGCGACATTGACGCGGATTGTGGCGTTTATCCTATCACGTGGTGGGTTTTACATGGTTTTGCACTCGATGACCGCGTGGACTGGTCGATTTTGGTTCGGGTTTGCCAACCCGTCTAAAATTCACTAACTATTAGCAGTACTAGTGCTGAAGACATCTGAAAATATCAAATCAATTTGTCCGTTAAAGCTACAAACAAATGCAATATTATACGAGGGGTGAAAACCGGGGCCTTGGTTCAATTGTGTAGCCCACATCTGCGGCCTCCCTCTGAGCAGCAATGAAATAACGCAACACCCAACATGGTACGGCAAGCCGCTCCTGAAATAGTAGCTGCAAGGAAAATTTCCAATGCAACAAAAAAATCCGACATTTCCCGATAATAAATAGAAAAAAACGCACAAAACTCCATCCCAAGCTAAATCCCCCAAATATCCAAACTACACCATAACAAACCCGTCCAGTCCCAATAGATCACCCAACCCCCCTGGTCCTTCTTCCTCCGTCTCCCTTCCCAGCTCATAGCTCAACACGCTCCCGTCCATATACACCATCATCAATCTCCATCGCCGCCTCCCCTCAACGCCCCGCCATCCACCACCTCTCTGTCGTTCCTTACGTTTCCGAACTCCATAACCGCTATCACTCCCGGCTCTGCTTTTACCCATCTCTTTCCCTTGTACTGGACTCACTGCGATCCCCAATAAAGCAACGGCGGGGCGCGTTTCAAGATCCATTTCAACTTCCCCACGCTCCCGTGGTAGCACCGTGTCCAAACGCATCCCGAAATTGTCGCCAGAGCGGGTAAGACGAAAGACGGCGACACGGCCTTGCTGAGAAGCGACAATGACAAGTGACAGCTCTGGAATGGGAAGAGCCATGTTCAGCCGATCGACTTGGCGTAGGTATTGCAGGGCAGGTGGGAAGGGCTGTTGAAGGAAGGATGAGCAGACGACGGTAGGAGATAGAAAGGCTGTGGGGAAGAGGTAAGCATTGAACTCTGTTGTGCTGAAGATGAAGCTCATGGGGGGTTGCGCTGGCTCTGGTTCCTCTTCATCATTCTCTTCTCGGTGATGGTGGTGATGGCTGTAGTGATAGTTCTTGCGAGCTCGTGCAGCTACGATAGATATGGGGGGCTCTGAATGCTGTCTGGTCTGGGTGAGAACAGTGATAGGGATGCTAGCTAGAGCTCCCCCTTCATCCCTTTCGTCTTGACCATCACTGTCTTCACCTCCATCCTCACCCAGTTGGTCCTCCGAGTCTGACTGCCACGGTGACGATGATTCCCCATCAAAATGGTAAAGGCTACTGCTACTTTCGCTTCCTCCGTCGCCCTGATAATCGTCCGGGCCGTCTCCTGAGGGTGGTGTAGGAACCGTTGGAATCGGCAATGGAGACAGTGGTGCCATAGGAGACGATTCACCGAAAAAATATGCATCTGCATCATTTAATGTATATTCTTCTCCCGATGACTCGTCTTCTTGTGTATAGTGGGCTTGCAGGGCTTCCAGAACTTGGATATTTCCGGTGACACGAATTAAGCGCTCGTCGTCGCTGTCGTAAGTGTTAGGATGACCTTGGGTCACTATGCGACCGGTTCTTGATGTAACTGGGCTAATATCCCAAGCTCTTGCTTCATTTGTACGAGTTTGATTTGCTGCGGGTGTATCGTAGTAGCCTGTAGGGGTAGAGCGTACACCGGAAACATACACACGGGGCGGAAGGCCTTCGTGCAAGTCTTCTTGCGAGAAGTGACGCTGGCTCCGACGAGGTGGTAAATTCGGGGATTTGTTGAGCGCTTCGTATATGTTATTTGTAGGTTTAAATGACTGGGGCGTTAGAAACGCGACGGACCAGCCTCTACTGCGCGGCGTTAGCGCAGGTTTCTGAGACTAAATGGCTATGATTAATACTTTGAGAACCCGAGCTTGCACTTTTCAACCATTCTTTGAGTATGAACATCCCACAGGATTACAACTCCGTCAATGTCGGTTCCTACCAGCCATCTCCCTGAGCTATCATCCAAAAATGATATACTAGGAATATTGTTATCGTGTCCAAGCAGCGTTTTGATTGACTTGTCCTTGACTTCCGGTTTTTCCTTTCTCCGCTTCCTCCCATTCTTTGTCGGTGCTAGCCGTCCACACTCTTCGCAGCCGAGTTTCCATCCGTCTTCTCCATCATCGCACTCTCTCACAGATGGTCGCTTCTTCTTCCGCCTCTGGACACTGTCGAAGGAAAGATGCCCCTCAGTCCGGGTCGTGATAACTTCCTCATCCTCATCCTCATCACTCTGTTCCCCTCTCCGGTCCCGCTCATCCCTCGCAGCTTGCTCTTCCTTCCCAACAGCTAACTCGAATACCGTTATGAGATGTGAATTCGCACTCACGGCCAACAACCGCCTCTCTTTGTGCAGTGCTACCCCCCATGCACTTTGTCCCACACTCAGCCGCAACGCCATGCGTTTAATATTTCGCGTATACCAAACACAAACATCGCCATCATCGTGAGCAGATACAAGAACCTCCTCTGATCCAAGCTCACCGATGGTGAGACTATTGATAGCGTGGGGGTGCTGTTGGTCGATATGACCGCGGGATGGAACAAGAGGCTCTGAATTTAAGACAGCGTATGGGGTCTCAGGAATGGTTTGGTAGGGGAAAGTTGGAATGTGAACCGTGATGTGAGAGCGCACAGCTATGAACAGGTAATTATGATATTTCGACGCGGCAGCCTGGAGGCGTTAGAACCCCTATAGTAATTACGAGCGGGCGCGTAGATATCACCAGATTGTTGCGCCAGTACGAACAGTCTGGTAGCTCGCTAGATTTACGGTCAGCTCCAGAGTTCGGAATTGGTTGTTTGTGTTCTGGGATAGCTAAAAGCTAGGGAGTTTTACATCTAGAGATGCACCGTCAGCGACAAAGTCCAGAGTCTAGGAATTGAAGCATCACCTTCTGCTCGCCCAGAAATTCGGTTGCTATGGGTTTGTAGGGCAGTGGATTCTTGTTGGCCATGTCGTGATTGAAGCACGTTTTAGATGGAGGTGACGAAGGAGTGAGGGGCCGCTCGCTGGTGTTGGTGGTTGCCGCTAAATAGGAAATAGGATAGAGTGGGTTGCTAGTTTAACGGCTGTGCGCAAGTGAATTGGATATTTAGTGATCGATCGCCACATGGATTGAGATCATCACTGAGACAGCTGCGGGAGGAAAATAAGCTATGAATGGGATCCTACAAAGCCACACTTTGAAAGATGCAAGCCAAGTCCAATGAGCATGCAGAAGCACCTTTTACCTTACCCCAATATGCGTACAGCAAAAACAATAGTCAATCGATCTATCAAGCTTCATATAGATATATATTTCCACGCATCCTGCAATCTATCGAAATTAAGTAATGTCAAAAGCCATAAAAAATATCAAATGGAAATCCCAGCATTGAACAGTCTGGTTGGCTCAGTTGGTAGAGCGTCGGTCTCATACTTCAATATGACTCTCACTTAGTGAGAGCAATCCGAAGATCGCGAGTTCGATCCTCGCACCGGACATTTTTCTTGCTTTTGCTGGTTTCATCAGCGATGACACGTTGTTTAGTATCGGAATTCCGCAACTCGTTGCCTCCGCAGCCAACGGAGACTATATCTGAATATAACCTACTAAGCCATGGATGTGGAAATAGCAGACGAATTGTGATCATAATCTGTCACTCATCGGCGAATATCTCAAATTTCAAAATGCTCACCTAGCCTCTCCGGTTCTAGACATAAAGGATAACGTACTTTCCCAAGGCTAGAGGATTACAGGTAAGTATCATCCTCGCAGTCGAGACATAGAACAGGTCGCCCGTTGATCGAGTACAACAATCTAGGCAGACACCGTCAAATCCAAAGAATCAACTCCATTACCGCTAAAAACACGAGTTCAAACAATAGAAGAAAAAGACCAATATTCCCAACTGTTCAACCAAGCCATTCTGTCACCCCAGCTCGTACCCACAGGTAGTATACAGCAGCAAAAAAGAAAACACCCATGCCAAAACAAAAACAAACCTCACTACCAAAGATCATTTGTGCACTCCCACTGACCCTGATGCCCAGCTTAGAAGTCCTCCGCCTCCTGGAAGAACATGGTGAACGAAATGATGGTGCCATAGATCAAGAGGCCGCCGATAATGCTCATGATCATGGCCGGTACTTGAATGATCTCACAATGTGCTAGCATTGCCGGAAGTGCTATGGGAGAAGTTAGCATAGACTTGGTATTCTCACTGGAAGAACATCCAGCGGCGTTATTCTCTGGTCATGTCTCGCCACAGCGTGGCCTGCAAGTGCCTGCCAACGTTGTGTACGATACAAAGAACGATACAGCTGAAACCACAGGAGGAACTGTTTGAGGTGCTCACCGATCCCCATAATCACAAAGAAACCCGTCAAGAACCTGCCCAGGTCGATGAAACCGTTGCTGTCATCGAAGTCATCCGGGTTTGTGCACCGCGAACAAATCGCGTTCGGTAGCGGCGCAAGCACATAGGTCGCGACCACGAGTAGAGGGAAGTAGTTCGGACCAAAAAGGGCTGATGAGAGGATTACGAGTAGAAAGCCGATTGCCAGGATCTAAGAGAAGGCGGTCAGCGGGGTGTAGTTGGCGGATGGGGGGTAAGGGGATGCCGAGGAGGCAACGTACGAAGGAGAGGGCGATTATTGTTTTTAGACCGGCCATGGCGGAAAGTGGTGGATGAAGGATACAAAGATGTGGTAGGTTAGTTCGCTGTTTGGTGAATGAGATTAGCAGTTGGCGGGCCCTTTGGAGATGAGTTGCGGTTCGGCGATCGTGGTGACGAGGCTCTGGAACGGATGCAGCAGAATTTGGTACAGGCGACGACGGCGTTTCGTCTTCAACTTTACCAAATAAACGCTTATGTTGAGCCCAGGGAGACAGTTTCAACTGTTTGATACCGTAAATGTTGAATCCAGGCAAAAAGGAAAAGGCTTACCAGCGTTCAAGTTTGGAGCAGCCCGAAATATTAGTGCTGGATTGTGCATGCTTGCACGCATTTACCATCCCTAATAGCCTTCCTTGTGCTGAGCCGCAACTTTAAGCTCTGTCCCCACCAAGACTACCAGCAGCAACTCCATCACCTTTAATTCATCCAAACATCTGCCTAATCATCCCCCGCCATGTTTCGGAATAACTACGATAACGATTCCGTTACCTTGTATCCCTCCCCATTTCAATACTTTTGGATCCTACAGAGAACTGATTCGAACGCAATGTAAAGCTCTCCTCAAGGCCGTATCTTCCAGGTCGAATATGCTCTAGAAGCCATCAAACAAGGATCCGCCGCCGTCGGACTGGTCAGCAAGACTCATGCTGTGCTAGTAGCTCTTAAAGTACCTAGACACCTTCTACCCTCCGTTGAATCGATGGAACTTCATCCTCCTTCGGTAGTGCTGACATCTATCTAGAGAAACGCAGAAGAGCTCGGCTCCTATCAGAAGAAGATCATCGGTATCGACGCACATTTCGGCGTTGCGCTAGCCGGTCTCGCTCCTGATGCCCGTGTCCTCTCGAACTTTATGCGTCAGCAGTCAATGTCTTCCCGCCTTCTCTACAACCGTCCTGTTCCCATCAACCGGGTTGTCAACGCCATTGCGGACAAAGCCCAAGTCAACACACAACACTACGGCCGTCGACCCTATGGTGTGGGTCTCCTAGTAGCAGGTGTTGATGAGACTGGCCCTCATCTCTGGGAGTTCCAACCTTCCGGAATGGTGCTGGAGTACCGCGGTGCGGCAATTGGTGCAAGATCTCAGAGTGCCAGAACATATTTGGAGAGGAATTACGAGGGTTTTGATGATGCGAGCAGGGAGGAGTTGGTGTTGCATGGACTGAGGGCTTTGAGGGACAGTTTAGCGCAAGATAAAGAGCTTACGACTGCCAACGTCTCGCTGGCGATTGTGGGTAAGGATGAGAAGTTCAAGCTCTATGATGGAGAGGAGGTCGCGGAATGGTTGGAGAAGCTAGGAAACACGCAGAGTAGCCGTGGATCCAGGGGAACTGCTGCACCGGCAGCACCTGCACCAGGAGGCGAAGGTAGCAGCTCTGCTGCCGCCGGCGGAGACTCGATGGATGTGGATGCGTAAATTGGAGACGAGCCGTAGATATCCTCAGGCGAAAACGAATTGCTCGGGTATATAGGTAATATTTCTCGGATTCCAAAGTGTGATGTTATAGCGGTGACAATGATTATGTGGGAAAGACATACTTAGGCACAAAAGCTACCCATTGAACATCAACACCCCATCCCGTCCCTAGAGACCTAAAATACACCATAATAATCTAATGTCTAACCCAGTAAACCCAGCCTCGCCAGTGTCAAATCATAAAAACCTTTAGTCCTTCCCCTCACACTTCCAGTTTAGATCGTACCTCCCTATTGCAGGTTTATACCTCCGAATTGCATCTTCAATCCCCTCCACCGTCTTCGCCTCCACCAGAACCCCCTCCATATCATCCCGAATGAACCCTGCCTTAATCGCACTCTTAACCCACCCCAGCAACCCATCATAAAAGCCCCCAACATTCAACACAACTACAGGACAGTCATGGATCCCAAGTTGATTCCAGGTCACGGTCTCGAACCTACAGAGGGCTCAAAGTCAGCAGGGAACACCTACACGTCAAGGAGGGAAATTCAATTACAGTTCTTCCATGGTCCCAAAGCCACCAGGTAGGGCCACGAATGCATTCGACATCTTGCCCATCATGGCCTTCCGCGTATGCATATCGTCGACAATGATCGTCTTTCCATATTCATTGACGGGCGGGACAGAGCCCTGCTGCTCGAACCTTATCAGTGCACGGGGAATGATGCCGTGAACGCTGTTAGGTCTGGATAGTGAAACCAGTGTCCGGGCGACTGCGCCCATCAACCCAACTGTACCACCGCCGTAAACAAGATTCCAGTTGTTCTTGTGCAAGAGTGATGCAACTGACTGAGCAGCTTCCATGTACTCTTGGGAAGTACCTGGGCTTGCGCCGCAGAATACACAGACGGTGAATGGGCTTGGCTTAACGCCGTTGGAGAAGTTGACCATGGTGGTTGGCTGTGAAGTTGGTTGTTTGAGGGACGTTGTACTTAGGTAGGTGACCGCCTGATCAGACTATATAATGAATACCTGTCCAGGCACCACCGGTGCACCCAAACAGAATTGAACCAAAAAAACCGCTCACAAAATCTGTCTATGCTTCTACCAAAACGGTATAAAAGCCGGTTGAAGTAGCGTACATAGGTGCATTTTTTTGGCTCCTACATTTCTTATTTGGGTTATTACATGAGATAAACTTGGAAAATCCGTTGGAGATCGAATGCCAACTAACCAATCTGCAGGTTAATAAATCAAGTGTTTGAATTAAAACCATCGTCTAATGGAACTGATGAAGCTGGTGATGTAGTTAGCCGTAATACTAGAGAGCTTCAGCATATTGTGTCTCACCCGCTCAAAGGGGAACATAATAGCGAGCATAAAAGTACGGTCATCGCCGGTGGTTCGTTAGATTCCCCATCACACCACACCTACCAATATATGGACCAAAATCAGAGAGAAGCATTCCACAAACTCCGTTGGCACTTGCAACTACTTGCCGCAAGCGCGATATAATCATTAACCGCGGTGAACCGCAAAATAATACTCGTCTTTCTCGCCGACAAAATTCGACCTTTCAACAGACGGTTGCCGATCTCCTCGCCGATTCCAAGACTCGACCTAACTACACCGTCATAGATAAGGGCTAGTAAAGAGCTCATAATGGAGTGCTGTGAGGGACAAATCCTTGGGAGGCGGCGACTCCGACGTACGAAAACACCGGAAACCACTCTGCGGCCATGCCGAATCGTACTTCTACTCTAGGTAGATCCTTTCTTCCTCCCTGGTAGGACACTTACGTATTCAAAGTACTATACAATACAATCATACTTCTACCTAGTAGGTAGCACCACCTAAGTTATGTGTTTAGATATTCGCGGGGTTTTTGAAGCCTGGAATAAACCCGATTAGTACATATTCAGCTTACTAAGAATAGCTAAACCTCCGATGATCATGAAAAATGGCTATCTTCCCATATATCACCACACACCCTAGATAAAGTACATAAACATGACGAGGCAGTAAAAATGCGAGAACCGAAGGTCGTACAGCGGCCGACTAACCCCGAGCACTGAAGTCTTGTGGAGATATGCTATTAACAACTTATTGGAGGTAGGTACCACTTTTTGAAAACCTTATATGCAAGTATTCATAAGAAAGAGGATATAGGAGCTTCATCCGTAGAACACACAAGAATGCGATCTTAAAACTCAAGGGCAACGCCGATACCTTCATCCAGCTCATTAGGATCCATAGGGCGGAATACCCATCCGTAAGACATGCGCCTGTAGATGAGTGAAATCCTACAGAGCTTGCAATATTATCCTTGTCCCGATACCTCCTCGGTCACTGGTGATACGCTGCCCTCGTATTCGGCATGAGATGAAATATCCTGGGAAGTCTAGGGACTTGGTCTCAGGACGAGATATACTTTATAGCCACGGGACGAGTTATCCCGGGTAATCTTTGCTGGACTCGAACCTCCCAAGTCTCCGTAATTAGCATGTGGTGAGAGAGTTAGTTGACGAGGTAGTTGACGGAATGTCTGAGCAGAATGAGTAAATGTGTTTTATTCAATGATTATGTACGAGTTGTCCGGGACTACCGCCGAGACTATCCTCCAAATCCCGAGGCCACAAGATGAAAAGCACTGTAGGGCGAACTGAGAACTCGTATTGTCTAATCTCATCGCACATCGAACACTACCGATTCCCTCATATAGGGCTGCTGACATTGCGCTTCCCGGGTTTGCGGTCCCGGCTCCAGACCAGAGACCAAAAGCGGGAGTCTTATGTAGCCCCTGAAGTTTTTGTACCTGCTAGCCCTAGTCCTCAGTGAGGTAAGGTCTCGATAGTGTTGCCTATGGGATCCCGAGATATTTTTATACCGGTCTCGGAACATGCATCGTTTTGTGGGTGATGTCCTATGACTCGACCTGCAGGAAGCTAGAAGCTATGTAGTCTATTAGCAAGCCAGTGGCCGCGATTGTACTTTCATAGCAATAGTAGCAGTTCCTGTTAGATCGGGTCAGCTAGTATGTACCATAAAAGTCCCAGATCCCTTCTACTCCCATCCTAAACAGGGAGAATCTAGAGAGTAGATATAGCGCTCGTATTCCCACAGACAATGAATTTGAAGAGATAAATTCCACTGCCCTTGGATTGGAATAGAAGCCTATACGGGGTGAATATATCGTCGAAGACACGGACAGGCTCGACACCGTCGTATTATAGCAAACACTAACGATTCTTTCATGCCTCTCAATAAGACATTGAAATTAGCCGATGTAAGAGTAAAGATGGTGAACTTATGACGCCACCGACATATGCATCAAGTTTTTCGGGCCCGATGAGGAGAGTATGAAAGCCCATGGTTCGTACTTCCAGAATCTGTACTGCAAACAGGAGTTTCTGAGCAGTGAGTGAGGGTGGAGACGGAAGAAGTTGGGCAGCTACCATAGCCGTTTCACCAGGTCCCAGATGGCGTGTTGTAACTTCCTTAACACTTCTCCTATGTCAATAGGACCTTCATTATTAGGGCGTAGGCTGCTTTGAATACTAGGCGAGTAGGTAGGATTGACTCGAGCCCAGACGGAAAATTGTTGTTGCTTAGTCATTCATTGTAATGTGATTTAGTCTCATCCCCACTAGCACCGTGTGCCATTGGCCTCAAATCAGGCTTCGCCTCGAATCAGGCTCTAGCTCAATCCTTATGATATACTGATATGGGTTATTCTAACGGGCAGGGTTGGACATAGGTGATATTCCAAACAATAATGTGATATCAGTGAAATCAAGACAAGACAAGAACGAAGGCTCGAAGTGCATATCAAGGACACACATCGGCAAAGAATATTTCCGTCTGGCCAGAATGGCTCTGTCAGAGTGGACGTGTTCCGTCAGAGCCGTCAGAGACACCCTGGTGGCGGATTACTCTGCGCCGGGTGTTAATACCACGCAACGCATTGCATATTACCCCCTGATCGCAGTTTTGCCGTTTCTTCTTGCTCTGTTGGTCTCCTATTTTAAACGAACACACTGGTGTTGTGGCCAACTGGGACCGTACATCGGAATGGGTTAATTAGGTACGCACTTGCATCGGGATTGCAATGTGATGGGTGACGTTGCAAAAATCTCTCCTCGCGTTCCTTCTACATGTGCACATAATGCAATTCTCTCTTTAATAATCATACACATCATTCCAAGTCGCCAGATCTATGTGGCTATTGACAATCCATCGCTCGTTCTGTCTGTCTCCTGTCTTACTACTAGTAGCTATCTCTGGAATTACGTGCGCGCTGCCAACGATGTTTCCTACACTGAAAACTTGCAAAGCAACGGCTGCTGGTGCTTTTCTCACTTGTACAAATAGCGAGACGGGATCCAAGTTACCTGAGTTTTCAGGCATTGCAGTGAGCGCCAGGGCTAACCAGTACTCAAAGAACGCTCCATCCTGGTTTAGCAGCTTGATTTTGAATAGTCATTGCAGTTGACACAGGAGACACCCATTCAGTGCACCATAACACCTCCTCGGGTGTTGCTTCACCCACACCCAGTCGTTCTGTCGAATACCTCCATGCCAGCTCTGGCTTCCTGTGCATCGACACATCTGAAATATGCATTCACCTTCTAAACCCTCAACTTGAACCTTGATACCATGGTAAATACAGAGCTCCATTGGGTGCAGTTGTTCATCCGATATATACGTCTTCATCAGCAAAATGTATTTTAGTCACTGGAAGCCTCCAGGAGTGTCTGAGAGAATGTGGAGTGTAAATTGAGATGCGTCAGTTTCAAGAGAGTATCAGACCATAGGAGGGCATTCCTGCCGGCATTCAGAGTATCTGGAATCTCTGATGACTGGTACAGGAGTACCATGGGAATGATTGTGATAGGTTTGGGAACACCTCGGAACGCCAGAGAGAACTTTGGGTGCACCTGGGAGCACCGGTGACAAGCCTGGTAGCACCGACTACAAGCCTGGGAGCACCTCGAATCACAGTAGAACAGTCTGGGAAAAACAACATCTTCTTTGGGAATGCTGCTGGTGTGCCTGGAAATCATAGCTACTACTTATCATTCAATGATTTTTAAAACTCATGTATTTAGTTTGTATTCTCATCTATATATCTATGTATCTATGGTATATCTGGACTGGCTGTAGGCGGTAGTTGAGAGCAATTAGAGTTGTGCCTGAAAATGTCGATCGAGTGAACTCAGAGATACACTCTGAGGCCGTGATCAAGTGAGTTTGAAGATGCACTGGGAGGCGGTAATCCAGCATATTTGGAGATACACTGGGAGGCCGTGATTGAGTGAAATTGGAAATGCACTCCTAGATAGTGATCGAGCGAGTTTGTAGATGCAGTTGGTGGCCATGATCGTGCGAACTTGGAGGCCGTCATTGAGTGAGTTTGGAGATGCACTTGGAGGCCGTGATCGAGCGAGTTGGGAGATATGCACTTGGAGTCCATGATCGTGCAAACTTGGAGGCGGCAATCGAGTGAGTTTCAATGAGTACTTGGAGGCAGTCGATGGACGGCACGCCGTGTGCTGAGAATTGTTTCATCAGTTAGTTGACTCGCAACCGTGGGTATGTGACTTTACATTTGAGCGCTCATGGAGCGCTTGCTGAGGGCGGTGGATCGTGTAGGGAGGCATGCCGGAAGCTGAACCAACAATCAAGGGTCAACTTGTAATTATGAGAATGAAGGGAAGAAAAAGAATCTTGGGTGGATGCTGTACTCGGTATATGCTGTACTCGGTGTCAACTCATGATCATCACATGGGGAGTTAGAGAGGGATGACTTAACTTTGTGTTCTGCGATGATGGTAGAATTGTGGACGAGAAAGAGAGAGATCAGGGATGAGGATGAGAACGATGTGGAGGATACGAGTGGATATGAGAAATCGGGGGTACGACTTGCGTGATTGGGTTGGGATGACCTCGTATCGGTGTTATTGCATGACGGATTAGGATGTTAGGGGTTCTCCCCTAATAGCGGTAATGATACATGGGACTGAAGCAAGTACACGTGGCTACCATTTGAAAGTGGATACCATTGGTCACGATGCAAAACACCTTCTTGCGTATCAGCTCATGCTCATCAGTCAGACGGCCTTTAGCGGGGTTACATCTGAGCCGTATGTAATAATTTGATAGGAGCAGACCTATCAAGCGGATTCGCAAGATGATGCAATTATGTAGCCATAGCCGGGATGTGAAAAACCATCAGCGGTGCACATGATTATATATTACACCTACTATAACTTGCTAGCGGGACAATGCAATAGTCAGTGGAACGGCCTGGCCGAACTTGAGCCAGGCTAACGACTAAAGCACAGCACGCGTTATACAATGAGCAATTACGTGGAATCGTCGCACTCTATTTCTCAGAGATAGGGATAATGGGCGCACCTCCCGGATCACAGAAGTTCCGGATCCTAAGCTCGTAGTGCGTGAGGGATTTTTGGCATTGGCTGATGATAAGAGGCCTGAAGCGAACACTGCTCATAACTTTTGAGTTAGTATGGATCGCAACCCAAAAGGGTGTCATAATCTACGTTGGCAGAGTGTCGGTGGGTCGCTGAGTAAATCTCTGACGCAATGCCGAATAGCCAAATTATGGTGAGGCATTAATAACTTTATGTTATTATTATATTGCGATAAAGCGCTGATAGTCTTACGTGGACATCAGTCGTTCCAACTACTGAACAAACGATAGTGAGATGTCTAAGTTGAAGTTATGACTTGGCATATGTTGCGTTTTGATATCTTGCATGATGGTGGCCTCATATGAGGACAGCAAAACGGAAAAAGCTTTGGGACCAATCATGCATGAACACGATAACCAAAGGGAACTCGTGGCGGAGACCGGGACAGTATCCCGAGGACGCTATCAAGCAAAACAATTGTCATAGTCAGTGGAACGGCGGCCAAACTTGAGCCAGCTAAGGACTATAAAAGACTCACATTGTCTCCCCGACGATGAGAAGAATCAAGCTCTAGCAGCGAACAGTCAGAAAAACCTACCAGCGAAGAAGACCTTTATTTATTATTGAGTTTTTATCATACCTATATCTATTATTATATATATACGAATATACTAGCATAAGTACGGCAGCACTGTACCATTAAGTATCCCTACGTATACGAATGACTATAACCTTCGAAAGCGATAGCGACGTTATAGTTTATGCTCTGGAAAAGATTATATCATTTGCCAGAAGTAATCAACTCTTCTTTGTGGCTAGTTGTGTTTGGTGGATAGCCAGCCAAGTGGGATTGGATTCTGGATTAAAGACCTTCATCGATAACCTGGAGATTCGGAAACGAACCAATCAGACGCGAGAGGTATCCACGAAACCTAGAGATATTGCCAGGTCATCGTCAATCGATTTGAAACAACTTCAACTCGAAGAATCAATCATACAGAATAGGGCCCATTCGGACCTCCAGTTGCAGAATATTCATCCTGATCGAATTGAGAGAATTTTGGGAAAAGAATCTGAGCCAGCAGTACCTAGGGATCTTACGGAAGATCAACGCCTTGATCGGATCCTCGATAGTGCAGAAAGAGTCATCCAAGATTCATGTAAGGCTCGAGGACAACTGCAACGTAAACGAAATAATCCATTACGACAGACGAAGGCACAGTTAAAAAGGGATCGAAAGATTAAGCGCCTCAAACAAAAGAAGAGAAGATAGAAGCTGAGCGGAACCCGAAGCTTCTGAGAATAATAGCTACGAACGTTCAGAACGTTAGCAAGGAATAGGATCTACGGCCGCACTCCCAGTACTTACTTAAGGGTATAAGTATAGTTACTTAGGGATTAGTACCCCCGTAACATAGGACTCGTACCTGCTGTATCGGGGATGGTAAGTAGACTCGCACACGAAATTCTCTTATTTCCAAGTTTCTCATGATGATTTCCACCATCTCCTCACATCTCTCTCTTTCTCATCCTCAACTCTACCATCACCTAAGAACACGAAGTTAAGTTATCGCTCTCTATCTCTCCAGGCCATGATCAAGAGTAAACACGGAGTACAGCATGCACCGAAGTGGAGCATACACCGAGTACAGCATACACCGAGTACAGCATACACCGAGTACAGCATACACTGAGTACAGCATGCACCAAGTACAGCATACACGGAGTACTGCATACACCACATACTGCATAATCCCAAGATTGACTGTTTTCCCTCTCCCAGCCAGTCTCTCATCTCTCTGCGGACCGTATTGTACTCAATTCTCTACATTCCACAATTACGAGTTAAGCGATGAGTAGACTCTCAGCTTCTGTTGTGCCTCCCTCCCGAAGTACCGCCACCAGATTGTCCGCTTCGAAGCACTGCTCCAATCTCGCTCGATCACGGCCTCCAAGTGCATCTATAAACTCGCTCGATCACAGCCTCCAAGTATATCTCTAAACACGCATGATTACGGCCGCAAAGTTCGCACGATCACGGCCTCCGAGTGAATCTCCAAACTCGCACGATCATGGCCTCCAAGTGCATCCCCAAAGTTGCTCGATCACAGCCTTCAAGTGAATCTCTAACCTCGCATGATCATGGCCCCCAAGTGTATCTCCAAAGTTGCTCGATTATGGCTTTCAAACTCACTCAAACACTGCCTTGGAGTGCTTCTCTAAGTTCACTCAATCACGATGTGGTGGAGGTAGAAGGCACGCTGCCCATCAGCAACACTCCGCCACACCTTGCATGGCATCTCAAGGGAATTAGTGAGAAAGAGCGGTTTGAGCTCAAGTGTGAGAGGATAGGATGGGATACCTGGCCAAGATGAACCACACAAAGTTCGTGGATCTATGAACACTGGCAAGAGTGCGTGAGGATCCACACAAATTGTGTCAATCTACAAAGCTTGGCAAGAGTGCATGAGACCAAGAGCTGGGAAAGATAGAGTGTGTATTTCATATAATGAGATGATGTCTATGTACACCGGGGTCTCCCAAATATATACTGCCTGTCGCTGCATCTCCGTTATCCCTCTATATCCGTATGTATATATATAGAGACACTTAGATAATACATGCCATATTATGATGTAGTGAATCTTGTGACTGTAACAAAGACCAATATGATTGATGAAATGCCTTGTGGTTATGGAACCCTAAGAACCACTGGTGTGAGAATATGGCACCAAGTCTCCCGCAGAGCTTGTGCAGAGGTCTCAGCTGCTCACGAAGTCTCCCACAGACCGGCGCAGAGGTCTCAGTAGCTCCAAAATTTGACTATCCTAATAGTTAAATTTCGTAGCATCTTGAATGCACCTCCATCACTGCAGGTGCTTTCAGGAGCATGTGAGAATGCTCTTACAGAGTCTGACAGCACTTTGCAATGCTCCAGGGGGGGCTGGGAGCATCTGGAAGTACTTAGAAGCATTGGTGAGGGCTACTGGAGTGTCTGGGAGGTTAGCGTACATCAGCAAAATGTATTTTAGTCTCTGGAAGACTCCAGTAGTGTCTGAGAGGATCTGGAGTGCAAACTTAGAAGCGTCAATTTCAGGAGAGTATCAGACCCTAGGAGGGTATTCCGGCCGGCCTTCAGAGTAACTGGGATCTCTGACATCAGGTACAGGAGTAACTGGAATCTCTGATGACTGATACAGGAGTATGATGGGAGTGATTGTGATAAGTTTGGGAGCACGTTGGAGCACCAGAGAGAACTTTGGGTGCACCTGGGAGTGTCACCAAACGAACACGGGAGTCACAAACAAACTCTGAGAGATGCCAGGGTTCTTATCGATATTCATTTGGAGGACTGCAGGCGTTATCGGAGACTCTTCAGATGTACATGAGCAATCGACTTCCCTCAACAGCGAATATGATGCATGGATTATTGTTCATTATCACTTCTGAATCATACTAGCCGTCATCTTCTTCAACATTGTATTTTGTACCTCGCTACATGAAGGAAACGAAAGAAAAAGTCAAGAGATTTGAACATAAACACAGGTACACCAAAACAATAACCCAACTAAGCGATCCAACAATATCAATCAAACATGGTGCCGATGTCATCCACTCTATCTCGCATCTCATCGGGGCCAACGAAAGCAGGAACACACAATTCATCAACGGCGCAAAAAAGCTGGAGGCGCTCCGTGTATTTGCTGATTATTTGTTCCTGGTGAGTGGATGAAATGGATTTCCAATGTTGTTTGGCTCGATTTGTGATATCTAACAAAGGTGTAATGAGATGTTAGCTAGCTGCGAATCTGAATGGGCGTTTGAAAGGCAATGATTATTCGCATGAAAAAGGGGAGCAACCACCAAGGAAAAGAGGAGCGCCAGATGGGGAGTGCTGTGTGGAAAAGAGGAGTACACAGAGGGTGTTGAAGGAGCGCAG
>Ga0307515_10010296_pt1 | contig 17949 bp, 5 predicted proteins | sample 17_EM_MG_FD_194513 | JGI IMG/M metagenome (GOLD analysis project Ga0307515, IMG submission 194513) | Populus trichocarpa ectomycorrhiza microbial communities from riparian zone in the Pacific Northwest, United States - 17_EM | ecosystem: Host-associated > Plants > Roots > Unclassified | place... | reverse complement strand
AACCGGATAAATAAGCTAGATGTATACTATTAAGTAATAAGCATTATATTTAAACGTAAGTATTTACCTTAGCAGTGTGTAGGTACTTAAGTTAATATAAAAACTAGCCCTTAAACGCGCTGCTAGGCGCGGTATACCAATGCGATATACAGATAGGTTTATCCGGTAATACTACCCTATACTTACTAGGTTTATAATAGACTATAAAGAGTAGGTTATATTAATAGAAGTAAAATTAGGGCAATACTATATAATATATTATGTACTACCTTATAAACGAGGTAACCTACTAAGTACTATATCTGGCAAATGGCCGTAAAGGATATATAAATCGACCATTAAACAACTTAAATAATAGTAAAACTTGCAGCTAGATCGCAGCGACCCTAAGTATATTAGGCTAATTTAAAATTTTACCTGGTCCTATTATATAGCGAATATATACGCTATAATAGCCCCTAATTTACTACACTAATTATATAAAGGTGTTACGGAGCATTTAATAAGCTGGCTTTAGGCACTACTGCTTAATATTAAAAAAGGGAAAGGGAAGGTTTTAATAACTAATTACAGTAGTATAAAAACCCTATTATCTACTAAGGATAGGGTAGAACATCTTTTAACCGCATAATTCGCTAAAGTTAAACCCTTTAAGAGTATAATTAGGTGGGATAACTTTATAGAGTTAAGCTAATGGACTAGAAAGATGTATAAGTCCTTTCTTCGTTAAATTATACTAGTTATAGCACCATTGCTATATAGGCACAAGGGGGCAATGCTGTTTATTCGTGCTATAGTTAACTTTATATTATTAGCCGAATATAAATCACACGATAAAGATACGATTAAATACCTTAAAGCTGCATTATATCGAATGGATAAGACTAAAGAGGTATTCTTGCTGTACCGACCTAATGACAAAAACCTACCTAATTTTAACATACCTAAATTTTATGCAATTTCCCACTATCTGGAGATAATTTGTATATTTGGCGCCCTAATAGGAACTATAATAAAGTACGGTAAAAGGGCATATATTCTTTAGAAGAATTTCTATTAAAGATTAAATAAGCGTAAAGGGTATAAAGAGTAAATAATTTATCTTAATACGGAATTAACAAATACTATAGTAATATAAGAGATAGAGCTATAGGAAAACACAAGGCTAATACTAGCAGCTAATACTATAGAAGATTTATATATTATATTATTATTAGGCATAGTTAACCTAATAGACGAGCTATATAGATAGGATTACTGCTAGTTAACTAACTAAATGTTTTTAATATACGGAATAAATCTAAAGTTATAACGTACAGCCTATAAAATTTAGACTAGGCTAGGTATTAATAAATTTATTATAAAACTAGCTTTATTTATACGGGAATGTTATAAGCGAGTTAATAGTATATAAGCAACGGATTTAGACGTTAAGCGCCTTAAAAGAGATACAGCCTAGGCATAAGATTTACCTATTAGTATTTATTACTCTATAATATGCTATATTTAACGCGGTAAAGACTCCCGTAATCTTAACCAACTATATAAAGTATAGGCATACTGCAACCTAGTTTAGATATAGACTACTGCTTTATAGAGGGACTAAGTTCTTATATAAGAATATAAAAACACACTAGATGGAATAAAGGGAACGCGGGCTACCTGTTTAGAATTACTAGTATTAGTATAGGACTTAAATTAGATAGATAAAAATAGTAGATACTAAGTATACTATAGAGTACTTCTTAAGCTATTCCGTCTATACAATAGAGGTAAGGTAGATCCTTTTAATGGGATAATTAAAGTAGAATAATTTCTTATAAATATAGCGTAAAATAGACGAAACCTAGATAGCCACTAAATATACAACATTTCCTATATTAAGAGACCTATATAACTAATACTAACTTCGCTAAATAAAAAAAGAACGTTCTAGATAAACTTATATATAGATTAGGACATATATAATTAATTCTACAATAATAATTTTCTTTAAATTAACAATATACGTGTAGATAAGTTTATAAAGAAACAAAAATCTAAAATTAAGCTTCTAATTAAATTATAGGAGGCTTTAGAACGAAAATAAAAATAAAAACAGCTAATATAATTAATAGGGAATTTGGTATATCTAATCCTTAGGAATTTAAGCAAATTAGCTATAAGATAAGGCAAGACTAAGAGAAGTTAAGAAAGCCGTTAATTGGCTTAAATGCGGAGGTAGTGTATCCAATATGTGGGTAAATTAAGTAGTAGAGGGGCTCGTTAGAGTGAGAGGCTGGCTAGCTATATATGTTTTAGTGGATTTTGTATTAGCAGAGTAGTATAATAACCCCCCCTCTTCTACTTTTCTCTTCCGATTTGCTATACGTTTTTCTTTAATAGGCCTTATTTTTATAATAATCTCTACCTTTATAGTCTGAGCTTCTTCCATCTGTTCGCAACTAAGTATATTAACTCTATTAATATTTAAAGCTAAATTAATAGCTAATCTTTGCGACCGTCGCTTCTTAATATATAGAATAGCCTTATATTACTCCTCTGCAAAGGCTCTCCTTAAGTTTTAAATATAAAACGACTTTATTAGCTTATCGCCTAAGCTAATACGCTTTAAGGGAGATTCTAGGTAAAAAAAGGCGGAAATAGCGCGATTAAACTAACTTAGCGTCTTGGGTGTACCTATAGGCTAACTAGGTATAAAGGGAAGCTCCAGAGTATATCTTAATGAGGAAGGAAAATAAGGACAACTATTAAGCACTTACTACTTAGGTGGTGTTAACCTACTAAACTACTAGAAAAGGTTAGCCATATCTATATAAATTAGTTTAATTCTTATATTTTTATAGGCAGTTATAACGCTTTTACCCGTAAAGATTAGCTCTAGTACTTACTTACTAGTAGGAATTCTTAATATTATATAGCTAACGGCAAGATAATACGGCAATCTGCCACAATCTGCCCTAAATAGGCTGGTAATAGGCCTAAGCTTACTAGCAGAACATTAAAATCTACCCCTTTATACCTCCATTTTATTAACTATATCTATACTAGTAAATATACAATTTAAAAGTGTTATACTTTATCTTTATATCTTTATTAACTTCTCTAACTTCTCCTATATTAGTTATACCGAAGGTTTATCGACCTCTACTATGCCGAAAAAATATAACTATAGCTTCTAAAAAGAATAAGGTACAGACTACCCTTTATATAGCTGCTTGAAATATTAATATATACCTAGGACTAAGGTAAAGGCAAAAGAAATAATACTACTAGTATAAGAAGAATTTAGAAACGTATACGCGAACAGTAGTTAGGCTAAAGTACTATAAATAGTATATACACGGTAGTATGCAGCTAACTTTAGCAGATAGCTATATAAGGCGATAAAGTATCTAGGGATAGCGTCCTAAAACGTTAGTTAGATATAAATAGCGATTCTAAAGAAGATAGAGGCTTAATGCCCTAGGGAAGAACGCATTGTCGACAACTCTAATAAAGTTTAGATAAAGAATCTCTAGATCTATATATATAGAATTTAATCATAGTATCTACTACATAAACCCTATTACTTTACACCCGCTAACGCTTTAATAGCGGTTATAAGTCCTAAATCGCCCTAATAAGCGGCTCTAATACTACCGTCCCTTTACTAAAGAGCTTATCTCCGGTGCTAAAGATAACTCTATAGCTAAGTTATTTTATACGGCGCCTATACGCAGTAATAAGTAGCGGAAGTCTTAATACAGTATAGATGTAGTTAGAAAATGGTAAGAAATAAGTTGTGGTAGTAAACTTAAACTAAAACCTACGGATAAACTAATATTAAAAGCTGCCGTGCGCTTCTTTTAAATGTTTATAATGTTAAGTAAGGCTCCTAAAGGTCTTTCTCTTACGCTATAGCCGAAAGGGAACGTAGTGACTCTGGAAAAGACAATGGACTTAGTATGGGATAAAGTAGTAGAGTATAATAGGGTTTCTAAAGGCGACGGTTCTAGCAAGGCTATATAAGAACCGTCGCCATTAATATATCGTATAGTAAGCTACCTTTTATTACTTTTATATATACTAACATTAAATAAATATATAATAGTATTAGCTAGTTCTAGTCTTACCTATTAAAACGTATACAAGATTGCGTAAAGACTAAGTACTTATTTAGAAAGCTCTCTAAGAAGGAAACAATTGCTAAAGTGGAAGAGCTACTTTATATAGATAACTTTTAATACTTTAAGATAGTACGCATAGCTAAACTACCTTAGCGCCCTCCTAACTATTTATAGGACGAGCAATCCCGCTTTATAGTACCGGTTATTATAGCTAATCTCTCTAAGTTATTCTTTAAAGGAAAGTAGCAATTTGGGTTTAGTATAGATACGCAGCACTTTTTACGCCTAATTAGCCTAGGGGCTGTTATACTAATTTGTGTAGTAATCCGCCACGTTATTAATAAATGGAAAAGTAGTAGTTTTATCTAACAAAGGTTTAAAGCAGGTGCCAATCCCTATAGTAATTTATTCTTTCTCTACCCTTATTCTAACTACCTAGACTACGCTATAACTAACTTTAATATTAGCTATATAGGAATAGATAAAGGCTATATAGGCAGATTAGTTAACAGAGCGCTAGAACTAGATTCCAGGGCTTCTGCGACAGGGCATCTTAAAAAGACTCCGAGTAACTATATATAGCGATAACCCTACTACATAAGCAATTCCAAATCCATTTAAATATAGTTTTAATAATCTTTCTAACCTGGACTCCAACTATAATATAGGATTCGATAAGTAGCGCTTTAATATACTTCCACTAGTATATAACTACTTATAATAATAGTTCTGGACTAATACTTATATCTAGGTACTTAACGCGTCCCTTTCCTTAAACCCAGATACCTTTTACCCTTCTAGCACTATTACTAAGCCTAACACACCCTATAATATATCGCCTAATTAGACCAACCACAGTACCAATTACTAAGGTAGTAGGCCTAATAATATTAGCGACCCTAATAGCGGTATGGATAGCGGGACTAATATAAATAAGTGTTATAATGGATATAGCGGAGTTAATATAGATAATAGAACGGATATAGCTCTAGGTAGTAATATAGATAATTAGAATAGTATAAGAAAGGGGGGCAATAAATACAATGAAGTGGACATAGGCAATAATGCCAGTGTAAATAGTGGAGAAGATATAGATAAGGATAGTGGCGCCAGTAATAATTTTGGAAATAATACCTATAAGCTTATCTCTAAAGGTATAAAATTACGGAATTGGAAACGTATTATTAATATACTATATCACTAGAATTACAAACAGTTAATAGTTGCAGTTAAGCTATTTAGAAAGACGCTTGGGGCTAAACCTAATATAAGTCTTTAGTATACTATTAGAAAAGGGGTTAAGTCTATACTATTTAATAATAAGGATTTAGATATCTTTAAAACAAGGGTAGAGAAGGGGCTAGGCAGGGCAAATACTTTATAGTCTGTAATAGGTTTAGAGGAGTAGCTATTTTATATAGTGGTTATAATATAAATATATTTTTAAAGGCATATTATAGCAATCTATAGCAATCTATGGCAATCTATAGCAGTATATTATAATTTAGAGAAATATATATAGTTTATACCATTTATATAGTTTATACAGTTTATACCATTTATATAGTTTATACGGTTTATATCATTTATATAATTTATATAGTTTATGCAGTTTATACGGTTTATATATAGTGTAGATATTATATAATTTATATAGTTTATATAGTTTATATAATATATACAGTTTGCGCGCTATTTATTTATAGGGTAGCAATTTGCTAGCATTAGTTTGGTAGTTAAGCGTTTTGCGCGAATCGCTAACGACCATATACGACCACGCAAATCGCACAGTTTGCAGCAAATTGCCGCAATCTGCAACAACGCGCCCAAAAAAAAATTTCCTGATATACTTGCCCCTACTGGTATTAACCTATAAATACTAGGTAAAAAGAACGTGTTTAAAACTAGCTCCTTAATCCTAAATTTACCGACCAGTATTTCTATAAAGAAGTTAACCAAATGTCTCCCTAATCCTCCCGCCTATTTAGGTAAAAGAAGTAAACTACGCTCTTTTTTTTTAAACCAACTTAAGAACAAGCTAAACGGTAATATTAATCGCTACCCCACTCCTAATAGCCAGTTGCGTTACGCTATAAGCCGCCTAACTAAAGACGTTATAGAAACTATATACCCATTCCAACTAAATACTATAAAAGAGCTAGTTACTATACTAAAGCCTCTTATAGCGACCCTAACCAAACTATTACTATATAAAAAAAACTAAATAGAATAGTATAAGGCTCTAAAAGCTTCCTGTTATACTTTACTAAGTTTTACCACTATATTAAGAAAACTAAATAGAACAAATCTGCTTTAATTAACCGCCTAATAGAATCTTTAAACCCCGAATTAAAAGCTTCCCTTATAGGAGTTATACTACTAGAGACTGTTACTACCTACGCTAATATTATTAATAGCTTATATAATAATATACTACGCTTTACTCCAAAACATATACCTTAATACTCTACCCCTTAGCCGCCTAGGAACCGTAAAGACCTAGATACTATAGATATTAACGCTAGAACCCTCTCTTTCGCCCAAAAAGGATCTACTAAATGTAAATAATGTATTAAATATAGTCTTTATTTTAAATGCGGAAGCGACGCTTATATCTTAAGTTACTACTCTATCTTACTACCCTAAATATATATACAAATAACTAGTATAGGTGGTATCCTATTGTCCTAAATATATAAATAGACGACTAGTATAAGTAACCAATTACCTTAACTAAGCCCTATTTACTAACCCCAATTATTATCCGACTTTAACTTATCTTTTAGTAAATACTACTAATAAGGACGAAGCTGTAACTAATACGCTATAAGAACTCCGCCCTAATTGCCTCTAAAAGAAAGGTCCTAGAGCTAAGTCGCTCTCCAAAATAGCTCTACCTTAAGATCTTATTAAATGCTTTAGATGTTACAAACTCTAACTCTTAGGATTATAGTATAACCGTTAACTATCGTCTTTAGTAGAATAGTTAATAGGCTAATACTTAAGTTCTAATTAATATAGAAGCTAGTAGCATAGGATTTATTAATAAGATCTTTACGTAAGATAATAGTTTTACCCTAACCCCCCTTAACTAGTATATTAATCTATTTACTCGCTTATAGAGATAGAGATATATTCTAAATAATGTATTAGGGGGTATAGGCCTAAGGAGAGGATAATTATCTTAGTCTACTGTATTGCATAGTAGGTTCCCTACTATCTTAAGCAGTAGTAGATAATTATATACTTATTGCCCCCCTTAGGCCTACTATAAACCTAAAAGGCTGCAAATCTATCTATAGGGTGGAGGGTAGGAAAGCAAAAAGCCAAAAGGCTAATTGTAATAGATATTAATGTTATTATTTAAAGAAGGCGTGACTTCGCTTTAAATAGACATCTTTATCTATTTACTCGCTTATAGAGATAGAGATATATTCTAAATAATATATTAGGTAGTATAGGCATAAGGTAAGGATAATTATCTCAGCCTACTATATTGTATAGTAGGTTCCCTACTATCTTAAGCAGTAGTAGATATACACTTATTGCCCTAATGTCACAGTGCTGCAATGAAGTAGACTAAATAACTACGTTATAGTATAAAGAGGGGAAGAAGGTGGAAAGGGGGTATTATATATAAATAGTAGGGCTAGCCGCTAAGTCACTAGTGGTAGGCCAGCTAATAGTAGGAAATAGTATAAGATAGTATAAAATAGTATACGTTAGGTTAGTGCCGTAACAGTACTTCTCTCCCCTAGATAGTTTAGTCCCTAAACTAAATAAATAACTTAAAAATAGGCAGTATATGGGGTTACCTATTTTTTACCATAAAGATATTAGTTCCGCTTACCGCCCTTAACTAAGCTAATAGCAATTTTCTATACCGGGCATAGAAAATCCTAATTAGTTAGTTTAGTAAGTAAGGTTAGTAGAACTCCACACTACCACCTAAATTAATCCGCGTGGCGTTTCTTAGCAAGAATTTAGCTAATTAAACAACTTTAACCGCCGGTTAAAGTTCTATAACATCTTAACTACCACAAATTTTAATACAGTGGTCGGCTATAACCTTAGTGTAACTTTTTCTTATTTTATGCCCAGTCTAGGGGTCCTAGCTTCTTAGGGTGTTGCTTATAAAAGCGCTATACAGCTTATTTATAACCCTTTAGGTCTTCCTCTAGCTACCAGGTTATATCCTTATAATATTTCTATTTAATCTTATAAGTTAGGCCCTAGGGGTCTTCGTTATATACATTAAGGATTTTTTTAAACTCCCATTTGTCTTCTATATTGCCATTATTATCTCTCTCTACTACTCGTCCTTGTATATTACGGCGCTCTATAGTATTAATATTTACTTAGCTAGGGATCTCTTTAGCAGCCTAAAGGCGGACCTTAGATATATAAAAGGATTTATTTACTTAGATATAGTCCGGGAGGTTTACTATAACTACCCTTTAGTATACTGCGAGTACGGGGTATAGGCCGTCCTATTTATCGTCCTATTTCTTCTTAGATCTATTTATCTTTATATTTTCTAAGCTAACTATAACTATATCGCCTTCGTAGAATAACACGCTCTTATCCCTACGGGTATTAGCATTATCTTTATAGCGTTACTATAAAATCTAGGCTAGGGCCTTAAGCTATATTAATATCCGCTTAAAGCGGTTGGCCATAGAGTCTACGCGGAAGAACTCCTTCTTTGCTTATACTAATAGTATTAGTAGGTAGGGGCTAGCAGGCTTAATTCTAAGGCAAGGGTTAAAGCTATAGTTTGCAAAAAACAGGGAGATGCCTATACTCTTATTAACTTAGTTATTTATAGCAAACTCGGTAAGCGGTAGGTAGTTAACCTAGTTATCCTATATAAAGCTAATAAAAGCATAAAGATATTTATTTACGGCAGCGTTAATAATTTTAGTTTAGCCGTCTATTTCTAAGTACTAGGCTAAGCTTAGTTATAAGGTTATCTTAAGGCGTTTACTTAGTTATTGCTAAAAGTCGCTAACAAATTATATGCCGTAATTGGAGATAATCGTACTTAGTATACCGTAGAGCTTATATACGTTATTAACAAAGCCATTAACTAGCTTCTCTATTAAGAGTCCTATTACTAGAATAAGGTATTATATTTTAGTTAGGCGGTCTATAATAATAAGAATATATTTATATACCTTACTATAGCGTTAGTATACCGGCAGTGTTATAATATAGTTAATTAAGATATTAGTCTATAGGCGGGCGGGTAATTCTAGTAGCTTTAAGAAACCGGGCGGGGTAGAATAGGGGGTCTTAGTATAAAAGTATAGGGTATAGTCTTTAATAAAGGTAGCCGTAAACTAGGAGATTCCCTGCCACTAGTATATTCGGTTTAAGAGGTTAAAAGTCTTAACCCGGCTAGGGTAACTAGCGGGGCCGCTGTTATAAGAGCGATAGGTAACTTTTAGGTGGAGGTCTAGGGCGTTAGGGACAAAGAGATATTAGCGGAAGTAGATCTATTTATTAACAATACTGCATTCTAACTTATTATAATAGAGTAATTTCCTAATCTTCTTTAGCTAATGGCGAGCTTTCCAATTACGTAGGGCCGCTACTATATCTCTTATAAGTTTGTTCTCCTAGTATCCTAGCTAAATTAACTTATCTAGTAACTTTTCAGCTATTTTAGGGTCTAGAGCAGCTATAAACTCTATATTATTAGAATTATAGGACTTATATAATAATTCTTTTAAAATTATAGGGTTAACTTTCTGGGGCGGTATAACGACTTAGGCTTAGTAGCGGAGGCGTTTATTATTGGCGTCCTTAGGCCTTATTTCTAGTAGCTAGCTTAAGGCGTTAGGGAGCGTAGCTTTGCTACTAGGTCTATATATAATTATAAAGTTAAACTATAAAAAAAACTCTGCCTACTAAACTTAGCGCTAATTTAGCTGCTTAGTAGTTATAAACGTTTATAGATTCTTATAGTCGGTAATAATTTTAAACAGCTTCTTAGTCCCTTATAGCTTAGGACGCTATTCCTCTAAAGCCTTAATAATAGCTAAGAGTTCTTTATTATAGATTTTATAGTTATACTCCGGCATAAAGTACTTTACGAAAAAAAATGCAACTAGTTTTAATTTTCCATTATCGTTATATTAGGAAAGGACTCCGCTAGAAGTCTAATTTAATACATCTATCTCTACTACTGTTTTCTTTATATAGTTATAGTATACTAGTACTAGTGCTAAAGTAAAGGCTCCCTTAAGGGCCTTAAATAATTTAGCTTATTCTAGTCCCTATAGCTATCTAATATCCTTCTTTAGGAGTTTTATTATAGGTATAGCGATAGCAAAGTAGCCTTAGATAAATCGTTAGTAGAAGTTCATAAAGCTGAGAAATTATTATAGTTCTTTAATTAATATTGGGTCCTTCTATTCCTATAAGGCCTGTACCTTCTTAGGGTCTATAGTTATACCATTAATCAAAATAATTAAGTTAAGGTATTTTATTTTAGTAGAGTAGAACTTAAACTTATTAATATTAATTTAAAGTCTAGTATTACTAAGTCTTTGGATGACTTTATTTACATACTTAGTATACTTAGCACGTGTTTTAGAAAAGACAAGGATATTATTAAGGTAGGCAGTATAGTAGTTATTAAGGGCGTTATGTAGAATATAGTTAATATAGTTCTAGAATATAGCGGGTGCGTTATAGAGGCTAAATAGTATAACTAGTATCTTATAAAGTCCGAACCGGGTAATAAATGCTATTAGCTACTTATAGCCCTTTATAATCTAGATCTAGTTAAACGCAGCAATTATATTAAGTTTAGTAAAGTACTTAGCACTATAAAGTGCGTTAAGTGTCTCGTGGATTAGTAGCAGTAGGTACCGATTCTTAATAGTAACTATATTTAGGCCTTAGTAGTTATAGTAGATTTATATACCGCCACCGGGCTTAGCAGTAAGGAGGAGTAGTACGGCAGCTAGTAAGGCTAATTTATAAATAAAACCCTTATCCAGTATCTTATTAATCCACTTCTTTATACACCTAAGTTTAGTAGGTAAGAGTAGTCTATTTTTATAATACGGGGCCTAGTTTCTAGGGATAATCTTAATTTTATAGTCCCATGGTTGGTAAGGGGGCAGCTTATCTATATTCTTAGGGAGGAAGTGCTTAATATATTTATAAAACTCCTTTAGTAGGCATTATAGAATATTTTTACGGGTTAATCCTGGTTTACTTTTTAGGAATTTTTTAATATTAGTGTTAACTATCTTCCGACGTAGAAGCTTAGGTTTAGTTTTTAGATTTATTTTAAGGAAGTTATAAAAATAAGAGGGGAGCACTTTATAGGCTTCCTTTATTATATAATCGCCTTCTACCAGCCAGTAGAAAGACCTTTTTAATAGGTTTAGTACTTCTATTAGGCCTATAGGCAGCTCTTTAAGTAGCTATTAGTGCTTATCTTATTTAACTAGTTCTACTAGCTCTACTATATAGATCCTTATTACCTTTACGTCTTTTTATTTATAGAACTAGGTAAAATTAATAGTATAAGTGTATTTAATATTGTCTAGGTTAGGGCGTGTCTAGTTCTTTAATACTACGGCTAGGCTAATACAGCTTAGTTGGCCTAGGGGGGTAAAAACAAGGCGGCGGCCCTATATGGTACGCGCGGAAGATAAGTATAAGGTTAGGCGTTATAATAGCGCGGTTTCTATTATCTGGGTCTTAGTAGTTCTATAGCCAGTCCTTACTATAATATAAGCTATAGTATACGTATATAGCATATAGCTTAGTTCTAAGTATTAGGCTAAGCGGCTAGGGTTTAAATAGTGCCTAGGTTAGGGTTAGATTTTTAGTAGTAGCGGTATAAAGCGGACCTTCTTTCTAGGTCTTAGTAGGGCTGGCTAGCCTATTATTTTAGTCTTAAGTACTAAGGTAGTCTAGTCTTCCACTATCTTATTTCTTTATAGCTATATAGGCTCCCCTTTATTAGGAACGTCTTTTACTATTAGGGCTTTATATATAGTCCTAGGCACTAGGCTTAGTAGTACTAAGTATCTATATAGGGCGTCCCTACTACCGTCGGTTATCCCCTATAGGAGGTAGTGCCTAAAGTAGTAGTCTAAGTTAAAGCGGATCTTAAGTTTCCTAAAGCTAGGACAGGGCTTATACTTCTAAAGCTAAGGTATACCTAGGATAATTAGGGTAATAGGCAAGAGTTTAGTAATAAAAAAGAGTATAGCTTTAGTATAGAGGCCAATTAATATTTAGGTGGTAAAGTAGTCTATAATAAGTAAAGTTAGGATGCTATTTATAAGGCACAGTAGCCTAAGTGCTAGTAGCTTCTTAGTTATAACGTTATACTTTCTTATAATAGACTCTATATTAGTAAATACCATTATAGTATTACCGGAGTCCACTAGGCTTACTATATTAATATAAACTTAGGGGTATAGGTTATATAATAAGGAGAGTTAGGTTTAAATAAGGATTAATTTCTTATCACTATTTACTAATTTAAAATTAAGTAGTAGCTTACTAATAGAAAGGACTAATTAATCTAGTAATAGGGACCTAATCTTCTTGTCTTCCTCCTTATATAGTTTAGACCCTTAGATATAACTTAGTTTAAAGGTCTACCTTTTAACAACTAGGGTATAGGGCTATCTTAGCAGAGCAGTCCAGTGTCCGTCTAGCTAGTAGTATTAGTATTAGTCTTAGTTAGGGTATAGAAAGATAATACCTCGCCAATAATATAGCTATATTTATATTCGCTAGCGCAGAGTTGCTAATACTAGTTATTAATAGGTTGGGCTCCTATATAGGGTATAGTTTAGAGTAACTAAGCTATAGGGTTAAAGGGAAGGGGTTATCCGCCGCGGCCATAATAGGCTCCGTGGTCGCCGCGTCTATAATAGACTCCACAGTCGCCGCATCTATAGTTATTAGTTTGCGTTATTTAATAGGGTAGTATTAGGACTAGGTTTACTATCTTAATAGGGTTATAGGCGTCCTTCTAATGGCAGGCAGGCTATAGGTAAGATATAGTCTATTATTAACACGGCGCTTACACTTTATGTCTAAAATTCTATTAAGGTTTATAGGTTCTCTAGTTACTACTAGGGTTAGGGTTAATATAGGGGCAGAGGCTTAGGTAGGTAGGCAGTAGTTAGCGTTTTTCTTAAGGTTAGCTCGGTATATATAGTTCGCGAGGTTTTTAGCAAATATATCTATCTGCTTACTCTAACTTATATAGTTACTATCGTTAATTTTATAGGTAAGTCTAAGTACCAGCTCTTCTATCTTTAAAGAGATAAACTTTTAAAGTAGGTCTACCTTTTATTTATCTATCTTCTTAGCGTAGACTATTAGCTTATTAAGCTTTCCCTTCTAGGACTAGTAATTACACTCGCCCTAGGGGAAATAGTTAAGCTTATTTTTTACGACCTAGGTTATATTAAGGACCTTATAGTAAGTAGTAAGGTCTTTAGGCATATCTTCCTTAGTAGGCTATTTCTATATAAATATATTATTTGGGTTCTTATATATAAGCTCTAAGCCCTACTTAATAAACTTATAGGCTTTATTCTCTAGTATATCCAAGATATAAAGGATTTAGAACTAAACTATATTAAAGTAGTCCCAGTCCCAGTTAAAGACTCCCTTAATCTTAATATACTAGGTCTTAAAATTAGCTTATTATTCTAGCGGGGTGCCTTTTCCGCTAAATATTAGCGGGTCTTTAAATCTCCGTTTTTTTTTATAAGGTTACTACTATTATTATAGGGGTTAATTGTTTTAGAACGGTAATAGTCTCTACTTAGGAGTTAATAGTTCCTATCTAGGAAGTAATAAGAGCACTAAGGTTTTTGTTAGCTTTCTTATTAGCGGTATTTATATTATATATACACTATAGTCCTACTTTAATATTATTAAGGAACTTATTAGTATAGTTAATAAGGGTAAAGTAAGCTTTACTAGGCTTAAAGATCTTAGGGTATAATAGGGAGCGGCGGATTATCCACGCAATATTAGGGTATATCTCTATAAAGAGGTCTATAAAAACGTTATAGGGGTTCTAGGTTTCGGCTATTTTGGCATTATTAGTATCGCCTATTTAGGCGCTAGGTAAAAACTAAGGATCGTTCTAGGACTATACTAGGGATATATTGGTTTTAGTAAAGGTTATTACGGACGCTTTAAGTACGATATTACGACTACTAGAAAGGGAGTCGGAAGAAGCTAGTTAGTTAATACAAGCACGGTCTAGTATAGAGCCAGTGGAACCATATAACGAGAAATGGTAAGCGAGTTATATAATATGCTATGTAAGGGACGAGAGGAATGGAGGGAACTTATATACCTTATGTATAATGCGTACCTCACGTATAAGGAGGGTTTCCTAGAAGTACGGTTGTATATTTAAAGGACCATAGTCCCTACTCTAGATAGTTCTTTCCTTGTAGTAATTCTTAGAATATAATTAGAGTTAATCTATTAGGCAACCACTCTACTAGTTATTATTACGTTATTAACTTACTTATAATACCTACACACCTAGCCTAATAACAAGCCCATTATAGTACTTACTACAAGGTTCCGTTACATAATCACTACCTAGTTACGGTTTTAATAAGTTAAATAACATACCACCAAAAGCAGCCACTATAACGCTATTAACGGCGGCAACTACTTCAAGGTCTAAAGGCGACACTAGTATAGCAGATACTAACTTATAACAACTTATAACGGTTAAATAACTATAAGAGATAGTTAACCAGTTAATAGAGAACAATATAACACTTAAATAAAGGATTAACGGGATAGGCGTAGTAAAGGTTAAGTTACTATTAATTAAAAGATTCTTAGGAGAAAGATCAAAGCTTAAAGGATTTCTTATATAAATGCACTTTAAGGTAGCGCAGGAAGGAGTAAAGCTGGTAACACCTATAGATTAAATAGCTTATACAGGACTATTCTTATTAGGAAGAGCACTTAAGTGGTTCGAGCCTTACCTTATAAAAATATAAGCAAATGGAATAACAACCACCAATTAAGAGGTGCAGTTTATGTTCTTAAGTTGGAAAGGATTTATAGAGCGACTTATATAAATATTCGGAGACCTAGAGGCAGTAACTATAGCGGAAAGAAAACTCCAAGATATTACATAATAAACTTTAGTAATTAAGTATACAATATAGTTCCAAACGCTAGCTATATAAGTTAAGTAGAATAATAGGGCGCTTATAGCATAGTATAAATAGGGACTTAAGGCTAAAGTCTAGGATGTAATTATTCTGATAGAAGATACGGATACCCTAAGGGAATTAATAGATTAAGCGATAAAGATTAATAATAGGATCTTCTAAAGGGAACAGATTAAGAGAGGTTAGGATAGAGTTCTATAGTTATATAAGGCGCAGAGCACGCAACGACTAAAGCTAAGTTAGAAACTATAGTATAGCGCAAAGCTAATGGACCTAAGCGGTACTAAAGAAGCTTATAAGAGATAGAGTAAGAAACTATAGAAACCTAAAGGTTAAGGATTTAGTAATTATAGGACTAAGGAGCAAGGGTTAAACCAGGGATCTTATTAGCAGAAGACGTTTAGGCGAACTCTATAGCAAAGTTAATAGTTTAAAGACAGAGCTTATATAAATTGCGGGAAACAGGGTTATTTTATAAGGGATTGCAAAGATGGTTAGAGTTACTATATAATAAAGGGAACCTAACTAGCAGAAGATATATACGTATAGAGGAATAACAGTGTACTACGAGGAACAAAAAAATATTTAATTAGAAGTTTCGCGTTTTATTATAATAACGCATGCTAAATTTATAAAGACGCCAAGTATAGTGCAAGCTATTAGCCATAAAAGCTAGAGTTAAAAGGACTCAGAGGAACTAGAGAGTTAGATAAAGAATAAGATTAACTCTATAAGCTGGATTAGAATGTTACAGTAATATATAGATAACAATTAGCGACGATAACAATGGAATTAGAGTATTTATTAATTAATAGCAACAAGGACGGTAAAGGAACTAACTAGGGGTATCTAAACCTTAATAACGCAATAGAAGTAGAGACTAAGACCGCTATAGAGCAAGGTTCAGTAACGGGTATTATAACACCGTTGGATACAGCATCTATTACTTTATAAAACGGCAGGAGTAGTATTTAAAAGAGATTAAGCAAGCAGACAACTACTAGTGCTAGCTTACTACTCAATAAAGGTAAAAGGCCAAAAGCTTAAGATTCTTAAGACGAGATAAGAGAAATCTAAGATTTTAAAGCTAGGATAAGGATAACCCAAGGACCCACAACAGATAGAAACCGATGGAGTAGGGTAGTAGCTTAGTTTAGAGATATACGAATAAGCTCGGGACAGAGTTTCCTAAAGGCATAAGATTCTTAAGACGAGATAAGTAAGATTTAAGACTCTTAAGATGAGATAAGAACACCACGGACGCCTAGTTAGACTAAGGCGGGAGCTAAACTTAAGTTAGAAGCAAGCTTAAAGTTAACTATTCTAGGTAAATAAAGTGTTCAGCCTAAAGATTAAAAAGTTAATACGTTGGTTAAAAAGTATAAGGACGTTAAGGATCTATCGGAAAGATAACGACCATAAGAAAGCATGGAAGAATTTAGACAACAAATCTTTGCATAGCAGAAGCAATCTATAGAGCTAAGAATGCCAGATTGCTTTGGGAAAAAGACACCTACACGGAAGGTTACTAATAGGCTAAAGGCAGGTATACCTAAAGCTAAGTGGCTTATGGAACTAGAAGAAGAAGAGAATCTAGGGATTCTAACTAGATTCTAAGAATAATATATAAAAGGCTGTTATAAAGCAGTAATGAAAAGATACTTCCTTATAGACAGATTATATACACTTAATAAGCTGTACCGAAAGTGGTTTAGGCAACGACATAATAATAAGTGGGAAGACTTTTATATATAGTTAGACAAAAAGGTTATATTAGATTAAGCAATATCTAAGAGATAGATAAGTTATATTAAAGGAGCCTTAATTATAATGTTAAAGGATCTAGAGGAACAAGCTATAGACTAAAAAGAGATAATGTAAATATCGGTACTAGCAAATAAGATAGTAACGTTTAGATTAACGTAATAGAGGTTTAAACTTAAAGATAAAGACGAGTTAAGAGTTAACCTAAGACACCTAGCGCACTATACGTTAGCATAGATTATATGCGTAGATAATATATATAACATGCACAAAAACCCGAAAGAAAAGAACCGGAAATACCCTATAAGAATATATTAGGCACTAGATGAGAAATAGTTTAGGAATACTAAGTATATATATAGTTGGCATCCCACAGAAGTTTAAGAATAAGGGGACTTAACGCTTTAACCAGGAAGATTCCTTACGGAAGAATACCTAGATAGATAATAGTAGTGGGAATATCTAGAGAACATCTATCTATAGCATATTAAAGACAAAAAGCGAACTAAGTATTGGCCTAAGTTGGACTAAGTATAAATAGGATTAAGCAGCTAATAGTTAGGAAAAGTAGAGGCCTACGGAACTAGAGGGAACTAGTAGTAAAGCCTTAAACCCTTAAAGGAATTTAAGGACGACACCTAAATCTATAAGTTAAGTGGTAAGATTAACAGTTTAAGGCACTAATAAATAGTGGAGCAATAAGGAACCACATCTCGCTAATAGTAGTTAAAAGAATGGGGTTACCACATAGGAAAAAGGAATGTCCTTATCTATTAGTGACAATTTTAGGAGATCTAATAGCCTATAGAGGAGGTATTATTAATCTTAAAACAGGACCTATTTAGATAACTATTAAAGGGAGATAGATTAAG
>Ga0307515_10010295_pt1 | contig 17949 bp, 5 predicted proteins | sample 17_EM_MG_FD_194513 | JGI IMG/M metagenome (GOLD analysis project Ga0307515, IMG submission 194513) | Populus trichocarpa ectomycorrhiza microbial communities from riparian zone in the Pacific Northwest, United States - 17_EM | ecosystem: Host-associated > Plants > Roots > Unclassified | place... | reverse complement strand
TTTTTCTTTTTTCTTTTTTTAACAAATAGAGCCTTGTTAGGAGAGATGGACTGTAAAGAGAATGGATGATGAGATAATTTCCTTGTTTGCTACAATGGATAGAGAACTAATGATGGATTCTTCTTATCCTTCCTTGCAAATAAATTTACGATCCAACTGAATTTGGAGAGCTCGAGTGCCATCATTTTCCCCCCCTTGTTTGTTAGTCAGATTTGATGGATGGATTAACGTCCATCTTTCTCCTCAGCATCATCCCCTTTTGTCCTTTCTTACCAATTACTATAAGAAACTCTACAATGCGCGCTCTTTCACTGTTCAGCTACAATATTCACAAGCACAGGAAACATTATGGATATATTTTGTATTTTTTAATAATTTATTTTGATCCTTGAATTTTTATTTTGAGCTATTTAATCCTAATTAAACATCAATTGCTTCTGATTTCTTAAGTAATGGTGGAATTAAAAAAAAATGAACTCAAATGAAACGGGCATCAAACATGGATGACATGTCAGAATTTTTTTAAGAAATACACTTAGATCCTTAAACTTTAGAAATAACACAAATTAGATAATTTAGATCCCTTTAGATATCAAAAAAATCAGTTTTTATACAAAATTTTATTTATAATAATTTTCAGTTCTTAATTATAAAGAAGAGAGAGAATGATCACTAGATTCTAGTAATGAGAGAGAAAATCATCGTTCAAATCATTTACAACCATCAAAATGGATTTTTTTTATCTCCATGGGTTCTACGACATGAGAGGGGCTTGATGGAGATTGTTTAGAACCTCAATGTTGCCTAAAGATAAATCTAACCTGGCTAGATTTCATGTTTCTGGACTTTTTTTTTTTGTATTTTGAATTAATGGATTGATTTATGGGTGTTCAAAGGATATTGGTGAGGTGTTTCTAGGTTGAAACGACTTAAGAATTGGGTTATTTTTTATAAAAGAGATGCTGCCTCGATTTATGGCCACCATTTAGTAGCCAAAATCTGGGCTCGCAAATGAGAAGTCATTTGAATATATATATATAAAAAAACAAACCTAGGTGCGCGAGCTTGAAGGCTCATCCACATGCCTAGGATTTTCCTTGCAACGGCTCGAAGGCGTTGGGCCATGAGTCCGAGAACCTAGATTATTTTTTAGCCCTTTTTTTTAAAAAGTTAAATATAAATTTAAAAAAAAATATTGAACCCGGTTGTGTTCATGACCCAGAGTACAAGTTTGACGAGTTAAGCCACAATATCGGCTATTTTATTTCTAATATTGATTTTCTTAATTGATATATTTTTTAATGTCTTTTTTCATAAATAATTTTTAAATTCATGTTTCAATTAATATCTCTTCTTTGTGATTTTTTTTAACATTTTTTGGATAAAAACTTTATTTTAAAGGTGTTGTCTGTATTTAGTTTTTAAAAAGATTATTCTCATTCATCTCTATTTTTTTTATCTTTTATATAGATTAACTTTATTTAAAAAATAAAAAATATTTATCTTCATATAATATATGTAGCCTTGCATTATTTTCTTTTTCTTTTATTTAATCAATTTAATGTGTGTTTATTTATATTATTGATTGATTGAATAAAAAATAAAATTTAATAAGCAAATTCAGCAAGCACAATCAAGTAAATATCTTGTCTTATAAGATTAAATATCTTGATCTATATATATCTTGATTTTTTCAGTTTTGTTTTTAGTTATCAATAATGACTTTTTTCCCCGTTTATTGACTCTATTTAATTTTTATGTATAGAAACACATTGAAAAAATATATATACAACTTTTTTGTAGGAAAAACATAATTGACCCACGGCGGAGCGTGAGTCAAATAACTAATTAAAAGAAATTAAAAGAGGTGTTTTTGTTCTTATTGTTCACCTACTCACACAACACCATGGATTGGAGCGGGTTTTTTTAGTTTTTAATTTAGTTCTCAAGTTTTTATTTTGTACTATTTATACCTTTTGAACCAAAATTAGCATCTAATTGTATATTTTTTTTTTAGAATGGAGGGTTGAATTGGAAGATAGGGGATTAAAGTAAAAAAAAACAGGTAGAATAAGTGGTGGATTTGAAATTTGTTTCCAGAGTTTATTTTAATCCCTCATCTTTTTGAGCTATTAGGTAATCAGTCCATGTAATTTTTAAAAATTCAAATTTGATACCAAACTTTATGTTCCTCATTTTTCAATCTTTTTATTCAGTCACTTTAGTTGTTGTTTTTATTCTTGTCAATTAACTATCAAATTGAAAATTTATTCTTGCCTTGATTTATTTTTATTTTGCAAAATTTAACCCTCATTATTTTCATTGTTTTTTTTCTTGGATTTTTTGTGTAGTTTTTTATTTGTGTAATTTCAACCCACATAATTTTTTTATTTATAATGATTCCAATCAAATAACTTGGGTTATGATTTGAAAAGTTAACTAAAATTGAAAAAAAATTGTTTTATTTTTTTTCAATATTTGTGTTCGACTTTGTTTATTAATTTTTTTTTGTTGGTTTATATTTTTAATCGTGTTATCAAATTAATCAAAATTTAATTTGGTTATTGAAATTCTCAAATTTATTTCTCTGAAAACATAATTGTTTCCTGACTTATTTTTTTTTCATGATTAAAAAAGTTAATCTGTCCGTGACTTAGCACGGGCCAGCAATATAGGACAACCTAAATTATGATCAAGGAATGCGATGGCGTGGAGTGGAGGCAGCATCAAGTCCTTGCTTAATTAGTCCAAAGACGAGGTTGATTCTGTAGGAAGCAGGCAGCAAAAACACGTGTTTGGTTTGATTATCAGACCCAAACAGCTTAATTTCTCCCATCTCAAAAAACAGAACGCAAATCCTCGTACGCTAGTTAATGCAGAAGTAAAACAAAAGAGAATCTAACGTTGCTGTGACAGTGCAGTCACATGACAAATCAGTGACTCGCAGTGAGCATACACACAATATCCCCTCTCTCTCTCTCTCGTCTTTGGCTTGTTACCAACAACAGGAACAAAGTTGATCTGATCTGATGAGATGGTAAAGAAAGAAGGAAGGAAGGAAGGAAGAAAGGAAGAAAGCGTAGCCTTTGTTTTGTTTTTATGGAAACAGCTTTCTCAAGACAGCGAACGCAATGGTAGTGATCATTCAATCATGTTGAGTATTGATAGAAGGTAGTGTCTTTTTCAAAGAATCAAACAATGGCTATAATTTCATAGCATGAATTAAGTCCCCTACTTTAGGCTAGGCCATGTATATGTGTCTCTCATTTCGTCCTCAAACAATCTACTTGAACGCAACTTCACGCATAAATTTCTTTGTTTTAAAGTGCAGCACAAGAGATGATTGAAAGGATGGTGCTTACGTGAGCTTAGAAGAGATGATTGAAGAAGAGGAAAATAACAGGTGAGGGCCGAAATCTAATTGTGCATTATACCTTCATAATAATAACATCAAAAGACTGGGAAAAAAAAGAGGCTCCACCAATTATTATGACATCAACGATCAAACTCTGAACCTCTTTTCCTGGCAACTCCAAAATGAAACGGTAAAATTGGGGCATGAATATCAAAAGGCAGCAAAATGCAAGTTCACTTAAAAGAGGCGAATAAGAACTTGACAACCATAAGAGATCTTTTCGCCATGGTTGAAGCTGCTGCATAACACAACAGAAACGCAGTTTCGAACAGAGAGCCTGTTTAAAAGGGTGATGGGTAGCTAGAAGAACTTCATGGCAGATACGAGACAGTTTAGCCAAGGATTTCTCTAAATCCATTTTGTTTTCATTTGCCAAATTTATTTGTTTGAGAGTTTCTGCTAGTTATGTTTTAAGTAACAAAGATAAAACACAAAAGACTGGAACAAGGTAATATGCAAAAATGCAGGCCTCCTGAAACATAGATTTAAGAAATTCAAAGCTCTTACAACTTGTGTACATATTTATTCAACAACTGATATGTGAACTGCACAATCACACGATATATGTAGTTTGAGCTTTTACAGTATAATCCCAGACCACTTTCATTTCCTATGACAGTAACAACAGGACGTAAAAGAAAGAGTGAAGACGAGCAAAGTTCCTTATTATCTACCACAGATACATAAATACAAACCAATACCAATTCCAAGACAGACGCTAAACAGAAAAATGAAATATATAAACCACACACCCTTCTTTCAAAATTGTGTCTTCTTTCCTCTTTCAGCTTGACTTACATTGCCTGTGAACTTCTGATCTGCTGCTTGATGTTGTCACTGGCAAACTGTACGGAAGATTCTGGCAATGCTACAGCAGTAGCTGCTGTCATAGTTTGGTACTGAGGCATTGCGGGTGCCATAGGCTGGGCATAGTATATCTGACCATGTGCATGGTCACCAAACTCATAACCATAATTAGCAGTGCCAGCAGAAGTAGGGGCAACAGACTGGGAAGGGTGATGAACTTGAGAGTAACCAACATATTGCTGTTGATGCTGGTTGGAAGGGACCTGAACTAACTGTGGCGTGCCTGGAGTTGCTGTTCTATAAGCAGCCAATTCAGTTTTTGCAATGTGAGCATTTCTCATGGGATTGAAAGTTGTGGGAGTGGGCAACATGTTTGGATTGGGAGGTGTTTGAGGGCGGCTAGAAGGGATGGTAGTTGTTGGTTCACTGATACCAGGTTGTTGGACAGGTAAATTGTAAGCTTGGGGTTGCCTTGCCTGCACATAGTACACAGGGTATTGCTGATCAATCTGAGGATGGTGATGGTGTTGCTGCTGGGGAGGGTATACAGGATAATATGCCGACATTGGCACTGCCCCTGTGGGATGATATTGAATATAATGAGCACCAGCATGCATAAATTGCTGTTGTTGTGGTTGCTGTTGCGGTTGCTGTTGCTGTTGCTGTTGCTGTTGCAGTTGCTGTTGATCGAATTGGTGCTGCAATACATACCCAGAATCCTGAACCTGTTGTTGAATCTGAACTCGAGTGTTCGGATCAGAGATAGTATTGATCTTCGAATCAACAGGATGAGCAGCAACCCTGTTGGCTCCAGATGGGATTTGCACAATTTGGTCCTGATAAATCATGGGCTTTTGTCGATTTATAGCATTGCTTAGACTACTATCACTGAAACATTAAAACAAACACAGACGACCCAATTCAAAATCTAATCCTTTCTTCACAATTAAACTAACAATCTAACCATATCATTCAAATTTAATAAAAAAAGAAGAAGCCCAAACCAATATAAAAGGAATAATAAATTAAGTACCTTGAAACTGACTCTGGGGATGGCAAATCAATAGCACCACCACCACTGCCAGACCTCTGTTGGTTCTGAGGAATCGAAGTCTGCACCTGAGTCTGAGGTTGCGGTGGCTTTCTATAAGCAACAGGAACCCCATGGTCGGATCTCTCATCATCAGAGAAAACCCGATTCTGATACTCACCAACAACCACTTGACCCCCAACAGGTACACCCGGCGACGCAATCGCAACAGGCATCGGTGGCGGCGGCGGCGATGACAGAACCACAAACCCATCATCCTGCCTCTGCCCAACACCAGCACCAGCACCACCGACAGTCATTTGAGCAAATTGATCCTCAATTCCCACCGCCACTTTCTGATCTCTAACCCCACCACCATCCTCCACATGAACCCTTATCGGAGGCAAATTCGCAAGCGAAGGCGAAGAAGAAGTAGACCCAAAAGACGACGTAGTTTCCAGCATAGGAGAATCAGGAACTGAATGAACATCTTGCTTTACAACACCCTTGTTCGACCCCTCCCCATCTCTACTACCACCAGCAGCAGCAACTAAATCAACATTACTGTTATTATTACTGTTGTTTCCATTATTTAAACCATCACTGCTATCATTGTAATCAAGACCCAACAAACAATTAACCGAAGCAGAATCTGAAAAACCTCGGTTCAACAACCCCGCGGCAGCAGCTCCGTTCAAAGCATTCAAGAACCAATCTTCCGATTTCGCACTGTTTTCAAGAATTGGCCCAATAGACTGCGACAACTCCGGCTTCAAAGGGAACAGAAAGAGGCGCAAACGCGACGGTTTTGGACCGTTGTTGCTATTCGTCCGGTCATACTCATCGATCATGTTTTCTAAATCTTCATCTGTAGTGACGGAAATCAGAGAATCCAAGTCTTCGCTTGGGAGTTGGTACTTAAAAATGAAGGGTAGGCCGTTAAGGAGAGTGTTGGAGAGGCGAGAGGAGAGTGAGGAGAGAGTTGAGTGACGGTCGACGACGACGATGCGGGTGTCGCCTCCTACGTAGCACAACGACTTGTCGTGTGGGCGAGGGACTATGTGGCCGCCATAAGAGCACATAAGGCGGAGTTTTGAAGAGAGAGGGGGCAGTGGGTCGTCGAAGTAGTTGGAATCGGTGTTGCGGGAGCGAGGGGAGGAGTCAATGGAGTCTGGATATGAATTGGGGGTGGGGAGGGTGGTGGTGGTGGTGGTTGCGGCGGCGGAGAGAGGTGGTGGGTCCATGGGAGACTACGGTGGTGGGTTGGAGGCGGAAGAGAGAGATGGTAAAGGGGGATGGGGCAGTGGAGGTTGATGCTCTTATAGGTACTCCACGCCGGGTCTAGGTGGGTGTCCTCCTGCTGTTATTTTTTCTTTCAAAAATTTAAGTATTTAATTAGATTTATTTTATTTTATTTTTTAACCTTTTTGGGAGGAGATAAAAAATAATAGGAGACTGGTGAGAGGGAAAAGGGAGGAAGGGAAGTTGAAATAAAAGCTGTGGACAGTGAGATGGGGGTTGACAGCTAGCTAGTTTACTGATGGGTCACAGTGGGGGGGTGGGGTGGCTATCTAGTAGAACAAGTACTATGTTAGTCTTTACTCTCGGAGTTTGGATTGGCGCACTTTAAAGAAAATATTTGGGAGTTGAAATTGTATTTTTTAAAAATTTAAAAATAAAATTAGCTGAAAATTAATTTTTTTAATGTTTTTAAATTGTTTTAATGTGTTGATATTAAAAATAATTTTTTAAAAATATTATTTTAATATTTTAAAATATATATTTTAAAATAATATTGCCTACCTTCAATAAAATATCTATTGAAATTGATCACTGCTAATTAACATCAAATGCAGGTAATTTCAGAATTAATTAAAAATAGGATTGGTATTATCCAAATTTAGCCCTCCAAATGTTTTGGATGTGTTCATTACCATAAAACTATTTTTCTTTTTCCTTTTCCTTTTCTTTTCATTTTTTCTAATGAAAAGTTGGAAATTTTGTTTATTTCTTTGGAAAAAAAAACATTTTTTTCATTAAAATATACCAGGATTATAAATTTTTTTCATAAAAATCAAAACTATAGTTTATAATAGTTATTTTAATATTTTATATTTATGATAATCTAGTTGTAGAATATTAATTTTATTTCATTCTAATTAAAAATTATCAAAAAAAATTATTGTTAGCTAAAGAATTATTTATATTAAATTTGTAATGAAAATTAAATTTATGACACCGGCTAGATATGAAAATATAAAAAATGGTTCTGATCCTTTATACTGATAAAGAATGCTTGTTTATAAAAGATATTAAAAAAAAAGTTGTATTATTCATGTTTTTCTTGGTCTGATAAATAATGAAAAAACCTGCGAAAAAGACTTTTAAAATGCGTTTTTCAAACCTGATACTAATTTGGGAAACTGAAAAACTAATATTCTAATTTTGATGGAGAAATATTATATTTAAACAAAAAATCTTAGTTTTTATTTTTTAATTTTAATTTTATAAAAAAAATGAAATGAAGCTATGTTTATGAACGATCCTATTTCTTATTATTATTTTTATTCATCCAGATGGAAGGTGAGAATGACAGAGATTTGTCAGCAGGTCGTTGTACTCGTTTTCTCAAGCAGCCTAGCATATTCAAGAATCCTAGTCTGGAAATACAAAGCTCGAATTTGATTTGATATTGAGTGAGGATTTTACGGGACGTGGGACACGTAACTTCCTTAAATAACCCGAAATCGGATAGATTTTCCTGCAACATAATGGAATTTAAATAAAAAGCTCTTGATTTGGATTATAATAAATCATATTTTAATGATGGTTGTAATTACAGGTGATCGCGAAAGATATCGAAGACTGTATACACGCAAAAGCAGTTGATCATGAGGTTATGTGATTTTATGTAGCATATAAATCCCATGCGATATTATGAGCAATTGTTTTCCAAATTTGATTCGTCTGTCATGAATATTATCCATTAATGGACACATATTTCTATGCCGGAATTACATACACTTTAAACAATAGCGAGATTTTAATAGAAACAAAATGTAGTCCAGTAATTAATATATTATTTAGTTATTTTTATTCATTAAAATCTAATAGTATACCTTTTTTTATAATGAAATCTAATACTATACTTTTTATTATTATTATTAATGTGGATGTTCATATCGGCTTGCGCGCATCTCAAATAATCCCACGAGTCCTGAAATTAACGACCATGTAAACTCTTGATAGCCATTATATTAGCAATCACAAGGTTCGAATATAAAATCATAGAAAAAACAAATCTTTTAATTCCAAACTCTTATCACTAGGATACTTACTAGATAATTAATCTGATACTATACTTAAAAAACAGGAAGTTACGAATTCTATCATTCTTCGGTTTTTATATAAAAACAAAAATCCTTGAGGATTTACATAATCCACCTCATCAACGTCTCTTAAAGAGAATGTTCAGTAAATAGGAGGATTCTATGAAAAACTAATTATAATTCCATTTATAAACATCTCTAAACATGGAAGTTAACCTTGACAGCAAAAAAAAAAAAAAAACCTAAAAAACAATTGTGTTTTTACTATTCACTACATCGAGTTTAGCGGATTAACTTAGTTAACTTGATTTTTTTTCTTCTTTTCTAACCTGTATTTTTTTTTCATTATTTAACACTGAGTTAGTTATAAACCAAACTTCATAATTTATTTAAATTTATTTTGTATGAGGTTATTTTGACCTCATGATCCAAGTCACTATTACGTGGGTTAACGTTGGCAGACTCAGGTTATTTTATTATGTTCTTTTTTAAAAAAAAAATCTTATCATCCAACAATAAGTTTATTAAAATTTGAATTTCATAATTTATTTTAATTTTATTTTTATAGGCTACTCTTGTCTCATAATTCAGGTCATAAGTTTGACACATTAACCCAAGTTGATTGGGGTGTTTTTTCATAACTATGGTTATTTTTTTAATTTGTTTTTATTTATTTTTTATGGATTATTATGATCTCATGACCTGGATCGTGGACCTGGCATGTTAACTAGTGTCATTTATTCTGGGTTTTTTTTAATTGTTTTTTTAATTATATCATTTAATATTAGGTTGATTGAAAATTTGGTTTCATGATCTGTTTTGATTGGCTTTATATGAGTTTATTATTTTTTCATGATCCCGATTGCGGATTTGATAAATTAATATAGATCGATACAATATGTTGTTATCTTATCTTAATATTTTTAAAGTATTGTTTTTTTATGAGTTAAAGTATGTTTTTATTTATAATTCAAGTTCTTTTTTGGATATATTACTCTACTTCAAAAAAAAATTACATTAATTAATTTTTTCTGCTAGAAAAACAAAACATTGTCAACATTTGAATTTTTTATATTAAAAAAATGATTCACTTTACAAAACGCGTTTTCAAAAAAGCCAACGAGAGGAGGGAAATTAAATACTGTAATACTTACGTAGAGAATATATAGTCAAACGCAGTTATTCCGCCAAATGAGCGAAGCGAACGCACATCGCGGGTGACGCAATCATCATGCAAACTTTTGGCTAAAAAATCACGGCCCGACTTGCATACCACGCGCCACAAAACATGGCGCTGTTAGCTGTCTGTCAGTTGGAAAATTCAAGCAGTAAATGTGATCGGCGCGTGTAAGGATGGAGAGTGGGGATGATGCCAGGCGGCATCCACGTAGAAGCTGGGCTGTAAAGTAACAGTAACGGTAGAATTTAATTGCCTTTGTCACGTCACGTTTCCCCTCCAAACAACGGAAAAAAAAAAAAAGGTTAGAAATCAAAAGAATCAGGTGCTTCTGGTCTACCATCTTTTTGTGCTCATGGTCTCTGGTCTGCAATTTTTTTTTCTCCCCTTTCCATTTTTTTTAAAGTTTACTGACGATATTTAATATTTTTTTCACGGGCATAAAAATTTTCACGAAATTCCCCCCTTTATCATCACACGTCATTACATTGCATTTTTTTAAGGGCATTAAAAGTAAGAGAAATGTGTTGGAGCACGGGATTAGTACATACCGCTGAACTTTTCTTTGATCTATCTGCTCTGTTTCTCTTTCGCGTTTTAACCGTTTGTTTTTGTGTTAGAGTGGCGTTTATATGTAAAAATGTATTAAATTAATTGTTTTTACTATTTTGATATGTTAATATTAAAAAAAATATTTTAATACATGTTCAGGTAAAAATATTTTAAAAAAATACTTTAAAATTTGAATAAAAAAACTAGGAGAGAAAATAATGGTTAACTAGTCCTTGTCCAGGCAGGAGTGGTCCATTGGATACATTAGAAAAGTTTTAGTTCAGTGCAAGGAAATCAATATAAGAACACATGCAGGATCTAACCTGGATGCATTAAAAATGATTAAAAATATATTCTTACAATATAATTAACACAGACTAATTTGTTTTGGAAAAAACATTATTTAATGTGACAAAAGTATAGTGATGGCTTTGCCCCTCCCATGAAAAACAACATTAAAACTGGATATGGCGGCAAAGCAATGTCTTTACAATATCTATTAGTCAGTATTAGATTGTCAATAGCTTCAATGGTCAGGTAGTTTGTTAATGGTGGTGCTTTCTTCTTCTTTTTTATTTGTTTGAGATTCGTGTTTATTATTTAAAATTTTAGAATTATCATTTTATTTATAGAGATTTCAACCTTAATATTTATTTATTTTATTTATTTTTTATTGTTGGCTCTCTTGTGAAATTTAGATATACTGTCAATTTTATTCTTCAATTTCATATTGTAGCTGTATTTTTTCTAACTTGTTTTTATTTTTTTTAGATCATTATGTTGGATTTTATTTTATTTTTGATTTCATCATTCAATCAAATTTTTGTATTTGACATCTAATTTATTTATTTTTATTTAAATTTTAATCCTCGTTCTTTTAATTATTATTTCTATTTTATATCATTTTGTATGATTATTTTATTTTTTAATATCATCATTTAATATTTGATTGGTCTGGAATCATGCTTCGTGGTTTTTTCATATATAATGCTTATAACCTAGTAATTTAAGTAATGAGTTTGAAAAGTTAACACGAGTAAAAAATCACTTTTTGTTTTTTTTAGACTTGTTTTCTTTTTTTATTTTCATCATTTGACATTTTTTTTAAAAGAAAAAATAAGCTTCGTAATTTTCTTTATTTTTTTATCGAGTTGACCCATGTTTGCTCAACAATTCTTACATGTCATTTTTAAAAAAATAAATTTTAATATTTTTTTTATTTCACTCTTAAAATTTTTTATTCTTTTTTAAAATTAAATTTCATCATTTTTTTCATTTTGTTCTTTACTAGGTTATCCTATTGTCATCTATTGTTGGTTTGTCAAGAATTAGGTTTTAGGTTTTGTAATTTTTTTCCATGTATTTTTTATTGGGTTATCCTATCCTTATTACTCAGGTTATATGTCTTTATATTAATTCAAGTTGATTCGGGTTGAGTTTTTTTTTGTTTTTTATTCAAAATTTTCCTTCAATATTTAATCGGTTATGAATTGAGGTATATCGTTTTTTTTTCTTCTGAAATTTTTTTCCAAGTCATTATGATTAATTTTAATTTATCTAGTTTGTTTTTTATCTAATTAAAATAAAATCAATTTATTCTATCCAATCAGGTTTATAATTTAAGTTGTTGATTTTTCTTTATTTAAAAAGTGCTTCCAATACTTAAACATTATTTTACATGCAAAAAAAAAATCCAAACCCAACGGTATAAACCTAGTACCATTCCATGTTCCTTAACAATCCTGTTTTTTTAAGCGATGTATGAGAGTGTGGTAGCGATTATTTTTTAAAGTGTTTTCTACTTAAAAATACATTAAAATAATATATTTTTTATTTTTTTAAAATTATTTTTAATACCAATATATTAAAATAAAAAATTTAAAGCAATAATTTTTCATAAAATTCAGAATCTTTATTGCCAGAAAATACATTTGGACGGAGGTCCAGTTCTTGCAATCCAAAGCTTTAGCACGACAGGAAACTGAAAGAACAATTTCGTACCAAAAAACACACGCAAAGAAAGAATGTCCAGGTGCTGTCCTGCAACGCTAATTTGCAGTCTCGAATTGGAAGCCGAGTGCGGCGGCGCTGGGCACACTCTGCAAGCTAGTTTCAGTGGATACACTAGGGAGCCGTCATCCCTGTAGCCTGTACCTAAAGGGAAAAAGAAAAAGAAAAATGTAGTCACGATAAAAAAGCTTGCCCGGATAAGCTTCTGTGGAATAAACTAAGTTATTTAGCCAGATCAGTATTTTCTTAAAAAGGGAAGAAAAACACAAATGGCATCGTGAATGTTGATTTCAATTGCAGATTAGGGGTCCCATGCCAAAGAGAGACTGGGAGAAGTAGTGGAGGAGTTGTGGCCCAGACTGCCATCTTTAATTAAACAGCACTTTCTTTTTTTTCTTATTTGTTTTTCCAAATCCCAAAATAGGTGCAAAAGATTGAGCACTACGCGGCCTCTTGCATGCACTAAAAATTAAGGTTGACCTTTTCTAAAAATATAATTAATAAATCATCAAGCATGGCACAGTTACGGATAATGCGGCGCGATTGAAATTGCCTTTCAGTATGTTACATTTCATATAAAAAAAATACTAGATTAATATTTTTTTTAATATATTAATGTTAAAAATAAAAAATATATAATTTTTTTTTTCAATATATTTTAAAATATATATTTTTTTTAAAAAAATCCTGCACTAAGTATCAGACACACGAGAACTAATAAAAAAGTCCAATCTCAATCCTGATTTTTTATAATTTTAGTATCAGACACACGAGAACTAATAAAAAGTATCAGACACATGGTTTTAGTAATTTTAATTTTAAAAACCCCAATGAGATTTGAATTATAAAATTAACCCTGATTTTTTTTCAATGGGATCAAGGGCACTTATGGGTACACCCAAATGAACCGCCATATTAATATTGGTATATTTATAGGAAGTAATTTCTTTCCCAGGAATTCCAATTATAGATTATAATACAAGTTGATGTTCTCGCAGACCAGGATAAGATTTCAAAGGTAGACCGTGAATTAGGGTAGTGCTGTTGTCGCTATTTAAATTACTATTTTATTCCAAATAAAATTGTAAGACGACTATTCTTTTAGTGAATATTCAATATACCATAAACATCATAAACCAAAGTATAATTCTTTTAGTGAAAATATAATTTAAATAAAATTAAAAAAATAAAGTGCAGTCAGTCATGCGTATGATCACTATATTATCTTTTCGTCCTTTTAAACCCAGATCGAGAACAAGAATGCGGCCATAGATTGTCTCAGATTCGAACCATGTAGTTATTTATATGATGATCACTAGAAGCGTATAATTTACATGGTCATTAACTTCAGAACCCGTGAAATTAGTCGAGGTGCGTGCAAACTGACCCCAATACCCACATCAATAATAATAATAAAAAATATTGCCATGGAGACCGACCCAATTGCCTATCGTAAAGCCGAAATTGATAAGTGAGCAGGCTCTTGGATTTAAGTCTGAAGTATATTTTTTTCATCGTGAGATCTTCAATGTTCCATTTCCACCCCTCGACAGTTTAAAATTTCTTGATAGTACCTTTATAGTTTTTTTAAAAATATTTTCATGTTTTTATTTTATATCTCTCGAGTAGACGTGTTTGTTATGAGATCTTACATAAACAATTAAAAACCCATAATAAAAACTCGAATTAGAAATTACTATATATAAATGCAACAAAAACGACAAGAGTTAGTTTTATTATTTACATGAACAATGAAATTGATTGGGATATTTTTAAAATTATTTGTTTACAAGTTTTGTGTCATAATTCAGTGGTTAATATGTGGAGGTAACATGAGATCGCGGGTTCAAGACTTTATGTTGTTATAATGTTTTTCTCCATAAAAAAAATAAATGTATTTTTATTTTATTTTTTATCATTTAGTTACAAGTTTTGTGTCGTGGCTCAAGTGAGGTAGTGAGTTTATCTCCATTTGACATCATATTTTCTTCAAAACAAACACATATTTTTTCTTTTTTTAAAAAAAAATGGTTGACCACGGTTCCACTCCCTATACAAAGAAAAAAATTATAGTCCCTGCGTGCGGTGCCCTTCCCTGTATATGGGCTCTTTTGTATTGGCCTTTTTATTGTTTGGAATTTTTTATATTTAATATGGGACTTTTATAAAAAAATTATCTTTTAATATTGATTTGATGGTAGATTAATTTTATATTTTTTATTATATAATAAAATAAAATAAAATAAATTTAATATAATGAAGTTCATGACCCGAGACGTAGTTTTGGAGGATTAGTTAGATATTAATTAAAGAGTTGGGTTAAAAATTTTCAAGTTTGATATATTATACCAGGTTTTTTTATTTCATCATTTAGTGTGTAGTTTTTATTGAATTTTATCTTTTGATATTGAGTTGATGGTGAAAATTTTTTTATATTATTTATCATGTAACAATACAAGAAAATTAATTCAACTTGATGGAGTTTATTACCTGGATTATGAGTTTGGTGGGTGTATAAAATATCAATGAAAGATTCGGGTCAAGATTTTAAAAGTTTGAACCAGCACCAAAAAATTTCTAATAGTCTAGATATTAATTTTTTATAGTCTAAAAATTTTAGATCCAACCCACAATAAAAATACAGGTGATAAGCTAGTTGAAAACTAAAAGAATAACATTGAGAAATTTTTAACTTTAAGGATAAAAAATGGATCAGAACATAATTTGGAAGAGCTAAATTGTTGATATAGATTTTTGAATTGTGTAGATATGATTTTTTTCTTGTTTGCACTCAAAAAAAAAAAAAATTAACAATCAATTTGTATTTTAATATATTTAATGTTAATATTTTTTATTTCTTTTTAAAAAAATATCGAGAGATGTGGATATGAAATAATAAATCTTTACATAATTTATTTTAATGCTTTGAAATTTTTTTGATAGGTATGTGGAAATGATTTTCTTAACAAAAATTATTTCAACTCTTCATTTAAATATTTATTAAAAAATATAAAATCAAGATGGAAAAAATAAAAATAAAAATAAAAATATTTTTTACTTCGGAAATTCCCCTGATTAATCCAAGGGTGAAGTTGAAGTTTATCCTGAAATAAGTATTCTAGCGAGGGAAGTGATGGCATGCACGAAAGAATGTACCGAGGAGCCAACCAATAATAGCGATCCACGAGAACGATGTATAAAACCCACGTAGTCATCATGATTTCCTGCCGTTTTATCGTGATTTAAGTGCCGGACAGAGCGACAATCAATGGTGTATCGGATCGTATGTTCCCGAGGGGATGACAACATAATGACGGTGTCAATAATAATAAGCTCCGAGAGTGGCTCGGAAAATTTTATATTAATATGAGAGTAATTATTGATAAAACGTTGAAAATATTTTTATTGTTTTTAATTAGATTGAATATGATTTTTTTTCCTTTTAATATATATGTTTTTCCTTAGATTTATGAAGTAATTATTAATGATTGATTTTGTAAAAATATAAAATTTCTTTCATTGATTAATTAATTGAAAGTTATATTGGTTGAGGTTGATGGGCTGATTTGATTATGAATCTCCTGATAATATATGTTGTAACCATGTCAAGTTAAAATTTATATTTATTCAGTTTTATGGCAATTAAAATAGATAATTATAATAAGAAAACAAATTTAATTATGAAAAATTATACATTTTCTTAGTCAATTTTTATTTATTTATGTATTTTTTTAACAAAACATGTATTATTTTTATAAGAGGAATGAATTTTAAATGAAAAAAATAATAATTAAAATAAATACTTGTAAGCACTTCCATTGATTTTAATTAATGATAAAAATTGTATCTCTTGAATCAAAACTCTCTTTTCTTATTTATATATTATTTATCTTGATAAAATATTTTTCATCTAAAGTATTTTTTAAACGATAAAAACATATCATGGTTTAAAAAAAATCAGCAAAACAAATTATAGCTTGATAATTTGTAAGCAAATGCATGAAAAATAAAATAATATTTAACTTGACAAGTTAAATAAATTATTTTTGATAGAATAAATCCTATATTCTTATCAAATATTCATAAGAAAATTAAAAAAAAAACATATTAGGTTCATATATAATTACTCATGAAGTAATTGTTGATATTACCATTGATAACTCTAGTTTCATTTAAAAAATAAACCATAGGAATATATGTAAAAAAATATATTTTATTAATATTATTTTAAATAATTTTATTTTATAACAATAAAAAAATAATGAGTTATTTAAAAAAGGTCATGAGTGTCTAGGCTTGGAAGAACGAACTCGCACACTTGGCCTTGAAGAAAAAGGCCCGCGGCAATTTTTTTTAATAAGTTGCTCACTTAGTTTTTTTGGTTAAATTGAACGGACAACATGTACTTTGCTTGTGTGGATCATCTACTTAAATAAATTATATCAATTTCTAGTGATTGAAAAATTAAGTTTCATGTTTTTATATCCTAAAACCTATTTTTCAATATTTTCTAGTTTAAAAATACATAAAAAGGCATTATAAAAATATAAACACCTTTTAATTAGTTTAAAATAAAAGATCAAACTAGAAAAAAATTAAAAAAATTGGATTTCGATTTATCTTTTCTTTACAAGATTAAAAATCAAAACCTTATACATTGAGCTCTCTTATTAAAGGTAAATTAATTGACACTAAAATCGTTTTTTGACTTAAATATAGTCGGTTATCAACTCACATTGATCAAAATGTTAAAGAAAAAAAATTAAAGACAAAAACATCAAAATCTAAAATTACATAAACCATACATGAAAATCTCAGAGTATTCAATGACTAAAATGTATTTTTACTTAAAAACACATTTAATTAACAACAAAATCCCATTCTATTTTAATACACAGTACTGTAACGTGATGCAATAATGTAAACCAATATTAAACCAATGGGTTAAGTCTTACGGAACATTGCGTGGTTGTTCACTGTTCTAGCATGAACTCGCATTTATTTATAGGCTCATATGTATTTTTTTTATGTGCAAGCTGACCTGAACACCCATATTAAACTAAAAACAAAGAATAGCTTGCATGGTTTCTGTAATTATTCGATCTCAATCAGCGATATTTGTCCAGCGATAGCTTTTATTAAGAAGAGGACGCTCAGTCTGTAACATTCAACACTCAAGTTGCTTCTATACAGCCATGATGAATTTATTGAAGATGTATGGAGTATGGACTAAACACCCCTTAAAAACGTATTTAGTGTATAGATAAGACTCGACATGACAATACCAGACCGAGTAAAATTAGAGGAGGTGAATTAAAAAAATACAGGGTAAAAGCTCAATTTTAATTATTCTACTACACGAGTGAACAAAACATCAATGTCAATAAAAAAAAAAATTACTTTACCATATCAACTTCACATGCAAAACCCCGCCTGAAATTGAATTTTAATTATTTTTTACATGATGGATTGCTACGACTGTTTGTGTTTGTGTTTTTTTGTTTAAAAAATGATTTAATTTTTTTTTGATAATTTTAGATTGTTTTGATGAGTTGATATCAAAAATAAATTTTAAAAATAAAAATATATTATTTTAATATATTTTTAAATAAAAAAATGTATATATATA
>Ga0307515_10010294_pt1 | contig 17951 bp, 11 predicted proteins | sample 17_EM_MG_FD_194513 | JGI IMG/M metagenome (GOLD analysis project Ga0307515, IMG submission 194513) | Populus trichocarpa ectomycorrhiza microbial communities from riparian zone in the Pacific Northwest, United States - 17_EM | ecosystem: Host-associated > Plants > Roots > Unclassified | place... | reverse complement strand
CGGCGATGGAGGAGTAGGTGATGAAGAAGTCGAGTGGTAGGTGTTTGGTGGCGTGGTGCAGGTTGGTCGCGGTGGTGGTTTTGGCGGTGAGGACGGTGTGGAGTTGGTCGGGGGTGAGGTTGAGGATGGTGGCGTCGTGTAGGGCGCCGCTGGTGTGGACGATCCCGACGAGGGGGTGGCGTGTGTCGACGTTGTCGATCAGTGTGGTGACGCTGTCGGGGTTGGTGAGGTCGCAGGTGGTGATGGTGGTGTGCACGCCGAGTTGGTCGAGCCGGTCGGTGAGAGCGGTCAGGGCGGGGTGGTCGGCTGGTTGACGGCTGGTCAGCAGTAGGTGCCGGGCGTGGTGGCGGGTGGCGAGGTGTTCGGCGGTGAGGTGGGCGAGGGTGCCGGTGGCGCCGGTGATGAGGATGGTGCCGTCGCTGTCGATGGTGGGGGGCAGGGTGAGGACGAGTTTGCCGGTGTGTCGGGCGTGGGTGAGGTGTCGGATGGCGGTGCGGGCGTGACTGATCGGGTAGGCGGTGACCGGTAGTGGTTGCAGGGTGCCGTCGGTGAACAGGTTGGTGAGGTGGCGCAGGATCTGTTGGATTCGCTGGGGGCCGGCGTCCATGAGGTCGAAGGCGTGGTAGTTGATGTCGGTGCGGCCGAGGTGCTCGGGTTGCCGGATGTCGGTCTTGCCCATTTCGATGAATCGGCCGCCGGGGTGCAGCAGGTCGAGTGAGGCGGTGGTGTGTTCACCGGCGAGGGAGTTGAGGACGATGTGGACGCCGGGTTGGTATTGGTGGTGGTAGTCGAGGGTGCGTGAGTTGGCGATGCGGTCGGTGGGGATGCCGAGGTGTCGCAGGGTGGACCATTTGGTGGGGTGGGCGGTGGTGTGGATGTCAGCGTGGTGGTGACGGGCGAGTTGGATGGCGGCTTGTCCGACACCGCCGGTGGCGGTGTGGATGAGCAGTCGTTCGCCGTCTTCGAGGTGGGCGAGGTCGTGTAGGGCGTAGTAGGCGGTGCAGAAGGCGGTGGGTGTCGCGGCGGCCTGCGCGTAGGTCCACCCGGCGGGTATCGGGGCCGCGAGTCGGTGGTCGGTGATCGCGGTCGGGCCGATACCGGTGGTGAACAGGCCCATTACCCGGTCACCGACGGCGACGGTGGTGACCTCGGCACCGACCTCGATGACGACACCGGCGCCGTCGCTGCCAATGGTCGCAGGGCCGGGATACATGTTGATGGTGATCAGGGCGTCGCGGAAGTTGAGGGCGGCGGCGCGTAGCGACACCCGGATCTCGTGGGGCTGCAGGGGGCGTAGCGCGTCGGGGTGCGGGGTCAGGGTGAGGGCGTCGGTGTCGCCGGTGCCCGTGGTGTCGAGTCGCCACGGCCCGTCCGGGATGACTATCTCACCCGCCGTGGCGGGGTCGTAGCGCACGATCTTCGGGGTCAGGAGTTGTCCGTCGCGGATGGCGAGTTCTGGTTCGCCGGTGGTGTGTGCGCCGGCTAGTGCGGTGCTGTCGGGCTGGTCGGTGTCGATCAGGGTGATCCGGCCGGGGTGTTCGGCTTGGGCGCTGCGGATCAGGCCCCAGAGGGCGGAGGCGGGTAGATCGGTGACGTCCTCGGTGTCGTGGGTGGCGACCGCGTGGTGGGTGAGCACGGTCAGCGGGGTGTTCTGGTAGCGCGGATCGGTCAGCCATTGCTGTAGCAGGGCCAGGACTTGTTGGACCAGGTCGATCGTGTCGGCGGTGCCGGGTGGTATGTCGACGACGACCCGTTTCGCGGTGGTGTCGGGGAGCTGATCCGGTCCGGTGGTTATCCAGTCCTCGCGGCCGTTGTCCGCCTCGATGGGGGTCCAGAGCAGGTGGTGTAGGTCGCGGTTGGTGCTAGGCAGTGTCCGGGCGGTGATGGCGTCGGCGCTCAGGACCAGGACACCGTCGGGGGTGGTGCAGGTGAGGCTGGTCTGCTCCGGGCCGGTGCGGTGCAGGTGGACGCGGAGCCGGTGGACGCCAATGCCTGGTCGCAGATCGACGTTGGTCCAGGTGAAGGGCAGTTTGATGAGTTGCTGGTCGAGGAAGTCGATGAGTATGGGGTGTAGGGCGGCGTCGAGTAGGGCGGGGTGGATGCGGTAGCCGCCGGTGGGGGTGTCGTCGGGCAGGGTGACCTCGGCGTAGAAGTCGTCGCCGTGTCGCCGGCATTCGGTCAGGCCTTGGAAGGTGGGTCCGTAGTGGTAGCCGATGTCGGCGAGCCGGGTGTAGAGGTCGTCGACGTCGATGGTGGTGGCGTCGAGTGGCGGCTGCGATACGGTCGCCGCCGGTGTGATCGTTGTGGTGCTCAGTGTGGCGCTGGCGTGCAGTGTCCAGGGTTGGTGCGGGTCGGTGCGGCTGTGGATGCTGACCTGGCGGTGGTGGTGCTCGTCGGTCGGGCCGTGGCTGACCTGCAGCGTGACCGGTTCGTCTAGGCGCAGCGGTGCGTGTAGTACGAGTTCTTGGAGGTGTTGTTGTGCGGTGTCGGCTGCGGCGTGCAGGACCAGGTCGAGTAGGGCGGTGCCGGGTAGCAGGGTGTCACCGGCGATGACGTGCTCGTTGAGCCACTCTGGATGGCTGCCGGAGAGCCGGCCGGTGTAGATGGTCGTACCGGTGTCGGCGATGTGGACGGCCGCGCCGAGCAGCGGATGATCGTCGGCGCTCTGCCCGATGGCGGCCGGGTCACCGGCACCGGACCCCGTCACCCAGTACCGCTCTGCGGCGAAGGGGTAGGTCGGTAGTGGTGGGTGGACGGGTTGTGCTGCGGGTAGGTGCCAGTTGATGTGGTGGCCGTGGGTGTGTGCGGTGGCGAGGGTGTGGTGTAGGGCGGTGGTGTTGTCTCGGTCGCGGTGCAGGGTGGTGATGGTTCGGGCGTGGTGTCCGGCGGGCAGGCAGTGTTGGGTGAGGGTGGTCAGGGTGGTGTCGGGTCCGAGTTCGAGGTAGGTGGTGGCGCCGTGGTGGTGTAGGTGTTCGATGGCGGTCTGGTATTGGACGGGTTCGCGGATTTGTCTGGTCCAGTAGCCGGGGTCGGTGAGCTGGCTGTCGGTTGCGGTGTGTCCGGTGAGGTTGGAGATGACAGGGATGCTGGCGGGGTGGTAGGTCAGGGTGGCGGCGGTGGTGTGGAACTGTTCGAGGATCGGGTCCATGTGGGGGCTGTGGAACGCGTGGTTGGCGTTGACCAGTTTGGTTTTGCGTCCCTGTGCCGCGAAGTGCGCGGCGATGGTGTCGACGGTGTCGGGGTGTCCGGCGATGACGGTGCTGGTCGGGGTGTTGAGGGCGGCGATGCAGACGTCGGTGGTGAGGTGCGGTTCGATCTCGGTAGGGCTGGCTTCGATGGCGGTCATGTGGCCGGGTGGGGTGTGGTGCATGAGGTGGGCGCGGGTGGTGATCAGGGTGACGGCGTCGGTGAGGGACAGGACCCCGGCGGCGTGGGCGGCGGAGATTTCACCGATGGAGTGTCCGAGGAGCGCGGTCGCGGTGATGCCGTGTGCGGTGAGGTGCTGGTAGAGGGTGATGTGCAGGGTGAACAGGGCGGGCTGGGTGTAGAGGGTGTCGTCGAGCAGTTCGGCCGGTCCGGTGAACATGACCTCGCGTAGGGGCCGGGGCAGGTGAGGGTCGAACAACTCGGTGATGCTGTCCATGGTGGCGGCGAAGGCCGGGTTGCTTTGGTATAGGTCGGCGGCCATACCGACCCATTGCGAGCCCTGCCCGGTGAACAGGAACACGGTTTTGTCCGGGGCTTGTCCGCGGTGTCCGGTGATGACTGCCGGTGACTCGATGTCATCACGCAGGGCGGCCAGACCGGCCAGTGCCTGGGGGAGGTTGTCCGGGGCGGTGAGCACCACGGCCCGATGTGACAGGTGAGCGCGTCCGCCCGCCAGCAGCGCCGCGACCGGGGTCAGATCATGGGGTTGTGCTGTGGTGAGGTAGTCGTGGAGCCGCTCGGCTTGGGCGTGTAACGCTTGCGGGGTTTTCGCCGACAGCAGCAGCGGCACGACGGCGCACACGCCCGGTTTGTCCGCGGCCGTGAGTGGCGGCGCTTCGGTGACCACCACATGGCAGTTCGTCCCGCCCATGCCGAACGAGCTGACACCGGCGACCAGCAGGCCGTCCCCGGCCGGCCAGGCCGTACGTTCCTGCGCCACCTGCAGGTTGAGCGCGGTCAGGTCGATCGCGGGGTTGGGGGTCTCGAAGTTGAGGCTCGCCGGGATCTCCCGGTGTGCCAGGCACAGCGCGACCTTGAGCAGGCTGGCCGCCCCGGCGGCACCTTCCAGGTGGCCGAGGTTCGTCTTGACCGAGCCTACCAGGACGGGCGGCCGGGGCCCTTGTCCCAGCGCGGCCGCCAGCGCGTGCGCCTCGACCGGGTCGCCTACTGGCGTTCCCGTGCCGTGCAGTTCGACGTAGCGCACGTCGGCCGGGCTGATCGACGCGCGGCGGCAGGCCTGCCGGATCACCTCGGTCTGCGCGTCGGCGAGCGGCGTCGTGAGAGTCTCGCCGCCGCCGTCGTTGTTGACCGCACTCCCGGCGATGACGCAGTAGATCGGGTCGTGGTCCCGGACCGCCCGGTCGAGCGGCTTGAGTACCAGAACGACGCCGCCCTCGCCGCGCACGTACCCGTTCGCCCGCGCGTCGAAGGTGTGGCAGCGGCCGTCGGGGGAGAGGGCGCCGAAGCGCCGGCTGGTCTCGGTGCTGGTAGGGGAGAGAATCAGATTGACGCCGCCGGCGAGGGCGAGCGTGGACTCGCCGCGCCGCAGGCTTTCGCAGGCGAGGTGGACCGCGACGAGGGACGACGACTGCCCGCTGTCGATCGTCATGCTCGGGCCGCGAAGGCCGAGCCGATGCGACAGTTGGTTGGCGATGATCCCGCGGTGTATGCCGGTCATCGTGTGGCTCGTGACCGTATGGTCGCCGCCCTCGAAGCTCAGCGTCGCGTAGTCGTCCCAGACCGCGCCGACGAACACGCCCGCCTCGTCGCCGCGCACCGACTCCGGGTCCACCCCGGCGTCCTCCAGCGCGGACCAGCCCAGCTCCAGCATGATGCGCTGGCGGGGATCCATGGCCCCCGCCTCACGTGGGCCGATGCCGAAGAAGTCGGCGTCGAAGCGGTACACCTCGGAGAGGAACCCGCCCCAGAGAGGGTCACTGCCGAGGCCTCGCTCGGCGGGTGCCGGGCCGACGACGCTGACGCCGTCGCGCAGGAGCCGCCAGAAGTCCTCCGGACAATCGGCCTGGGGCAGGCGGCACGCCAGCCCGATCACGGCGACGGGAGCCACGGAATACGGGCCTTCTGGTTGTGCGGTCACCGGTTTCGCCTCCGGGTCAATCCGGCGTCACATCCGGTCGGACGTCCGCTCGGGTGAGGGTTGCGTCGTGAGCGTGCGGGAGATGACGTCCAGCAGGTCAGCAGGCCACTCCCCGAGGTAGAAGTGGCCACCGGCGAACACCCGCAGCCGGAACGGACCGGCGCAGTGATCGGACCAGTGCGACGCTTCGTCCACGGTCACCATGGGGTCGTCGGCCCCGAGTAGCGCCGTGATCGGACAGAGCAGCGGGGGCCCGGGAACGTACCGGTAGGTCTCGATCGCCTTGTAGTCGTTGCGGGCCGCGGGAAGCGCCGTTGCGAGCAGGTCGTGCTGGTCGAGCAGTTCCGGCGGTACCCCGCCGAGGCGCTTGAGTTCGGCGAGCAACCCGGCGTCGTCCCGCAGGTGGACGGTGTCCGGGCGACTGCGCGACGGCGCCGGGCGCCCGGAGACAAATAGCTGGCTCGGGGTCCGGCCGGTGCGTTCCTGCATACGCCTCGCGACCTCGAAGGCGAGAATCGCCCCCATGCTGTGGCCGAAGAACGCGAACGGTTCCGCGGTGGCGGGTTCCAGGGCCCGGCTGATCTGGTCGGCCAGTCCGGCTATGTCGTCGACGCCCCGCTCGTTCCGCCGGTCCTGGCGGCCCGGGTACTGGACGGCCAGGATCTCGATGCGTGGAGCGAGTGCTCGCGAGGCCGGGAAGTAGTAACTGGCCGAACCGCCGGCGTGCGGAAAGCCGACCAACCGGATCTGCCGGGAGGGCGAGGGGTGGAACGTCCGGATCCAGTTGCGGTCGACGGTGCCGGCGCCGGTCATGCGCCCCTGCTCAGGCGGGCCCGTCCGGGGGTGCCGCCCGGTGCGGGCGGTCACGCCGGCACCACCGGGATCATGCTCGCGAGCGGGCGCATTCCAGCACCCCCGCCGGCGTCCAGGTTCCGTTGCGCAGCACCGCGAAATTGTCGACGAAATGCTGTCGGTCGACATTCTCAAAATCATCCATGAAAGACGCGGCGCGTCCATTCACTATGAGGTTGCTGGTGAATCGGACGTGGCCCGCGTCAACTGCGGGAGCGGTGCCGCTACCCTGGTTGTTTCGGTTGTCCTGGAAGTATTGCACGTACATTCCGGTCAGTGGGTTCCAGCCGATGGTCGTGCGGCTGGCCACCGCCGTGGGACGCGTCTCGTCGGCCGGCTGGAATGCGTTCATCTCGAGCCAGTTCCCGTCGAAGATCGGGCGCACCGTGTAGAACTGCGTCACCGGATTGTCCGGGTCGCTGACATGGGTCAGCCGGCAGCGCCAGCGGCCCTGCAAGAACGACAGCGGCTCCAGCTGCGGCGTCAGCGCGACATCGCCGCGGCCGGTCGGGCCGGCCGGAGCCGCGTCGGCGGCCGGCGCGATGACCAGGGTGATCAGAAGGGCAGCCAAGCCGGCGGCGCCCGCGCGGCGGCGCCGAGGCGACGCAACGCGGCCGGCCGGCCGCGTTGCGGTCAGCGCTGGGCGAGCGCCGGAAAATCCGGTGAATGAACTCATCAACCCACCTCTGCGACGGAATGTCGGCGGCCGGAACAATGCTCGCTGCAATGATCAGCCCGTGCTCACCCCGCCCACGCTAATGTGCTGAGTTTTTCGATGTAAACCCCTTAGTTTTGCACGATCTTGCCACCTCCGCGACAGCGGCCTACGTCTATTGTTTCGGCGCCTTTAAGTTATCCCCTACTAGTAGGGGATATCGCCGACGCCGCGTCGGCAGGGGTGTTCGGTCTACCGGCGGCGACCTTATGCTTCGTCCCGACGTTATCCGCCGACGGCGCCAGTGGGCGCGTTTCCGGGCGGTATTCCGGTTGCATCGGACGGGGAGAGGGCGCGATGGGGCGATTTCGGCTGCTGGCCGTGCATGCGCATCCCGACGACGAGTCCAGCAAGGGCGGCGCGACGATGGCTCGGTACGCCTGCGAGGGCGTGGACGTGCTCGTCGCCACCTGCACTGGCGGCGAACGGGGCGACGTGCTCAACCCGCGTGTGAACTCGTGGGCGGTAAGGGGTCGGCTGGCAAGCTTGCGCCGTCGCGAGATGGCCGAGGCGAGCGCGATCTTAGGGGTTCGGCAGTGCTGGCTCGGCTATGTCGATTCGGGGTTGCCCGAGCCCGGGTCGGGCGATCCGCTGCCGTTCGGCTGTTTCGCCAGGATGGACGTCGGCGTGGCGGCGGGCCGTCTGGTCGAGGTGATCCGCGAGTTCCGCCCGCACGTGGTGCTCACGTACGACGAGACGGGCGGCTACCCGCACCCGGACCACGTGATGACGCACCGGATCTCCGTACTGGCCTTCGACGCCGCGGCCGATCCGCGGCGCTACCCGTGGGCCGGGGAGCCGTGGCAACCGCTGAAGCTTTATTACCACATGGCGTCGCGCGCCCAGTTCGTCGCGGAGCACCGGGCGATGCTGGCGGCTGGTCTGGCGTCGCCGCATGCCGAGCTGCTGCCCCTGTTGCCGTGCAACGATCACCGCGTCACCTGCCGGGTGCCGTGCGCCGACTTCTTCGCCGTACGCGACGAGGCCCTGCGCGCCCACGTGACCCAGATCGACCCGGTGGGCGAGTGGTTCGCGGTCCCGCTGGCGATCCGGCGGCAGGCGTGGCCGACCGAGGACTTCGCGCTGGCTCGCTCGCTCGTGGGTGGTGTGTCGGCCGAGGACGACCTGTTCGCCGGCATCCGGTTGTACGCCGACACGGCGCCCGTCGGCTAGCCACCTGATCTTCCAGAAGCCGCTCGTCCAATCGAATCGGGGGAATCGATCGTGAGTGTCACAACGATCCAGTTACGTGTGCCCGAGAACGACCGCCGGGTGCTCGAACGCTGGTCGGCCGAGAACGCCCAGTACGGGATCGGCCTACACGCGGCGGTGGTGCTGCTGGCGGCGGCCGGCACGCCGCGGGCGGAGATCGCCCGCAGGCTGGTCACCACCCGGCCGACGGTGAGCACCTGGATCCGTCGCTACGAGCAGGAGGGTCTCGCCGGGCTGCACGACCGAGCCCGGCCGGGGCGGCGGCGCAACCTCGAGGACACCGAGATCATTCTGCGTACGCTCGCGACGCGCCCGTCCGACCTGCCGTATCGCAGCTGGTCGAGCCGGTCGCTCGGTGATCAGCTGCAGGTGTCCAACGGCACGATCGCCCGGGTCTGGCGGCGGTGGCGGCTGCGGCCCGGGGAGACCAACGACTTCCGGCTGCCGACCGTACCCGTGACACAGGGCCGCATCGTCGACGTGGCGGGCATGTTCCAGAGCGGCGGGCACGCCATGCTCGCGTTGCGGGTCACCGATCGGCCGGCCGCCCCGCGACCGCCGGGAGAACCGTTCCCGGTGCCGTCCGGAGTACGGGAGCTGTGCGGCGCCCTCGACGCCGCCGCCGCGCGCTGCGACGTGGCCGGCGCGGCCCCGCCCCCCGGTTCCGCGGCGAGCGACGGCCATCTGTCGGGTTTCCTCGCCCGGCTGGAGTCTCGTCACCCCGGCGTACAGCTATGCCTCGCCGTCTCCTGCCCGGAGACCGCCCTGCGGCCGGCGCTACGCGACTGGAGCACCTCCTGCCAGCACACCCTCCACGTCGTACGCTCCTGTCCTACCTGGCCGGAGCTGGTGGCCGTGGCGGTCGGCTCGGTGCTGGCCCGCCACGCGGGCGCGCTGTCCATGCAGGTGGGTACCGGTGTCCTCGATGCGATGCGGGCGCTTGCCGGCGCGTACGAAGATCTGTGGTGGGTCGGCGGTGTTCCGGCCCGCCCCGCGGCGGCGACCTCGATGCCTACGGTGTGAAGCCAGTTGTTGCACAAAGTTTGTAACAGTCTGGCGGCGGCTCCTACGTTGAGCCGCATGTTGAGGTCATCGAGAATCGTCGTACCGCTGGCCCTCGCCTGCGCCGCCGTCCTCGGCCTCCCGGCCTGCCATGCGGGCCAGGCCGCCGACGACGGACCGCTCCTGATCGCCACCACGGTTGCGCCGCTGACAAGCATCGTCTCCGCGATCGCCGGGGATCGGGCCCAAGTAGAGGGCGCCGTCCCGGAGGGCACGAACAGCCACACGTTCGAGCCGCCGCCCCGCATAGCCGAGCTGTTCAGCAAGGCGGACCTCATCATCGTGAACGGTCTGCGCCTGGAGGAGGCGACGGCGGATCTCGCCGAACGCAACAAGAAGTCCGGCACCGACATCGTCGCCGTCGGCGACCAGGCCATCCCACGCGAGCAGTGGATATTCGACTTCTCCTTCCCGGAGAGCGAAGGCAAGCCGAACCCGCATGGCTGGACCGATCCGATCGTGGCGATCCGGTACGCCGCCGCGGTGCGGGACGCGCTGATCAGCACCGACCCCGACGGGGCTGCGCAGTACCGGACGAACTACGACACGTTCGCCGCCGCCGCGAACCGGCTGGCCGACGCCGTGCGCGCCGATCAGGCGACGATTCCGCAGGACGGCCGAGTCCTGCTGACCTACCACGACGCGTACGCGTACTTCGGCCGCGACTTCGGCTGGAAGATCGTCGGCGCCGTGCAGCCGCGCAACTTCAGCGATCCGACGCCGAACGAGGTCGCCCGGCTCATCGAACAGGTCAAGGGGGAGAAGGTGCCCACCATCTTCGGCTCGGAGGTCTTTCCCTCCACCATCCTGGCCGAGATCGGCCGAGCCACCGGCGCCCGGTACGAGGACACCCTGCGCGACGACGACCTGCCCGGCGGGCCGGGCGACGCCGAGCACTCGTGGCTCGGCCTGATGCGATACGACTTCATCACGATGGTGCGCGGGCTGGGTGGCACGCCGGCCCGGCTGGAGGCGGTGCCGTTGAACCAGAGCTCCCGGCCCGACACGGCGCGGTACCCGCAATGAGCGGCGACGACGGGGCGTTGATCACTCTGGAGAAGGTCAGTGCCGGCTACGACCGGAAGGTGGTGCTGCGTGACATCACGATGTCGATCGGCGGCAAGGACCTGATCGGCATCGTCGGGCCGTCCGGCGCCGGCAAGACGACGATGCTGCGCCTGCTGCTGGGCACCATGCGGCCGTCAGCCGGCACGGTCGTCCGGTCGCCGGGACTGCACCTGGCGTACGTGCCGCAGATGGAGACGGTGAACTGGAACTTTCCGTTGACCGTCGTGGAGTGCGTCGTGACCGCGCTCGTACGCGGCCGGCGCCTGCCCTGGCCGAGCCGCGCGGAGCGCGCGGCTGTCGCTGAGCTGCTCGACCGGCTCTCCATCGGTGACGTGGCGAAGCGGCACCTGCGCGAGCTGTCCGGCGGACAGCAGCAGCGGGTGTTCCTGGCCCGCGCCCTGATCACCCGGCCCCGGCTGCTCGTGCTCGACGAGCCCACCTCCGGCGTGGACGCGCGCACCCGGCACGACATCCTGCACCTGCTGGCCGGCCTGCGGGCGGAGGGCATCTCGATCGTGCTCACCACCCACGACCTCAACGGCATGGCGGCGCACCTGCCGCATCTGGTCTGCGTGAAGGGATCGATCATCGCGCAGGGCGACCCACGGCGGATCATCACGCCGACCGTTCTGGAAATGACGTACGGGGCTCGCATGGAGGTGCTGCTGCATCTCGGGATCCCGTTGGTCGTCGAGGCGGGCCTGGACGCCGAGTCGACGATTGTGGGTGCCGAACTGTGAACGGACTCGTCGATCCCCTCGTCTACCCGCTGCAATTCGACTTCTTTCAGAAAGGTCTTCTCGTCGCCACCCTGTCGGGAGCGTTGCTGGGCCTCACTGGTGTCTACATCACGCTGCGGGGGATGAGCTATATCGGGCACGGCCTGTCCCATTCCATCTTCGGTGGCTTCGCGGCCAGCCAGCTGATCAGCGCGCAGTACTACCTGTGGGGCGCGGGCCTGTGGGGCGTGATGTCGGCCTTGACGATCATCGGAGTGACCCGCCGGCACCGTATCGGCGCGGACGCCGCGATCGGCGTGGTGACCACCGCCTCGTTCGCCCTCGGTGTCGCGCTGCTGACCCACTTCGGCACCAGCGGGCCCAGCTTCGAGAGCGCGCTGTTCGGCAGCATCCTGGGCATCTCGCAAACGCAGATCGTCATGCTGGTCGCGGTGGCGGTGCTTACCAGCGCCGTCGTGTTCCTGCGGTACCGCGCGCTGCTGTTCGCCACCTTCGACCCCGACGTGGCGGAGGTCAGCGGTGTCAACGTGCTGGTCACCGACGCCGTGCTGATGGTCGTGCTGTCGCTGAGCATCCTCGCCACGCTCAACATCATCGGCGTGACGCTGGTGGCCGCGATGCTCGTGATCCCGCCGGTCGTCGCCCGGATGCTCAGCGACTCCTTCGTCAAGACGCTCACCCTGTCCACAGTGATCGGCGCGGTGTGCGGCCTGGTCGGCATGTATGCCAGCTATCTGGCCGAGGTGCCTTCCGGCACGATGATCGTCCTGATCGGCGCCGTGGCCTTCGTCGCCGCGATGGCGGTGGCCAACCGGCGCCATCGAGCCCGTGTGGGAGCGGTGGCGGCCGCCCCCCGCTGACGTTCGGCTCGGACACCCCCTGAGGACCGCCAGGGTCCTTAGAGCGCGTTTTAGATGTGGTTACTGCGGTGGAGCATCAACCAGCCGAACGTGCGTTCGACCGGCCACCGTCGCGGGATCAGCACAAACCCTTTTGCCCTTTTGGTTTGCGGACGATTTCCAAGGTCAGCTTCAACAACCGGGCACACCAGTCCACCAACACCCCCGCGAAACCACCATCAGCAAGAACATAGCGGACACCTAACGTGTGCGTGCTGCGCTACGTGCCGGCCCCGCAATGCTGTCGGGTTCCTGTCCTGGTAGGCGAATAATCCGACGTGTCGCACAAAAGGGCGCCAGTCGGTCGTTGGAGTACATCCCATTCCGCCCTCTAAGTCGCTCCAGAGAGGATTGCCGGTCACGGCACGAGACGCGCCGTAATACCGATTGGTGTCCCGGCGCGGCGGCCCGGCCCTGCGGCAGTCCGAGGAGGCGTGCCCGGCGCCTCACCCCGGGGCATCTCACTATTTCGCCACGTCATGCGACCGCGTATACCCTACTGAATCTATAGAACCTATCTCCTCAACAGTAAAGAGAAGGGAAGTCGGCGCTTTTCGCACGACTGTTTCCGTGGCAGAGTTGATGCACATCTTTTGCAATTGCGGTTTCGTCATATTGTCTCTGCGGGGTGGCGGGTTTGCCAGCTGTGGCCGTCGATGCCAGACTGTGCCCCAACGGATTCTGGAACGTGGGTAGCAGGACCCTGTCGGCGTGCCGCATAGTAAGAATCTTGCGGGCTTGCGGAGTCGCGACGGGTAGCTACTCTGGCGCCATCGAGCGGTCCGAGTGTGATCTTGGTGGCGGCGCCTACGGGGAGGCACCGGAATGAGTCAACGCAAGATAGCGCTGATCCAGCGTAATGAGCAATTCCAGATTTTGTCCCAACTGATGGCTGACGCAGCCCGTGGGCACGGGTGGATCGCCTGGGTAATTGGAAGCGTGGCGACGGGAAAGACGGCATTCCTTGACCGGTTTGCGGAAGAGGCCGCCAATTCCGGGGCGATTGTGCTCCACGCAATTGCGTCACCCGAGGAACAATCGCTGCCGTTCGGCGTCGCCGACCAGCTGCTGGAAAGCGCGAAACTGACCACACACCATGCGGCCAATATCGTCCGGCTGGTCGAGGACGTCGCCCGCGACGGCAACCTGAGCCGCGATCAGCCCGCACAGGTGTTGCGCGGCATCCGCAAGGTCCTCCTCGACCTCAGCCAGCGCACCCCGCTGCTGCTCGTCATCGACGACGCACACCACGCCGACCTCCCGTCGCTGCGGGTTCTCGCGCACCTCGGCCGGCGGATCCGCGGTGCCCGTATCCTCGCGCTGCTCGCCGAGGACGGCGGCCACACCGCGACGGACGCGCTGTTCCGCAGCACGCTGCTGCAAGGCGCGCGCTGGCACACCGTCGAGCTCAAGCCGCTGTCGTCCGCCGGCGTCGCGGAGTTGCTCGCCCAGGAGCACGTCGCCGAGCTGCTGGACGCGAAAAGCGCGTACCGCCTCACCGGTGGCAACCCCCTGCTCCTGCACGCGCTGCTCGAAGATCTCGCCAGCGAGGCGCCGTCGGACGGCGTGCCCAGGCTGGGCCCGGCCTTCACCGCGGCGGTGCAATGCCTGCTCTACCGATGCGAGCCGCTCACCGTTGAGGCGGCCCGCACGCTCGCCGTCTTCGGCCGGCCCGCCGACCCGCTCCAGGTTTCCCGCATGCTCAAGTGCGACCTCACCATGGCCACGCGCGTGGTGGGTACGCTCAACGACGCCGGCATCCTCGCCGACGGCCGGTTCCGCCACGACCGCACGGTAGAGGCGATCATGGAAACGATGACCGCCGAGGAGCGTGCCGCGCGACACGCACAGGTGGCAAAGCTGCTGCACGGCGAGGCCGAACCCGCCGTCGCCGTCGCCACACACCTGCTCCAGGCGCCGCCGGTCGCCGAGGCCTGGGCGCAGAACAACCTGCGTGAGGCCGGCGAGCAGATGCTCGCGCTCGGTGACGTCGACGCGGCACGCTCCTTCCTGCGCCACGCGCGGGAAGGAGCGGTCGACCCCCGGGAGCGCGCCGAGACCACCTCCATGCTGGCTCGCGTCGAGTGGCGGATCGACCCGTCCAACGCGCTCTGGCACCTCTCCGAGATCGTCGACGCGGTTCGTGCCGGGCAGCTGAGCATCAGGCAAGCCCTGATGCCGGTCAGCTACATGCTGTGGCACGGCCGGCCCGACGAGGCGATGGAGGTGCTGGCCACCCTGTGCGCCGCCGAGACCATGGACGCCACCACCGCCGGTGGCCTCGCCGTGTCGCTGCTCTGGCTGGCCTACCTTTACCCGGATCACGCTGACCGTGCTGAGCAGCATTACGACCTGCTCAACCGCCGCTGCCCGGGGGAGCCCGCCGAGCCGCTGCCTCGGCGCGGGGCAGCGGTTCTCGCCACCATGCTTGCGCGGACGCCAAACGGAGACGCCTCGGCGGCCACCAAACGGGCGCTGGGCCGAGTGCGCCTGGAGAACGAGGCGCTCGGCGCCATCACGGTGGCGCTGACCGCGCTCTACCTGACCGACCGGTTCTGCTCGGCCACGGTGTGCTGGTGCGATCCCGGGCGCGACATGCCGTCCCTGCCCGCCTCCACGTGTCATGCGCTATCCGCCGCTGCCAAGGCGGAGTTCGCGTTGATTGCCGGCGACGGGGTCGGGGCCGAGGAGCACATCCGCACCGGCTTGCAGGGCATGTCGCAGAAGGGCTGGGGCGTCGCCATCGGCAGCCTGCTCTCCGCCGCGGTCCTCACCGCGACGGAGAGCGGCGACCTCGACAACGCCCTGCGCCACCTCAGCGTCCCGGTGCCCGCGGCCGTCTTCAAGACCCCCTTCGGCCTGCGCTACCTCTATGCGCGGGGTCGCTACTTCCGGTCCGTCGGGCGCAACCAATCGGCCGTGGCCGACCTGGAGGCGTGCGGGGAGATTATGGTGCGATGGGACCGGGACGAGGCCGACCTCGTCCCGTGGCGCACCGAACTTGCCCTGGCCTATCACGCCCTGGGCCGCACCGCCGACGGGGTCGAGCTCGCCCGCGAGCAGCTGCGCCGCCTGCACCCCGGCCAGGACGACCTGCGGGAGGCCACGCTGGGCGTCCTGGCCACGGTCGGCGGTTTCGCAGTGGAGGAGCACCCGCCCGCCGAGCGTCCGGCGACGGCGAAGCGGCGCGTCAGCACGCCGTCGCAGGCCTCTTCTCCGAGCAGCCGGATCGTCTACGACACCGTGCGCGTGGCTCCCGAGGCCGCCAAGCGGCCCGTCCGGGAGTCCGAGGCCGGTGTGTCGGAAAGCCTCAGCGGAGCCGAACTGCGGGTGGCCGAGTTGGCCGCCCGTGGCTACTCCAACCGCGAGATCGCCGGCTGCCTCCACATCACCGTCAGCACCGTCGAACAGCACCTGACCCGGGTCTACCGGAAGCTGCACGTCGCCAAGCGCAAGCAGCTCGCCCGCGCCCTGACACCCGTCGTGGCGCACGCCGGCGGACCCCCGGCCGCCGGCGCGGCGTAGACCCGGGGCAGGGGTTCGCCGGCACGATTAGGGGTCGGTACGGGTGGCGTTTGCAGCCGCGGTCGACAATGCTGAGCGGAGCAGTCCTCTCGACATTTGGGGGTTCCCGATGGCTGAGAACCAGGACATGACCGCCGCCCTCGAGGGCGGTCCCAGCGACCTTCCCGCCGCGTCCCGCCTCGTCCGGGTCGGCGGGTCGCCGGAGAAGATCAAGGTGGAGCACCTCGGCGGCTACGAACACTTCGAGCGAACCGGGAAATCGTACGACCCTGAGGGGGAAGGGCGCGTCGTGTACCGCTGGATCCTGCGTACCCGAATCGCCGAGTAGCCGCCGCGACCCTTCGGGTGATCAACCACACCTCGGTCACCGCGAGGCCGCGGGCGACGAGGTAGCCGCCGCGCGGCGGCTGTGGCGCAAGGCATGCAGTGTCCAGTTCGACCCCAGGCATTCGTTGACGCGTTCGAACATGCGGTGCGCGGCCGTGGTAGGTCAACGGCCGGAAAGGCTTCCGCAGCGTCCACCACAGCGGCTGGTCCCGGCCCGCCGGCACGAGCCCTCGCATCGCCTGCCGAGAGATCCGTCGATGCACGAACGCATCCGGGGACGCCGGAACCTGCGCCACCGCTCGGCTTCCCTTGCGAGTCACGGTGATCAGCTGCTGGCCCGGGTCGACATCACCAATGCACATACCCAGCTGGCTCTGCTTGCGAGTTGTGACACCAGCGGCTCGTGAGTTTTGGCTCCATTGATCGGTTCGGCCGTTGATCAATCTCCGTGAGTTTTGACCGCACTTCCCTCCGCTGTCGCGGGTTGCTCAGGGTCGGCGGAGGTTTGCAGGCGCAGTCGGGTGAGCGCGAGCATGTCGATCAACCAGCCGGGGCCCCGGTGACATCGTGGGCGCGCAGAACTGCATCGAGTTCGCGGTGGACGGCCGGGCTAGCGCTGCCGAAGAAGTCTTCACAGATACCGAGGATCATCGGCAGCAGGTCGTCGAGTTCACCCGTGTCCATTCGACCTCCGCGGCGGCTGGAGCGGTCGTCAGGTTCAAACCTGTGTGCGGGTCGTTTGCTCGGTGCGAGCACGGGTTTGGGCGAGCCGGTAGGAGTCGGTGCCGGTCTCGATGATGTTGCCGCCGAAGGTGAGCCGGTCGACGATCGCGGCGCAGAGCCGCGGGTCAGTGAGTTGTCGGTGCAGCACCGCAAGCTGGTGACGTAACGCAAGGATTTCCGCGTCCTTGTCCCGATCGCTGCCCGGCAGCAGCCGCAGCAGCGCGAACGTGTTGGTGATACCCAGGTACGCCGGTCGCAGCAGCATGAGACAGCATCATCGCGTAGCCGCCGACAAAGATAGGCAAGGAGAAGCCGGGAGCCGACCAAGATCGATGTCACGACCCGAAGGTGCCTCCGACCAGCACGGACGCAATATTCGGCAGGTGCAATGCCGCGCTCGGCGAACACGACCAGGCCTGGGCCGCGGCCGACCGGTCAGTGCACGCCTATACCGAGCTTGCCCGGCGTGATCCGCAGGCGTTCGAGGCCAGCCTGGCCATGGCGTTCAACGGCCTGGCCAACCGGCAGGCGGCCCGTGGCGACCTGGTCACCGCCGTGGCCACCGCCGAGCGCAGCGTCGCCTTGCGCCGCCAGCTGGTAAAGGCATCGCCAGCTGTGCAACCGCAGCTGGCGATGAGCCTCAACAGCCTCGCGGTCCGCTACCGCGAGGCCGGGGACCTCGATCGGTCAATCGAGGCCGCACGCGAGGCCGTCGCCATCTATCGGCAGCTCGACGCGGGCGGCGCGGACATACCCCGTGCCACGGCGATGGCGCTGAGCAACCTCAGCGTCGCCGTGGCCGACCACGGCCAGCGCCGCGAGGCACGCGCAGCGGCGGCGGAGGTCGTCCAAGCTTATGTGGGCGCCTCTCGGTGGCGGCGACGTCGACGCGCTGACGGTACCGCTCGTGGCCGAGCTCGCCGCGGCGCATGGCCGGGCGCCCCCGCAGATCGTGCTGCGCTGGCACGTGCAACAAGGGCTCGTGCCGATCCCCAAGTCGAGCGACCCGCAGCGCCTTCGGAGCAATCTCGACGTGTCCGGCTTCGCGCTGTCCGACGCCGAGATGGCCGACCTGAGCGCGCTCGACCGAGGCGAACAGGCGGGCCGTCGACTCCGACGAGTTCGGTCATTGACGCGCCGAGTGCCGGCGCGTTGTGCCCGGCACGCCGGACACCGGGTGCGCAGCCGCACGAACGACCCCGAGCGGCGGAGCGGTCACACGCCGTGGCGTCCGCCTCACCCGGCGCAAACGCGACAAACTGGAACTAACCGCCCAGGTACTTCCCCAGGCTCGGTCTGCGAGTACCGCCCCGTCGCATCGACAGTTGGAAATGTTTACGTAATAATGTTTACAGAAACGTGTCTCATGTCGCCCCTCGCAGTAGATCGAACCAGTCCGTACGAGAGGACGTTCTCCGTGACAAGGAATGCAGGTTTCGCGGACCGAGCGCTGTCACGCAATCGCCGGCGCCTCATGGTCCTCCTCACCGCGGCCGCCATTGCACTCGTCGGCAGCGCGGTCG
>Ga0307515_10010293_pt1 | contig 17952 bp, 11 predicted proteins | sample 17_EM_MG_FD_194513 | JGI IMG/M metagenome (GOLD analysis project Ga0307515, IMG submission 194513) | Populus trichocarpa ectomycorrhiza microbial communities from riparian zone in the Pacific Northwest, United States - 17_EM | ecosystem: Host-associated > Plants > Roots > Unclassified | place... | reverse complement strand
GGAGGGTAATTTTCCATTCATTTGTGCTTCCAATTTCCCCACACTTGAAGCTACTTGCCCCATTTGCTTCTCCAAGTTGTGAATACTTGACCTTGTTTCCTGTTGAAAAGACATGACATTTTGCTGCAAGGTCACAGTGTTAGAGGCCAAAGTTTTCATCATCTCACGAAGATCATCACTAGATGATGACCCCATAACATTGGAGTTTGTGAATGAAGGGGGTTGTCTTACTTGATAATTCTGTTGGGGCTGAAATCCATGGGGATGGAATTGTCGGCCTTGATTGCCTTGTTGAGGCTGGTTCCCATAACATAGGTTGGGATGATCTCTCCATCCAGGATTGTACATGTGGGAAAAAGGATCATACTTACGCTGGGGCTGTCCGTTGAATCCTCCATCAACTACATGAGCCTATTCAATGTAATCTTCTTGCATTGTTGGGCACATATCTGAGGTATGTCCTTATAAGGAGCATATGCTACAAACTTTCACCTGTTGTACATTTCCACAAGCCAAAGAACGTACGAGAGAAGTAGATCATTAACTTTATTTTCAAGGTTAGAAATACTTACCTCATTTATTCCTTTATTTGAGAAGTCTCCACAGGTGCCAAACTGTTTCGAGTTGGCTGTCATGTTTGAGATCAATTGGCGTGCAGCCTCGGGGTGTTTTATCTACCAATGCTCCTCCACTTGAAGCATCAATGATACTACGGTCAGTAGGCATCAATCCTTCATAGAAATATTGAATGAGCAGCTGATCGGGTATTTGATGATGAGGGCATTAAATGCACAGTTGCCCAAATCTTTCGCAATACTCGGAGAGTGTCTTGCCATGAGATTGTCGAATCCCATATGTTTCTTTTCTTATGTTGGCAACTCGAGATGCTGAGAAATACTTCTTAAGGAAAATCTTCTTCATGGCATTTCAAGTTCCAATGGAACCTGGGAGAATAGAGAAAAACCACGCCTTTGATGTCCCTTTAAAAGAGAAAGGGAAAGCTTTCAACTTAACCTGTTCTTCGTCAACTCCATTTGGTTTCATGCCAACGCAAATCATATGGAACTCCTTGAGATGCGTATGAGGATCTTCTCCTATAAGACCATTGAATGTTGGTAGCAAATGTATAAAACTAGATTTGAGCTCAAAGTTTACATTATTGTCGATGTTTATACACAAACGTTGACTTTCCATGTTAGGAGCAGCAAGCTCCTTGAGTGTTTGTTGTCGTGCAGCAGTCATGGTGTTGATGCGAGCTTCCTTTCGTAACCTGCGTAAAATATTTTCTATTTTGAAATCCACCTGCACTTGACTCTGGTTAGTAGAACGGGTTACATGCATAAATTGTCAAGAAAACTCAAAAGAAACCAACCACACAAGAGATAAAAAATAATGCAAATTGTACGAAAATCCTACGCTATAAAATTAAAACAGCCTAAACCCCCCTAGAAAACAGCGGAATTTGGCCTCGATAGGGCGGGGCTAGTGGTTAGCACTAGTCCTGTTCAGAACGTCGTTTTCCTTCAGGAAACAAAAGGACGATACCTAATTCCACCAAAAAATCTATTTTGAGCAGTACCGCTGCTGTAAATGAACAACACCGCAACAAGCAAAAATTCTGTTTCTCTGTTTTTTTTTTGAAAAATAAATAACAATCACAGCAAATAAAATAATAGCACAAGAATCAACTAAAATTACTTCCCCGGCAACGACACCAAAATTTGTTGCAATATCGCGGCCGCACAAATTAATTACCCTAGCTTAAAACACAACACACAAGATAATATTGAGTAAGCAAGGGGTCGATCCCACGAGGAAGGTTCAAGTCAGATTTTTATGCTACATGATATGCAATTTGGGGGGTTTGAATGTTATCTAGGCTAAAGCAAAATAAAAGAGAAAACTATCAAGCAAAATTAAATAAACTTAGAAAATTATCAAGACAACAAACCTTGGTAATAAGTAAACGTCCACCTACAAAAATCAGAACTGATCATGGAAACGAGACATCAATTTATATTCTGAATATTTATCTCTTCTTAACATTGATTAGTTAACGGATCCGACGTATAACTAACCCTAACCATCAAACAACCACAGTGTCCGCATTAGTAATTTAATTCAATGGCAGCCTTAAGAACTATATAAATTGATTAATCAAGAAAACATAACTGTTCACAGTCTATGTTTGATTTGATTGAATGTTCTCCCTAAGATTAATAATGTAGATCCGCCACAATTATAAAACTCAGTTGCTTCATAAGTTCATATACCACAACTCCGGTTTTGATATCAAACTTAACAATAGATTGTCTACAATAATAACTTAGAGTCCGCTCTAGCAATTAAAATAAACAATCATAGAAAAAAATAAGCATAGGAGAACAAACATATTCATATATAAACTGAAAAGAAAAGGTAAAATAGATCTCACAGTTCTTGAAATCCGAAGGTTTCCGTGTCCTTGCAACCAAGAAAAATAGTTTAGCCTTACATGTTTGTTGAACAACCAATCAAAAAAGAGGAACACATGATTTCAGGTTTGTGGAGGAGAAGGGGGTGTTTTTCTCTTCTTGGCTGGCTTCCCCCCTTCTCTTCTCTCATTCTTTTTATATCCTAGGAAACCCTAGTCTTTATTTTACAAAATAGTCCTCCCTTAAGTAGATAATTTACATTTAAGTACTTCAATAACTATTTTCCTAAAAAAGAAGAAATAGCCTTGCATGAAATCTTCAAGCTTTGACTTAGAGGAGCTAAATTGCTGAAATAAAAACTTGGATTTTGGTTTAGATGCTTCAGAACGTAATTTGGACTTGTTTCTTCACGAAACCTGTTTGCTGGTAAAATTCAGTTGTCATATTTGAAAAATCATATCTCCCTCATATGACATCGTGTTTTGCTCAAATTTTAAGCTTTGATAGGTCTTTGAGTCAGGAAGCCAAAAAAATTGAGTTTGCATTAATTGGACTTCTGTAGCTCCAGATATTCAAGTCGGAATGGCTGAAGGTCAATAGTGGCAGATTGCGAGATTTGACTTTGAAGGCTACGATTTCCATGCTCTTCCTTATTTTATTTTATTTTCTTAGATTTACAGTAAGGTATGGATGCTAGCTTTTTAATGCCACTGGAATCACTTCATTTAGACCTCTAGAGCTCACGCTCTGCACAAAACATCAATTGAAGGTCAAATCTGTCAATTACCTCCAATTTACTTCTTTTTGCATCTTTCATAAAAAAATGCCTTCAAAACATAAAACAAAGAATATCAAGGTATTTTATATATAAAACATAGGCAAAACATTAGTTAAATGTGGGTGAAACTATCCAATAATATGGTTGCATCAGGTTGTCCACATTCCAACAAAAGAAAAAAAACTCGTTATTGGCGTCAATACGATATAGAGAAATACTTGAAAACGCAAAAGAAAAGGTTAGCACTCAAAGGTATAACAATCCCTCTCTTCTAAAAAGGTTTTAGGAGATTTTTCATCAATGATTCATATGGATTACTATTAAAGATCGGACTTTTGGATGACTTATGATTTACAACAACCCAGCTTGAGAGATTAAGGATAAGAATGTAATTAATAAAAGAGATTACAATTTTAGACCTAGAAAAATCAAGTAAGGACTTGGTTGAATAATTTTCTAAAACTATCATAAAATAACATATGTGATATTTTTTCTATTTATAGGTTATTAAGTTTTTTTTTTAAATAAAATATTATGCCTCGTATTTTATAAGTTATGAGTTGTACAAATGTTACAAAATATACGATACAGAAAAACATTTGAAGACACAAAAGAAAGAACTAACACTTATAGGAATAATGACCCCTCTCTTCTAAAATGGTTTTATGAGATTTTTCACCAGTGATTTGAGTGGATTACTATCAAAGATTGAACACTTGGACAACTTGTGATTTGTGACAACTCTGCTTTAAAGAAGTTGATCAATCCTAAAAAGAAAGATCTAATCTTTAGGTAATTTTCGTTCAAACTCTAGATTATCTAACAAGAACATTGGGACTCCTATAAAAAAAAATTAAATTATTATTTACATTGCATTTACATTTTAGGAAACCTAACAACAATGACATTTTGGATTGACTTGGGTCAACTAAGGTTAACCCACCCAATAAGTGTCACATGTTATGGGACTAGCCAAGTTTAATAACTTTGCCTTTTGAAATCTTTTTTATTTAATTATCACTACCAAAATATTGGCAAATACAAATAGAAACATTGATTAAATTTTTACGTCAATAGATTGCGGTGAAATTTACCTATAGAATAATCTCTTCCTGCATCCATCGGTAAGCACCAATAAAAACATTCTCTTGGTATATACCGATGCGATTACAGTGGAAAAGAAGAAATTAAAAACACTAAAAAGTACTATAACATGTCATTTATACAGACATAATTATCGATAGAATTAACCCATAGGTTAATTCCATCTATAATGTCATCGATAATATTTATTTTATGACCTAGCCAATAACCCCCCTCTTCCTTCCCCCATTTATTCTTCTTCTTCTCCTAGCTTTGCAACAAATAGCACCCCCTATTTTATCACAAATTAACCTCCCTCCATAAATTTGGCCACCGCAACACTCAGTTTGTCATCATCCTTATTCTGATTCAAATTTTATTGAGGACTCTCCACATCAAGTAAGAAAAACTACCCATTTTTTGTTTGAATTTAATTTTAAATTTTAATTTTTATTGTATATTTTTATAGTATATGTATTTGTTTTTGGGTGTTTACATTTTTTATAGCTTTTTCTCAAATAAATTTGTTGTATGAATGTATAATTTGTACATGTTAAAATTTGTTTGAGATTTTGAAAACATTTATTTTTTCATAAATATATGAAATTTATTTTGAATTTTTAACTTAGGTGTTTTGTAATGAAATAAATAATGGCTTATTTAACGGGTCTGTTTTATATTTTGTCAATTTTATTATTGATTTGAAAGTTTTGATAAATGTATAGGAATTTGGATTTATGTAGATAATTGATAATGGATTAAGAGTGCTATTAAAACAAATTGAGTAAGTTTGAGTTAAACCAATGTTAGCTAATTTATTTAGTTTACATAATTAATTAATAAATATTGTCGTTAATATTTTATAGAGGTTTGATATAGGTAATGGATGATCGTTTATGGATGTATCAAGATTTCCCCAAAGGGTTGCACATGATGGATTATTATAATGATGTTAAGGGTTTTATTAATTATACACTATCTAATCTGAGAAAAATTAGTGAAGGTGATATTAGATATCCATGTAAAAGGTATAAGAATAAAAAGTTTATCAAACCAGATGTTGTAATAATACATCTTCTACATAAAGGATTCATGGAAAAATACTTATATTAGTTTGCATACGGAGAACTATATGTCCTTACGAGACCATGATAGAAATGATGGTTGTGTCAACTTCTAGTTCTAGCAATATGCATGGAGTTGTAGATGACAATAGTAATCGTTATAAGAATATGATTATGGATGCGATGAGAATAAATCAGGGTTATGCAGGTGAATGTCTAATCATAAATGAATAACCTAATGGAGATGCGACCATAATTTTTTTTTATCTTTTGAAAGATTTCAACAAATCATTATGAGATGGGTGCATAAATCATAGTAAATTATCGGTCATTGAATATATGTTCACCATCAAGTCAGATCATAGGTTGAGTGAGACTAATTATGACATAATTGTTGAATAAAAGAAAAGCATTTTACCTAAAGAGAATAAGTTAAAAGATAAATTTTATGCTGCTAAATCCATGATAAAACCACTCAGCCTAGGATACCAGAAAATTGACACGTGTCAAAACTTTTGCATGTTGTACTACCTTGAAAATATTGAGTTAACTAAGTGCAAAACATGTGGGCGTGCTAGTTGTAAACCCAAAACTAGTAGTGGAAGGACTTTTGTTGCACATAGAAAACTTAGATATTTCTCAATCACACCTTGACTGCAAAGGCTATTCATGTCTCCGAAGACTGCTGAGCACATGACACAATAGATGGAGTGATTGTGTACCATTTCGATGGTGAAGGCTTGTAACATTTTAATATGGTGCATCCTTATTTTTAATCGAATCAAGGACATACATCTTGGGTTATGTATAGACGAATTCAATCCATTCGAGTCATTTGTTTCTTCTTATTCTTGTTGGCCGGTGATACTCATGGTTTATAACTTACCATCATGGATATGTATAAGGTCGGAGTTCATGTTTTTATTTACGGTCATAATCGGTCCTAATAGTCGTCTTGGTCAAAATATAGATGTTTGTCTTTGACCGTTGATTGATGAGTTAAAGTAGTTGTGGTCATCTAGGACTGACTTATGATGTATTGATGAAATAAAATTTTTAGATGAAGGTAGCTTTGATATGGACTATCAAGGATTTTCCTGCGTATAGAATGATTTCTGGTAGAAACACACATGAAAAATTAGTATGTCCATACTGCAAGGAAAATAACAAGGCCTTCATGTTAACAAATGACGGTAAAAAATTTTTTATTGCCACCGACGGTTCTTGTCGGTAGAGTTAAAAGGGATGTCGCACTACCTCTATCATCAGGCGAAGAATTATATGACATGGTGTCGTAGTATGATGACATTGTCTTTGGTTTTCAATCTAGTAAGTAGAAGTTTTCTGGTTTTGGTTGAGTCATAATTGGGTAAAGCGATGTATTTTATAAGAGCTTTTTTATTGAAAAACCAATCTTCTCCATCATAACCTTGATGTCATGCACAATGAAAAGAATGTGTTTGGAAATATTTTTAACACAGTTATGGATGTGAAAGGGAAGACAAAGGACAACATGAAGACTTGAATGAATATACTTTGTTTAGTCACCATAAAAATATGGAGTTGGTTTTTGATGGGTCACGGGTCATAAAGCCCAAAGCCAACTTTGCCTTAGGTAAGAATGCACAACTATTGGTCTACCAATGATTTAAGAGTCTAAATTTTTCTGATGGACATGCTTCAAACATATCTAGATTGGTGAATTTGGAGGATTACAAATTGTATGGAATGAAGTGTTATGACTGTCACGAGTTTATACAAATACTCATTCAACTAGCTTACTAGGATTTATTGTCATAGGCATGGTTGTCAAACTCGCAAGTTGACTCGTAAAATCATACGATTTTATAAGTCTACACAGATATACCGTGTGAAATCGGGTAGAAAACTCGAAAAGTAGCTAACTCGGTCAAAATCGGTTCAACTCGGTGAACTCGGACCGAGTTTACCGAGTTTGACAAAATTAACAAAAATGATTGACTGACTCTTCTCAATCCTCTCCTCTCCATCTCGTTTGTCTCACAAAAACTCCCCTTTCCCCTTTTCTCAAATCTCACATTCTCTGATTCTAAAAAAAATTAACGCCTTCCACTCTCTTTCTTTCTCTCAAAAAATCATCCCTTTAGCAATAGTTACTTGCAACAAGAGCATGACCCAGCATCTTGCCCTTCTCTCTACTATCTTAGCTCACGAGAATCCTAATACAAAAAGCTGTGCTCGGCTACTGGAAAGAGTAAGTGTTTTTTTTTTAATTCGTCATTTTATATTATTATTGTTGTCCTTGATATTTTGGTTCGATTTCAATTCTCTTTGGTTCGGTTTAATTTGGTTGCAGGTGAAAGAAAGAAAGGGTTTTTGGGTTTGAAAATTAAATCATGTCAGATTCGCTGCACTCTCCTTCCAGTAAACCTCATGATCATGGTCCACACACTGCATTTGGTTTGATTTTCGGTCCAAAGTATGTTTTTTTCTTCAATTTTGGTTTTAAATCCTGCTTTATTTTTGTTGTTAGATCCTGTCTCTTATTCTTCACATTATCTATGCATCTGAATCGGGGGATCTAAAAAAAATTCCTGATAATTTTTGTCAAATGTCAATCGAGCAATACACAAAGTAAAAGATAAAAGTTTCTTCTTTACCCCATTAGTGAAGTAGGTATATAACCGTTAGTGTTTTTTTTTTTTTTTTTGTATCTTGCATTCAAAATTGTTTTAGATGTGTTGTCCCCAATTTATTCTTGTTCCTCTTGAGCTTCTTTTTCAAAGTCTCTTTTCCTTGTTTTTTTTTTTGCAGAATTCCATTGCAGAACATCTTGTACCCAGGGAGTAAAACCTTTTATAGTAGAATCTGTGTTAAACTCAGAAGAGAGATTGTTTGATTCTAGGGAAGAGCATGTATGTTGCTTTTACTTGTTTATTTTTATTATAGCATGAGTCCTTGCTCCTTTTTCTCTTTCTTAGTGTATTTTCAAGTACCTATTATTAAGTGATCTAACTTGAGTTAATCCCTCAGAATTTTTATCTAGTTACTATATGTTGAAAGGTGTTTTAGGCCACTTGATGACTGGATTTTCCTTTTCCTATGTCTTTCATATATTGGCTTTTATTAAACGATCATAGCACAAGGATAAGATTTGTTAGCTTAAATGACAACTAATATGTTCAGTGATTTACTTGGCACTAGACCATTCAACTTCAGTAGCTTGGCACATGAAGTTGGTTTTAATGGTTTCATTCTCAAAATGGTCAATTTTCTCAGGAATTTGCTAATAAGTGTTTGCATATGCTATATGTTGTTCTAGCTGATAAATGTATTGTTTCCTTCCATGAAAAAGCACCTAGGCTCTTGTTTGGCATTGTTGTATATCTTATATATATCTGGCGGTGTTATCTCTTCTTTTTTGGGAGGAAATGGTGATGTTCAAACCTTTTTTTTTTCCTAATATTGAATGAAGTGAAGACTCCATTAGTCCAAAGAATATTTAATGTATGCATTCATTTTGCTCTTTCCAGCCTCCCAAAGGAGAAGTGTTTATCTCTTCAAATGATAGGAAACAACATTCAGTTGGTTTCTATGAGGGAGGTGCTTCTAAGCCTCAAGCATATTGTTGTGAAGATGATGATGTCATCCCCATTCCGCCTCCTCTAGGTAACACTAATCTGATGGATAAAGTGTCTTTCTTGTGAAAATGAAGCTAATTTTAGTTTACATGACACACCAGCAGATTGTTTGTTTTAAGTTTGTTATTTGTTAGTTAATGAAATGTTACTTAAATTATGTATGAATTTTTATTTGAACCATGTATTTTAAGATGCTTGAACTATGTATAAATTTTTATTTGTACCGTGTATTTTAAGGTGCTTGAACTATGTATAAAAAAAAATTTCATTACGATTTTATGATCCGAGTTTATTTTGTATTTTTCGTGCCATGTCAAAAATGTGTTTTTGACAACCTTGGTCATAGGGGATATGTGATGCACTTACTGAGATCAATAACTTTTTTAGAGATATATGATTCAATAAGTTGCAAACACAACACATAAAGAGGCTTGAAACAAATATTATTCAGACAATTTACAAACTTGAGATGATATTCCCTCCATCATTTTGCGACTCAATGAAACATTTACCTATATATTTATTGGTTGAGGTAAAAACTGGAGGCCTAATCCAATATAGATGGATGTATCCATTCGAGAGGTTAGATATTACACATACATCATAATTAAAATTCATTTTTTTTTAATTTGAAAACATTCTTTTGATTCTATGTAGGTTCTTTTTCAAGCTTAAGAAAAAAGTAAAAAAATGAGGCGCATATTGAGGCTTTGATATGCGAGATTTATATTATTGAAGAGATTTTAACATTTATCTCGTACTATTTCGAGCCTCAATTGAGAACAAGAATAAACCGTATTTAAAGGCATGACAACAGTGAGGAAGTGCCTTCGAGTGAGAACTTGTTAATATTTTCTCATCCTAGAAGACCTGTATGAAGAAATACCGTGAGGAGAAGATACTTGACACAAATTGAATTTAGACACGCACATAATTATGTGTTATTTAATTGTGATGAACTGAGACCTTTTATTCAATAAATATAATAATTAACATGTTACTTTTAAATAATTTATCTCTTATACTATCATAAACTGATAAATTATTGAATTCCTCATAAGCAACATCATCAATTTTTATTATCCAAAAACTCATAGCTGACTAAATTCTAATTTTTTTATTACAAGATGAATAACTTTTCATGTGGTTCATAACACATGTAGGAACTGCTTAATTATTCTTATCTCTCAAGATACACATTTCTTGTTAATTGTTAATGGTTGTAATTTATGTACTGGATTTATCAATTGGGTGGGAATGTTAGTGTTACTTTGAATTTACTAAGTTTGAGTCCTTAAAAAAAAGATGAAGTGTTATAATGGGTATTTCATCAATGAATATTTTTTTTTTCATATTGAAGAGTATGGTCAGAGTAAAAAGACATATAACAGTGGAGTATGTGTTAAATGATCAACTTCTAATGAGTTCAAAGTTAACTATTATAAGAAGTTAGAAAAAGGTTACTGAGTTGCAATATTATAGCGATCAGAATAGAGTTATTTTTACTTAAATCCTATTGGTATGATATCTCTGATAAAGAGTAGATCCCCATCATGGTTTGGTCAAATTTATTACAAAGGCTAGACTCTTTAACGTCAACGATGTCTTTGTTTTCGCCAAGCAATGCCATCAAGTTAATTTCATATACACTCATTCCTTTAGAAAGGATCGTTTGAGAGTTGATTGATTACCCATAGTAAAAACCAAATCCAAGAGTCATGTCTAGCTTTTCAGGATGATAACAATGAAGTAACTATGAGAGATTATATCTTACAACTTGATGAGTTAGTTGATCCATATCGAGTTACTCTGTTTACTGACTTAGAAGAAAACTCTAATTTTTGTGTTAATGAGAAGACTTTTGTTGATGTTGATATTAAGGAGTTAAATGATACTTTGAGAACCATTCGACATACAGAAATCGATGAAGATGATGATAGCGATGAAATCTATGTAGAAGATTGCAATGAAGATGACAAAGATGAAATTGAAGAAGAAGAAAACAATTTTGTTTAATATGTAATGAAATTATCTGGATGAAATTAACTTTAATGTAATGAAAATGACATCAATTTATTATTACATGATAGGTAGACATTTATTTTCTATGATTTTATTATTATACATAGAATTGATGTTATTGTGTTGTGGGTGTTATTGTGATTTTGAGTATTTTTAGGATGAATAGATAAGGAATACAAATACAATTTGACCACAAAAACTCTTTTATACTAATGGCATTACTAAAAAAATGTAAAATACCATCTGATACACCAATGGATTGAGCTCATCAGTATGTTCCCGAGAGCTTGAGAACACTTCTCAATGACATTGTTCATGGTGTCCATTACATACGGGATCACCGATGGTTAATGACCATAGATATTTTCCCAAGACCTTTGAAACTGTTTATTTTTCGATGGCATTGCTCATGATGTCTATTACATACGAGATCACTGATGGTTAATTTTTGTTAGTGTTTTTCAAATAGCTTTGGATTTGTTCACCTCTCAATGACACTATTCATGATGTTCATTACATATAGGATCATCAATGATTAATGTCTGTCAATATTTTCTCGAGAGCTTTGGAATCGTTCACTTTTTAATGACACTGTTAATTACTGTTCCTTTAAGACAAAATCACCGACGGGTTGAAAAGTCATCGATGATACTTGGGGGGTTTCTGAATATTTTCAAATAAATTGGAAGTTTCAATTAAATATTCTAGGCAAAATCATAGATAAAAAATGTTAAAAATCCATAAATTAATAGTTAATTATCTATCGGTAAAACTATTGGTAAAAAAGCCCCAAATTAGAAGACCAGAATCCCTAATTTAATAACATACGTGCCTCTTCTTCTTCTTCTCTTTTTCTCTTCTGCAAAAAATAGTAACGTCCCTATCTTTCTTTCTCTTCTCTCTTCAACTCATTCTCTTCTCTTCTCTTTTCCTTCTTCTTGTTTTCTCTTCATAGTTTTTTTGTTAATTAACATCTTTATGAATTTGTTGGTTTTTTCTCTTCTCAATATAACTAACAATGAAATTAAGGCAAGATCTTTATTTTTTCTTCCTTTTTTGTGTTTTTTTGCATTATATTTGTTTTTGTTTTTAATTTTTCTGTTCTTAATAATGGTGTGGATGTTGTTGTTGAATTTTTTTTTCATATGAGAATAATGGTGTTGAATTTTAGTTGGATTTGTTTTTAATTTTATTGTTCAATTTCAATTAAATGTATAGGATTGATTTTAATTATAATTAGTTAATGATAGTCTATTAAACATTAATAAATTTTAAATATTCTTAGTTAAGAATAATTTATTATCATATATTCATAATTATAAGTTCAATTTCAATTACGAGTTAAAGTTATAAATTTAGATTGATTTTTATAGGATATACTATATAATATTATTATGATAGTAATTGTATATATAACCTAATTATAGAAAAGAAGCTTTGCTATTTATAAAGTAAAATTTTAGTTAAAAAGTAAAGATTCAATAATTAGGTTTCTCTATAATAAATATATGAATTAATAAAAAAAAACTTTAAAAAAAATTTAAAAACTAGGTTGAGTACAAGTTGAGTGAAATCTTTACTTTATGTCAAGGAAAAAAATTGAATTAAATCAATTGGTTTGTGGCAATCAAATTTAAATTGTTGTGTATTTGCCAGTAAAGAAATTTTAGGTGGTCTCTTGTATAAAGGAGGTATTGTTGATTTTTTTTTTTATAATAGGAATTGTTTATGGTATCTTAATCCTTTAATTTGTGTAAATGTATAGGAGAAAGTCAATAGCATGTCGCATGGACATGATCAATGTTAATTGTTCTAACAACACTTCTAATGATAATGAGTTATTAGAAGAAAAAAACACCTGCTATCAACACGGGCTCATCAAGTGTGCTGCCGCCACGCCAATGAGGGGTCCTTTCAGAGCAGGATCCATTTACGAGGAAGTATCATGCCCAGCAAAAGCCTAACCTTTCAATGTAAGTTTGTTTTCCTTTCATCCACTACTAAAAAATAAAGAACGTGTTAATAATTTTGGAAAAATTAATTTCAATTAACGAATGCAATTTCAGGTTTACAAATATTATGGCTATCTAAATCATAATATCAATGATGAAATCATCGATGAAAGTGCCATTATTTCAATGGAGTCAGGTTTTCACAAATCTTGAATGGAAACCTATGATTGATGCATGGTTCAAAAGGTTTAAGGTTAATATTAATTTAAATAATTTTTTGTATTATGTTAATTCAATTATTTTATTAATATTAATGAAATTATTCTTTTACAAATTTAAACTGCAAGGAAAAAGTTTATTGGGATAGAGTAGACAACGTTGTTGTCAAGAGGGTCTAGAAGAATTATATTACAATTAGCTAAGATTGAAATCAAGATAATTTTTTTAATCTAAATTTTAAAATTTTCTATTTCACTTATTAACAGATAATTCATTTGTCTTATATAGCTTACATGATTTTTGGTACAATACGCAAAAGAAAAAAAAAATGAAAGAAAGAGAGCTTCCAGGCTAAAATGACATGGCGATTTAGAAGGATTTTAGACCTTACATCCTGAAGGATGTTTGGGCAAAATATATTCAACATGTAATGTCTGAGTGTTTCATGTGACGGTCACAATCCAGCTCGAAGAACTAGAATTGGTGAATTCACGGTTTCATTACCACACACACTGACAGATTCATTTTGTTTGCTTTGCATGCAAAACGGATGTTAAGATTCTTTTTTTAACACATCCATTTTTAAAAATTTTTTTTATGAATATGTTTAACTAACAACAGTTTTCTCTTGTAGACTAGGGTTTTTGGACATAAACTAAATTTGATGGAGATTTTTGTAGAAATGCACGTGTGAAATGATGACAGTAAAAAAATGGTACTTCATCTCGTGGATAACCGAGCTCAACACTTTGTGGTATGTTGAATTTCAACAATTTCTTTTCTTAAATTAATATTTTTTTGAATTTGTTGACTTTTTTTAGGACACATTTAACACCTGGTTGAAGGAGAGATGCATGAATGATCTTTCAACTCATCTAGAACTCGATCTAGATTTATGGTTGGAGGTAGGATCGTTTGGTGGATCTGATAAAAATCAGGTGTTCGATATCTCAAACACTATGGCTGAGGAATTACGAACAACCTGAAGTGTTTTAACCATTGAATGCTCGTAATTGGTTTTGAGCACTCAAACTCTAGAGTTCGAGGTGATTTTAGACCAACAAGTTCAAGCTCGGTCGGCCTATCTTGCTGCCGAGATAGAATGACTCAATGCTGAGGAGATGACCGAACTCCATCGATTAGTAATGGAGATAGAATCATAGATCGGTGATACATGTGCTCTCTTTTATTGGCCTCACGGTCTTGGCGAAGACCCGCCTCCTCCTTTTTATTCAATCCTTCTATTATAGATTAATTATATTTGAACTTATAAATTTTTAAATTTGTAATAAATATTTGATTTTTATTTTAATTTGATTTCTTTTAGTTATTTTCTACTTTTGTTTAATAGATTTTTTTAAAAAAATATTTTTAAAAATATTACTGACGGTCTTACCGAGATATTAAATCCATCTGTATATTTCAAATAATTGATAAAGAATTACTACAAATGCTTATGTGCCATTGTTTAATCACTGGTGATTTTATTTCATCGGTAATATTAAAAAAAAACTCACAGTTGGCATTACCAATGCTTTTTTTTTGTTGGTGATCTGTGAAGTTACCGATGGAAATACCGACATATTAAAATGGGTAATTTTTTTTGGTTTAGCGTGTTTTGTCCCTCTTTAAATCCATCGATAATTTTATTACTGATGAACTCACTAACAAATCATAAATCATCGATGATAAGTTTTCTAACAAAGTATTTTTGTATCTGAGCTCGTCAGTAAAAGTCATGCTGACGAACTCAGTGTCTAATCACTGACAAAATATTTCATCAATAAATTAAAAAAACCTGGTAGTTTATATGATAATAAAAATAGATATTCATATGCAAACCAACAAATAAAATTATGGAGAAATGAGGTTTTTTTTGTCAAAATTGTCTTTTTTTATTTGTTTTTTTAAGAATAAAATGGTTTTTTTATTAGCAATGTCGTTCATTGAATAAAAAGTAACATTAACAATACGAAAAAAATACCCACAAAAAAATATAATAATTTAAATTGGAAAGGAAAAATGTATACTTCAAACAAAAACCAAATTTTCTTATCCTTGCATTTGTTTTTCATTTTATGAAAAAATATATTTTTATGGGAAGTTTTGTTTTTGAAGTGAAAACTTACTATAGTTGTTATAGCAAGTCTCAATTATTATTTTTTGAAATCATTTTTATGCACATATATAAAAAAAATACAAGAAAAATAAATTAAAAATAAATATTTTATTCTTAATAAATTATTAATAAGTAAATTATTTTAAAATTTCTGCATATTAGGCTAATAAATAAATATTCATAAAGCAATCAATATGTTGTGTTAGGTTCGTATCTTTTATGTACACAAACAATATTACTTCCTAAAAATATGACCAAAATTAGGTTCTTAGTTTGCTTACACAAAAACATTAACCTTGTCTTACTACAATTTTTTTAGGTCAGTTTGTGTAAGAAAACCAAAATTTAGTTGTCAATTTCGATTTTTTATAGAGAGGTCTTGCTCACGTATTCCTTAAGAACATCACCAAGCTCGCCATTGACAATCGTCATCTGTTTATCAATGCAAATCGTCACAGAACGGGCCATGTGAAATCGTAACCACAAGCGTCAGTTTTCTGTGCCAATCGTTGTCTGTAAAACCATTCTCAACACGCCCCGAGTACCCACAAAACCCCACACTCAATTTGAGCAACAAAAATCAATCCAACTCACACACTTCTCTTTCCATGCAATTCCAGCAATTAAGATGGGAGTCATGGGAGTACGTACAGCCTCACAAGCTCTTTGTCACTTTCCCTGCTCAAGGTCACATAAATCCAGCCCTTCAATTTGCCAGACGTTTAGTAGCCATTGTTGCACATATCTTGACCTTTGCTACGAGCACGGGTGCCGAACAGCAGATGTCCAAAACCGGAACTTATCCCAAAGGCTTGTCTTTTGCTGCCTTTGATGATGGTTCCGAACATGGGCTCGGACCCGGTGATGATATGGAACACTACTTCACCGGGCTCAGGCGTGTTGGCTCAAAATCTCTGGCTTAACTTATCGTGGCAAGTTCCAAGACTGGTCAACCATTTACGTGTGTGGTTTACTCCAATCTCATACCTTGGGGGGCTAAGGTGGCACGTGAACTAAACCTTCCGTCAATACTTCTTTGGAACCAGTCTCCTGCTGTTTTAGACATCTTCTACTATTACTTCAATGGCTATGGTGATACTATTCAGGATGATATCAATGATCCAACGTTTTCGCTGAAATTACCCGGATTACCTCCTCTTGGCAGTCGTGATCACTTATCCTCATTTTTCAATTATAGATGTCACACCTGGATAGCGCGGCGACTGATTAAAAAATAATCTTGATTGAGAAAAATAACATATATCTGACATCTTGTTTTTTTAGAGGAAAATATCTTGTTCAAGGAGTGTCGCCACCTAATATTATGGTTACTAGAAACCTAACTGGTCAACAAAGATTCTATGGTACGGGATTTGTTACGTAAAAGGGAAGACCCTATCACCTCCTAAACGTCCTACCTGAGGCAGGCTGCATTGCTGGTTTTGTCTAAAATTGCTTAAGAATTTGTTCTCCTTTTTCCCTTTTTTTTTCTTCTTTTCATGTTCCTGACTCTGGCGTCAATGAACAATTCCTACGAATATTTCTAACTCTGGCGTTGGTAAATATTGCACAAATAAAAAAAATACGATACTCCTGACACTGACGTCAGTGAGTATTTTCGCAAAAAATGAATTTGAAGAAGAAATTTTCTATGTCATTTTTTCTTATTTATCCTTTATTATTATTTTTTCTTTTTAGATGGAAATAAAAAAACATTGCACGACAGATTTTCATTTAACAATAATAGGCCATAGATTGAGCATAACTTAAAAAAATACAAAACGCAAAGAAAAAAATAAATCAAAGTGCAAGGGGCCCACAAATAAATCAACAAAGATCTCCAAATATTTTTAAAATTTTTCGATATCGAAACGGGGTTTGTTTGACCAAATATCAAACTAAAATGGGCATAAAAATTGTGGCCAAGGCATAAGGGTGTGTTTTGCCAATCACACCCTTAATAAACATAATTTGGGCCGGCTGGGCCTAAAGCCCAGATCCGACCTACTCTCTTTTCATTTTTTCTTTTTTTTGGGGGCTGGGTCTAGCCCACCCAACATGGCTGGGCTGGACCCAGCCTGGTCATTGGCTCCAAGCTAGTAACCTGATTGGGCAGCAGGCACGCATGGCTCAACCCACGTGTGCACTGCACAGTGCGAAGGTAATTAAATTACCTTCGCACTATTTTCTTGCAACAATTACATAGAAACAAAGAGAAAAAGAAGACTTTACTCGGCGAAGGCAAAGGTAACAGTGCAGGCACCGGCTGGAGAATGCTCTCCTTCTCCTCCTCTTTTCAATCTCTCCTCCCTCTGTTCTTGGTTTTTTTTTTCTTTGGGTTCTCTCCTTTGTTTTCTCACTTCTGTTGTCTCCCCTGTTTTTCTCCTTTGTTTTTTTTTCTCTGTTTTTTTCTCTATATCGTCCCCCCCTTTTGTGCATACACTGAGATATGTATTTATAGTGTCAGAGTCCCTTCGCGTGTGAGAAACAAAGGTTCAATCAAACTCATTCTCTTTTTTGAAGTTTGAATTTGATTAAAAATCAAATTTGAAAGCGGATAACTATCATTATCTTGAAGACAAGGATTAGAAGATAGAGATTATCTTGAAGATAAGGATAGAATGACAAAAGCACATTGTAGTCCTTAGTTTTCACGCAAGTTGACAAATCATACTTTTCAT
>Ga0307515_10010291_pt1 | contig 17958 bp, 14 predicted proteins | sample 17_EM_MG_FD_194513 | JGI IMG/M metagenome (GOLD analysis project Ga0307515, IMG submission 194513) | Populus trichocarpa ectomycorrhiza microbial communities from riparian zone in the Pacific Northwest, United States - 17_EM | ecosystem: Host-associated > Plants > Roots > Unclassified | place... | reverse complement strand
TATGGTTAAATTTATATGATTGTGAATACCAATATCACTGGAAAATGCAAAAAAAAATTCTGTATCATATGGTATTAACATGCTGTCTAATAGAGATACTAACAACTGGGTAAATGTTACTTAACCTATCCAGACACAAATATATTGTTCAGAAGTGATACTACAGTTGTTCATTCAATTTCAATATTCATACTAGCAATAGTGTATAATGGAAAAATACTTTTGGTATCATAGTTTACAAACATGCTGTCCACTAAAAATAGTAACAACTTGGTAAATGTTACTCCAGCTATCCACATAGAAATGAGTCATTGAGAGCTAATACTACAGTCATTCATTCAATTTGAATGTGAATACTAGTATCAGAGGTGAATGCCAAGTCAATTTTAGTATCATATTGTTTCAATATACTGTCCAGTAAAAATACTAACTTGTTGGTAAATGTTACTCCACCTATCCAAGTACAATCATGTTATTGAGAATTGATACTTCAGTTGTTTATTTGATTTGACTGTGAATACTATTATCAGTTGATAATAATGATTTGAACCTTCTCGTAATGAGCATCTGAAATGATCTGGATTGTCATTCGACTCTAACGCAGGAATGTAGCTAACTGATGAAACAGTTGCGGCTAGCAAGCAACAAAGCACGTAAGGTACCTTACCGTCTCATCACCAGTTGCACCGTTTTGTATTTTCCTGCATTCTCCTTCTCAAAATGAACAACCACACAACCTATACTGCTATCCTTAGTCGGAGATTTTGTTAGTCACTTGACTTCAGGCCTATCCTTATAGTCCTGAATTTAGTATTTCTGCCCGATGTGGAATTATTGACAGAGAGTACCAGGCTGTGAGTGGAACCATCCATGCTGGCAAGCTATATTTTTGGGTGGGGTACCACGTTGCCATATTACCTGTCGCATTTTTTGTATTTTCTTTCATCTTCCTCTGCCAACTATACCATAACTCAACAAGTAATGCTATTCTCAGTATGAAACTTCGTTAGCAGCTTCTCTCAATACTTATCTACCATGCGATTTATTTAATTTCACTCTATATTGTGGAATTGTTGATAAATAGTACTAGATGAAAAGGAACCACTTTCAGATGCCAAGACATATTCTCAGTGTGGTACCACACCTTCTCTTCACCTGTCGCATTTTTTGCTATATTTATCCTTGTTCACCAGTATTCTTAACAACTACTACACAAATAATGCAATTAGGAGTCTGAAATTTTGTTATTGGCTTCTCTTCATACTTATCTTCAATCTCTTTTAATTATTTTTTCTCTCTATTGTGACATTGTGGGGATATACTAATGTATGATGAAGGGTCTCATCAAGGCTGGCGAGAATATTTAGTATGGATGGAGATATAGTATTAACCCCAGATAGGCAGGAGTAGTTCACACCCCTGAACTGCATCCTATGGCAGCAGGTCAGATCCCTGTACTGCATCCTATGGTAGCAGGTCAGGACCCCTGCCTGTGCATCCTATGGCAGGTCAGACCCTGGTTTCTACCCCCTGCAACTGCATCCTATGGCGTGTAACGTGCATCCCACCCATAGGATGCAGTCGCAGGTTAGCTGACCTGCACTACTCCATAGACCTAGGGACTGGAAAATATCTACCTCTAAACTCAATATGATATCCCCCCACTAAAATAGTCAAATCTTGACTTGGAGTAAATAAGAACAATATGGACTTTGATTGAAGGCGAGAAGCAATATTTTTAGTTCATACAAGTTACGGTGGCGGCTTCGCCGCCCTTTGGAGGTACCCTGATAGATCATTTCCAGCTTAACTCCCATGTATACCTTACCCCTGGCTTTCAAGTGCTTGGAGGGTACCAAAAGTTGGGCACACTTCCAGATATGATATCACGTCCTGGCAGCCATTTTGCTGTGCTAGAACATGTAAAGATAATCTAGTGACATCCATGACTTGATTTGTGTGAAGGAAAAAAGTTGAATGCACCACCTGGTCTCTCTACCAAATACCACACCTATGGTGCCATGCCACCCTCCACATCAAGGACTGTCTGTATCCAAGCGAATATTCCACTAAATAGACTATCCAGCCACTCTGTTGGTTGTTTCTGTTGAGGGGCATTATGGTGGAGAAGAGGAATAGAGAAAGGAATCAAGACCACAGTAGCAAAAGGAGTGAGGCTCTGTGACTTTCTCCATTGCTACTTGTTACGGGGGTGCTTAATCCCAATAACCAATACAACATTTATTGAATTAAGTACAACTGCCTATCCAAGAAAACTCTTTCTTTCCTCGTCTTGTCCTAAGACTCAATGTTTTGCACCAGTGCTGCAAGAGTGACCAAGCGAAACCGAAACCAATTCCTGTCTCCTTGATAGATGTAAATTACACCTCTCCGTTGAACAACCACTCCTTGGAAAATTCCTTGAATGGTAACGCTCCAGTGAACAAATATCTCAGCACCAGGTAATCGATATTCTTGAGTTCGCAAAAACGTAAAACCACTAGATATGTGTGGGTTAAACGGTGCTCTTCCAAACTGAAGAGAAGGTAGCCTAACAATTCGACAATTTGTTGTAGTGCGTATTCGAATTGTGTCAATTTATGTCAAGGCATATAAGGCGTAATCACACGTGTTGATTAGGGTAGCAAGAGTGAATAGATTTCAATAGATGGATTTCTTAAGAATATTTTCAGATCGTCTTCGGTGTTCTGAATGTTTGACTGTGGATTGCTGCTTGAGCTTATCTCCGCATTGCCGGAACAATGCCATCTCTTTATCGTCGTCCTGGGTGCACGAAACCACCAATGTATCAGAACGCTATGATCACAATTGTTACAATTGCATTATTGCAGATGTAACATGCATTACAAGCATGCGCCCGGGATGTAGTGCCACGCTTCCCAATAGGTCATCATGTTCATGCAATGTGGTTTCAAAGCATTACGCTCCTGCTAAGAATCAGGCCATCCATCGCATGATATCATGTCAGACAACGTGTCAGATGAGACTTGAACTTAGACATCTTACTGCCCATTTGTGCCAGTAGTTGACACGTCAACCAACCAAAAGGTTGGCAGCGCTTATCGCAAATTAATGCCTCACCTTGAAGGCTATTTGGCTTGCATCATAGATTGAGTCGGCGACCAACCAATACTATGTCAACGTAGAACTTGACGCGTCAGCTTGTATCGGATATGAGTCTGACATTGCAATGCATATCAACTCAAACCAATGAGCAGGGTTGCTTCAGGACTCTTATCTTCAGCCAACGTCATAATTCCCTCAGTCACCTCATGCTTAGGCTGAGACTGTTCTCCTTGACCGGGGGGTACCCTGGTGGTTCTAATCGCCTGAGGCAATAAGCCAGAAGTCCCGCGTACTCACATATTGACTATCGACAGCTGTTGCTTGTGCATCGGAGTATGCTCCAGTTCAATCAAGCAAGTCCCACTAGTATCTAGGATATGAACGTGGTTGAATTCAATGCCCTCGGCAGATATTTCATCTTTCAATCGGGCAGCATTGTTGCATCTTCAAATCAGAACAACTATAAGGTCGTATTCATTCAATGAATTTGCGTAGCAAGTATTTGCTTATTCAATTGCCACGCAACTCTTATGAATCCCCGCTAAAGGACATAAGACTGCTTCACTTGCATAGTCAAGAATAGGGGTTATGCATATCACGTGACTAGACCAAGTGTAACTCCGTGACATGTACTCATTTACTAATGCAAGTACTATTATTGCTGTTAGGAGAGAACCCCTAACACTACTGATATACCCTAGGATTTGTAGTGGTGAATCAGTAGATCTAGAAGGCAGAAGGCCTATCTTCAACATTCCACCATACCTCTTGCAGCATTGTAAGGGAATTCTGGAGGGACTCGGGAGCAGTTCTAGCTTGAGGAGCATAAGAAGAGGGTGACAGGATTTGATAGAACACCCAGCCTTGAGGAACCACACATATTGCCTGGATCAACAAAAGCTCAACATGAGTACATGTAACCAAGAGCTGGACAGAATAAAGTGTGTATTTCATTGTGTAGTAAAATGATACATTTGCAAAAGTACAAATCGGCTGTAGCCAGCACTGTCACGGCTCGAGCTGCGAGTGATGGATTCATGGGTACTTAGGAATAGTACCGGGTGGATGGGAGGATTTAGTGTTACAGAAAGGCGGCGACGTGGGCGGACGCGGGAATGGTGTAGGAATATTAGAAGATGATGGCGGAATAATGTGTTACGATAAGAAAGGGGTCTGAGGTGTTGCGACGTCGGATGTTGTGGCGTGGTTGGATTGATAAGGATTTGTGTTGGTGGTGTGTAAGATCATGGTTGGATATTCGGATGGTACATCGGAGCATGAGGAATGATTCGAGGATGGCAGATGAAGTGTATATAAAGAAAGGTTGTCTGGTGTTGGAGGATTTCCATTTCTTCTCTCTTTACTCGTTCTCTTGTATAGCAAAGCAAGCATGACTTTGACCCAGCCTTGATTCTTGCCCTGTCTTGGTTCCGTCGATACAAACTTCGAAGCGTTCTGTCCTGATTACGGTATCACATTACTGTGACCAATATTACCTACGTCCAACCCCGCCTGTTACACGCACTATGCGTACATGCATACATGCACTGCTTATAGCAAGCATCCCATGGACCTCTATTCAATGTGCAGTCTATAGTCATCTACAGTCCATGCATATAGGCGTGCACCTGTACCTATGGAACTATATAAGACTGGTGTCCAGTAATGGATGTATACCTGTGTTTCATCAGCAAAATGTAAAATGGTTTGGAAGTCACAACTAAACAACTCAGCAACTCTGAACAGCCACACTGATCCTTCCAGATGCTCTCAGATGCTCCCAGATAGGCTGACTGCAAAGCGATGAGCTCTCAGGTGCTCCGAGACTACTTCACCAGTGCTCCTCAATGTTCTGGAAGTTGTGGAACAGAATATAAGAATATCCTGAAGAATGTATGGTTGTCTTCAAAATGCTACAAAATCAAACTATTAAAATGTGCAAATTTCGGAGCGATTGGGAGTATTGGCCACGTCTCCAAGACTATTCCAGTGCATCTCGAACCTGGAGCCGTCCTCTCCAGGAGCGATTATTATAATGTTTATATCAAATAGTACAATTCAATTAACTAACTATCCTCCTCCTGCACACCTTGATTCAGGCATTGTAACTTAATATACAGTCCAGTAGGTATCTAAATCCACATGATGATTTACAAGCCATACGCTATCGATCCTATCTGATGCAGCGTTCTCTCGCACCAAATGTGCCGGTCCAACAATTGCTCCGACAGGTACGATATGCATCTTCTCGGTCTGTTTGACAACCCGGATAAACCAGTCAACACAATCAGCCCAATCATGTGGATCTTTGTACTTTGTTGGAATCACCACTGCATATTCTTGAACTTGAGGACGTAATATCCATTGTTGAGACTTCTTGCACCGTTTAGAAAAGGTCGATATGGTTTTTCCGGGGGGGAGGCGCTTCTGAAATTGGAGGATCTGATTCGGCGGAGTCCAGCTAAAGTATAATACAGGAAAAGAAGCATCTCGGCCTTGGATGGTGATATCGAGGTCACTGTCCGTATATTGGACCCAGATGTTATGAGATTCAGGCATCACCCCTTGGTTGGCATCGGTATATTCTACCTTGCAATCAAGTCCCAGACGCTCAACAGATGTAGGGCAGTGAAATGGTTGACAGTAGTACGACAGTCCATTCTGAAGTTGAATAAATATACTGTCAAGGAGTACATTCTGATCATATCCAACCACCAGTCCACTAACTTCGTGTCCCCAGTCCTCTTCAATTTGTGAACGGAATAGCTGTCCAAAGTTGGGAATTCCAAAATCTTCTGATGAATCTCTGAGTGAGGTTAATTTGATACTTCGGCACACTCCGCGGACATGAGTTTCTCTCAAATGATGCACCTGTGGTGACACGGGGCGGAAAAATGGCTCCTCTTGACAATGCTGGAGGCGTAAAAGATGGGCTCTGCGAGTATTTCGCGGTTTATTGGCAGCGGATAGTAGGTTGAGAACTTTTGCCGACTCAATATCGTACCAGCCTTGCAGGGCAAGATATGAGAGTGTCTCTTCCTTATAGTCAAGAGCGGTAGACCGGTCATTGTGCTTGAGCATCTGTCGAGTGTAATTGACTTTGTTGGTAGATCGATATGCCTCTTTCACATTGCTGATATGTAGCCGTTCAGAAATATTGGTAGTGAAATTGTCGCCGGAACCCATTAGCCAAATTGACTCTGATATATGGCTCACGAGATGCATCTTTGGATGTCCGAAATGGATTACACACTGTTCGATGGTTTTCCGGAGCTCCAGAACACCGATTGCCTGCCACCAAGCTTCAAACTCGATCAAGTGGATGGACAATTCCTGCTTGAACCGCATCTGCTCATTCGATGTGATACAATAAATCTCTCTCTCCAGCTGACTCACAATGCGGTCAATATCAGCGAGAATCCAGGTATTGGCTTCAGTCTCAGCATCGGATAGACGGACCTGAAATTCCACACGCTTGTCGGCGGTCAAGTTTACCGCCCCGTAAACCTCTTCTTCGGCAGCAGTCTTGATTTGAGCAAGTTTTTTGGCGAATATGCTTCTGGGACCGGTTGCCTTAGTTCCGACTTCTTGTAATAGTTGTTGCTCGTGATGTTGGAATAATTTATCGAAAAGCTTGCGTTTGACAGGTGTCATTTGATGGATTTCGCGCTCCAATCGCTCGATTGCCCTCTGCCGATCAGCCTCTGACCATTTAGTTGCCGCTTGTTGGGCTCTATTCAGGCGTACCTGAAATTGCCTTCGTTTTGATGTTGTAACCTTTTCAGCCCTGTACACCTGAACTTCCATTGCAGCACGTATTGTATGAATCATTTGTTCTCGTAACTGATGGGATTCCGTTGCCAACTGTTCATCCACTTTGGCCTTCGCAGACTTCAACATTTTCTGATTTCGAAAGGCACCCTTCTTCTTGTAAAATCGCTTCAGTTCATCGTCTAGTGCTGTGAGGGATAGGTCAGAGTGATTTTGTTGGCTGACAAGCAGAGAGAATTCACATAATGCCCGCACTGCTCCCATTACCATTTCATCAGAGGCTGTTTCCGCCGCAGTTTTCCCATCATCCTTGGAGCAGTCAAGAATTGGAGTGCAATTCACTGACAGTGTTCTGATCATGCCCCGGATCTCTTTGCCCTGCCAGGAGCTGCTGTTCATCGAATCGAATGATGTAGAGAAGCGCTGGAGGCCTGGATATCGTGGTACTGCTGAGAATCGATTGTCAAATTGATCCTTGACATTTCTAGTTTTCAGGAATTTGAGCAGCCAGTGCAATAAGTCTTTAACTAAACCCAGGAGCAGCTGATGCAATTCATCAGGCTGCCAAAGGCGATAGACATTGCAGAGAGGGAATTGCCAGAACTGGTTGCGGGTTGGATGAACATGAAGAGTGTGCAGAACATAAATATTAGTTTCGTCTAGAAGCTCTGAGTAAACATGCTGATCTCTTGGGTTATCGAGTACTCGACAAGTTGAATGCCCCATCGGTGCACCTTTAGGAATTTCACACATCGGGCATGAGCCATATGAGACCTGAGCAATCATGACTTGTTCTGGATAATCCCTGACCCAGGCCGCCGAAAGAGGATAACATCGTCTCTGGAATCCATCAGCACAATTCCATTTCAAGCTGGGACCAGTTATGTCAAGATTCCGGAGTGGGGTCAGCACTGTTCCAACCGCGGAATGCCATGCATCGTCCGTATTTTTGGCACTTTTCGGGGACATGGAATCAGCCCAATGAGAATCCAGGCGCGCTTTTTTGGTGTACGGCGGATATCTGTTCGAATATTACCTATCGTGAGATACAGCAGCCAGGCATGCTGATCGCCTGAAAAATTGGTCAAGTGAGTCTTGTCGGATGCACAAATGACTGGCACAATTATCGCTCCGGCAGGAAGCTGATCTTGCGTATCCCACCACCAGTTGCCGGTGTTCATCTCACCATATATTCGGCGACTTTCCCAGTCTGCGAGACGCACCGGTTCTAGATCCAGGTGCGCCTGAAATGGGAGATGTGCCAAAAGGAACTGGATACATTTGAAAATATCCCTGTAGTATAATATTCCGAAGATATGTGAATGATCTTCAATCCAACTATCATCGCCGAGCCCAAAATCGAGTTCTGAGAGGAGCTTTCGCAGAGCATCTGCAGATTGAAATGATTCAATTTTGAAGTTGTCCAGTCCACGCCTCAGATGCTGATTGATCCATGTTTTCGTTTGCTGGCTAAATGATTGCGCCTGTTGAAAGTCTTGTGCTGACTGATATGGATGCCATGGATTCCATTGTTCTGAGTACTTGCGATGCTTGTTGTACAATCCAGTTGCTTTGCCATATGCTTTCCCCCCCGCATTGTCCACTCCAACTACCTGCCTATGAGCCCTTGTCTTTGTTGGATCAGGGGTACATGTCAGATCAGGCTTCTGGGGGTCTATTGTTTCTTCGTCGGGAGTATCTTCAGCTGGTGGCGCACCAGGTACATTGTCTATGGGTGGATTATTAGTTAACTAGCTCATCAATGGCCATTCAGGTGCACCGACTGAAGTTGAACCATGATGGCTCGGGTCGATCCCAGCCTGCAGGTTGTAAAATCCCGTCAGGTAATAGCCCTGCATTCATTGATATTGGGTGATATTGTTGATAGTGAGCCTCGAGTCGGTTCTCGTGGAATAATTTCTCTTTGCAGATAAAGCATTCAATATGTTTCCGGCGTGTGTTGACCATAGTCGAGAAATGGTCAGTGAACATGTATTTAGATTCATCTCGACGATGCTTCTTCAGGGGGTAATTTATAGCCTCAGGGATATTGGGTTAGCATATGACATTCACAGCCGCATCGCACCCCGCCAAATGCGGGGGATGGGTAAAATATAATCACCTTACTATCAGTTTTCTTCATAAACCAGGATATATATATCATATCCCGCACAATAATGGTGCACATCGTCTGCTGAACATCGTTAGAAAAGAAGAGAAGGTTTCTTTTATCATCACTGCATTCACCACCATGGGCCATGTACTATGTCATTGCGGCATTGTGAGTTATACCTGTGCTCGAGCCTCCGAGCAGCTGATAATGACAGCAGATCATCTTAATACAATGAATAGGTGAGTATCCTAGCTAGCTGTATGCCCACGCAATGATCATCAAGAACTGATAGGCTGGTAGGATGGTTGCTTCAGTAACGATCCTTGACCGGAGCGTGGATCCTGAGGAGAACAATATGTTTAGACAACGAGCTCAATAGGAAGCATCTCTGTTGCTGCTCAACTCACAGGCCTCCTATTGAATGTGGTTGCAAGGTCGTACACGCACAACTTATGTGTAATATCCCTAGTCGTGCTAACCTTCATACAGGATATAGTTCCTGTTGGGTTCTGGAGATATCATATCATATCCCTTCTACAACCGTTAAAGTCATGGGAGCACATGAAGGTGAGCATCTATCCAATATCCTAGTATATGCATTCGAGCATATATATAACAAAGAAAGGCGGGATGTGTGTGATTAAGGTTTCTTTTTCTCAAGGCCCGGGTTGGTTTCATGGATCAAAGGTTTAGTGAAACACCACAGTTTGTGACAACAGAATGGGATATAAGAAGCCCATCATTCCGCCAAAGGTGACTGCTACCTGCAACAGACTTAACCATACTCCGATTTATTCAACATCACATCCTACATCTATAGTAGTTTACCACCATCTTTGTTCACAGAACATGTCAACGGAGGGATCTCCACCAAAGACAGCGAATATGGCTCCACCGGGTGGCCTATTTGGCTCACAACAGCGCCGTGATGACAATTCAGGATCCTCGGATAATAGTTCACCAACTACCACTGCCAAAGACAGTTGATCTAGGAAACACGCCAATCAATATCAACCGCCGCATGGGTATGGTTACCCTCCTTCACAGCAGCCATTTCCAGGCGGGCCGCAGTTTTATCACCATTCTCCATTCAACATGACACACAGTTCCCAACCAACCACCAGCGTAAGCCAACAATATCCAAGTTATGGGCCACCGTAGCAAAGATATGACCTCCACCAAGGCGGTTATGGCGAGTCTCGAATGTTTCCCCAGCAGCCGTTCCCAGGACAAGGGCCGTCAGCTCCAGGTGCACCGAGAGTGCCTCCAGGACCGCTGGGAAACAATCCAGTCAATCGGCCAACATCTTCCAGCTCTACTCCTCCACCTGGACCTCCTTCTGGTACACCTGGGAGACCGCTCATTAGCCTCCCCACGAAACGATTCCTGCGGCCTGCGGAGTCGCGGGAAACAGAGGTCACAAGGATTGCAGACTTGCCAACATTGCCGGACATCACCTACGACGAATATGATGCAGATGATGAGAGCGACGATTCGTCAAACTTCGGTGGTGCAGAGGGTAAACGCCCAGTCAGCCTGAAGCAAACCGAATTCTCCTTGAAGCAATTTGCCAAAAGGATGGGGCAGGCCAACTATAGTGCATTCAACAGGTGGAAGAAAGTATGGGTGGCTGGGTTCCTCGAGAAAAAGCATCGGTCAATTATCCGGGGGCAGAACCGACTGAAACTGCTAAGAGATGGACCCCTGCAGTGGGAGACGGCGGTTGCAGATTTTTTGGAGACATTTGAGAGCTTGCTGTCATTGGATAGTTTCGATAATGCCGAATGGATTCGTCGGCAAAGGGTGGAGATGTTTTTAAAGACATGTGCAAGCGAAATTCGGGAGGCGAGGAAAAAGGGAAGGCGAGGCAACAAGGGACCAGCGACGGATTTGGGAGAGCGCGCGAGCAAAAACGCGAGAAGTAACCTCCCAGAGTTGCCAAATACAACGTTTATGGTTGTGATTTGCTGCGTGTCGAATGGCAAAGATATCATTCTATCCCCAAACCAACTCCAAGCCGCCTACACCGATATGAGGCACTGGGACGAGCTGATTGATTTCATCAACAAAAATGGACGCCCGACAGAGCCAGACATTCTAAGATCGAAGTCCATGTGCACATTGGAGCAGGCCGAATTGGACGAAGAGTATATGGGATTATATACAACCGAGCAAATGATAACGGACCCCATATATGGCCAGATTTCGTTCAACTGTTGCCTTGCAAATGCTTTCAAGTTGAAACTTGGACACGATCCGAAAATATTTTTGGCCGAAATGAAGCTTGCTGCAGGGAAGGAGATTGCCGAGCACATAATTAGACCAGCGAAGGTAATCCCTGCTAGCCGTGTTAAGGCTAGATGTGCACAACTGCTAATCATTATACATAGACATTGGAAGGTTCTGAAGAGGGTGGAAGAGAGGAGGGAGAGGAGGATGGTGGGCATGAGAATGATACTTGTATTAATGTAAGTTCTGATTGAAAGAATGGAATTGATTGTATTGCTTCCGTATATATTCGTTCTGATGGTTGCTTGTCTGTGAAATACCTAACATCATGATGAGTTTCAGGAGCACCGGATTATGAGCCCATCTGCCCAGCTTACATCCGAGCAACTGAAAGAGATCATTGAGGACGAAAAGAACACAGACAAAGGTGCATGGGAGGTTCAGGAGCAAGTGGAGGATGGTGAGGAGGTCCTCGATCCAGCAAATGCGAGCTCATTGTTGAATATGGTTCTCAGTACAATCAACAACGAATTTGAACACGAGCGTCTCGATGAGGCAGTCAGGCTGCTGAATGCTCATCCTATTCGTCAATCAACAGATGACCAGGTTCCAGGCCACAAGTATTCTATTCCAGGTCTGCCCGGAACAGAGTTTCTGGCGCACCAGGTTGGGGCCATCTGGTTCATCGTGAGGAGGTGGGTTTGGGATACTAATATCCCAGGAGCACTGGTGGCGGATGAAATGGGTCTTGGAAAGACTTTCACCTCTGTTGCAGCGGCAATGCTTTGCAAATTGGTCACTGAGAAAGTTGTAATGGGGTTGCCACTGTCCATTTTATGGGGGAATACCCTTGAAGAGTGGGTGATTTTGGCGGCCAATGATTTTCCTGGCATTGTCGGTGAAGAACAAGAGTGGTATCGGCTCCAGAGATTGAATTCTGTGCCCTGCCGGCTGTTGGAGATCCAGACAACACCACCTCATGGGCATCCAGCACGTGTATCAGCCCTTGAACCAATCTTGGTGGTTACCATGCCCGGAGTGGCAGAGACCTTTAAGACTATCATCGATGAGATGAGCCATGGAACCGAATTCAAACTGGTCAACTTGTTGCACGCCGAAAATGCGAATCTCACCCATGAGTATCTGAACACCAGTATTGATGAGCCGGAGAATCGATGGAATATCCACCTTGTGTCGTATGATACCTCAACATCCAGAGCAAAACCATCAAGTAACGGCCAACTCTCCTACTGTGCATGGAGTTTTGGGATTTTGATGAGTCCCATCGGTACAAGACTAAAAACTGTGTGGGCTGGCACATTGCGATGAATGTGAAAATTGGATTCAAACTTCAAGTCACAGCTACACCGGGATTCCATTCACTCTATGACTGGTGCTATCAGGCGATGTGGCTGTTTTCAGGTGCGCCTGACGATCCAGAGGATGAGACTGTGAAGGAAAAGCATGGTGCAGATGCATTGTATTCCACTGTGAAACGTTTGATGCATGCTATCCGGACTGAAGACGAAGAAGCTCAACAGGATGCGGCGCACCGGATGATACAGATTGCAAAGCCTTGGACAATAAGGAGGTGGTCAGAATCGAAACTTGCCAACAGAAAACCACTGGTGCGGATACCGAAGGAGAATGCACACCTCATTGATCTCAAGTGGACTGAGGATGAGCAAGCAAAACTGAAGGCCCTGGTGGAGAGATACACTTCACGTGGTGCTTCAGGAGCATGGAGAGTTCATCGATGGCGGCTTGCATGTTTTTCGTTAGTGTTGTGAGACACAGAGGATCACAACAACGGCTCTGGACAATGGTACGATGAATGGCCACTCGATACTTGGGTGGATTTGCCGATTTGCCGATGGCTGAGAGAGACATTTCTGCCAATGCTTGTCAACAAACATGCGCAGTTTCCCGAACCTGACAAAGACGACCCATTAAGAGAGGCGCTCCTTCCTGAACAAGAGAGACACGAAAATGCTCTCCCCAGTGCACCTCCTCCACAACAAGCAGTGCTGTTTTGTCCTTTTCCTGGCCAAGTTCGTCATTTGAAGTGGTGGCTAACGAAGTATTTTGCGGATCATGTGGATATTTTCCACATTTATGCAGAAATGGGCAATGATGAATGCACAGAAATGCAGCTCAGATTCCAAGATTCACGCAATCCCTCTGTATTCATAACGACACCCAAAGTGGGTGGGACCGGTCTAAATCTTACTGCAGCAAACCATGCGGTAATTACTCAGAAGTTCTGGGTACTGGACGAGCAGCGGCAGGCATTTCCATGAGTTGTCCGGTTAGGGCAAAACAGAGTACCACATACATGGTTACTGAATACGGGTCCTGGTGGCTATGATAACCATCTGAGTGATCTCCATCATCTCTCTGGAGTGGCCCAAATGAGAGTCCTGCATGGCTTGATGAGTCGAGCGAACATCACGACATCGATGATTTGCCAGATTCTGGAGTCTTGTGAGGACCATACGAAGCGGCTGACAGAGAATCAAGACACTTTTCAGTCAGATGAGCTATCATCTTAGATTGTAAGAACACTTCATCAAGGTATGCCTCTTTAGACATTCAACCAACGTAATCCTGTTAACAGATACAAATAGTCAAAAGGTCATTTGTAAGGGACACTATACTGCATAAATGAATCCTGTTTCTCTGTCATTTTAAAGCGAATCAGAGTTCTGTTGTTGGAGTTGGGGTGTCTTTAATCAGAAATTGCTTGAGTGGGATTTCATTGGCGTTCTTGATTGTTATTATTAATGACTAATAAGAGATGAAGTCAATTGATAAGCTAATTTACAAGCTCCCGGGCTGGCCTATCACATGATAAATGGCCTTAATCGAATGTTGAGAACAATGCAGCAAAGGGCTTCAAATTATTCGTCAGTAGCGATTTTGAGGTGCACTGGAAACCTATGGCCACATACACATTTTGAAGTCAAAAGAGTGAACAATGCCCAATTCGGCAACTTTCAGGCGCACCGGAGAATCCTGGCCATATGTCATGAGTTTCGTTTAGATACATCGCGCACTGCAGATCTGGCAATCCAATTTGGCAATACAGTATGTCATGGCGATATTGAATAGCTGTGTCAGAATATGAGACACCGAATGGCTGATTCTGGGCAAAGCCGCAGCATTGGCTGCCATTTGATGCAAGTTCAGGTACACCGGAGAATTATCAGCATACGTTTTGAGTCGCGTTATGACAGATCCAGCACCGCTTATTTGCCAATCCAATTTGGCAAGGAGACTGTCTAGGCAATATTGAGAGTCATTGTGTCTGAATTTGAGACATGGCTCGCTTATTCGTGGCAATCCTGCATCTATTCCTGGCATATGCTCAAAGTTCAGGTGCACCGGAGAGTCCTGGGCACCTATCATCTTGACTGTCACTGCATAATTGCCAATCCCATTCTGCAATCAACACAGTCGACACGATAATCAAGTTCCGGTGTCAGAATATGAGACATGGGCTCACTTATTGGTGGCAAAGCTGCAACTTATGCAGGAATATCATAGTCGTTCGGGCACACCTCAGATCGGCATCCCAGAGCATCGGAGACTGACACACGGCTCGGGTATTCATGGTGAAGCTGCACCTTTCCCTGCTGGGTATGTCCTGGCCTATGATTGAAGTTCAGGCACAACTGAGATCTGCAATCCAGTCCTGAATGATGTTCTTGGATTTCTAAGAGGTCAACTTTGGCAAGCTGCGACTCATTATGAATGTCTCATTCCAGGTCAGGCACGCCTCAACTGCGACAATAAGCCTCCGAAGCGCATGTTCCCACTTCATAGTGCACTTTTTATTTTAGTTTGCTTCATTCTGATCATGTTTTCTTCGGCTTTGAATCAGTGGACGCTGTGCACACAGATTGTCATCTCTCAAGACACGGCACATTTAGGTGCAGGCGGCTCATCCCGCTTGCCCTTGGGTAATATATCAATCTATGCTTGATCGGTATGTGCAGGCCGCCGCTAAAATGCCTTAAACTGTTAGCTCTGTGTCAACTGTCCATTGGAGGAAGATTGCCCTGCACAACTAAACCATAAATGCATAGATCTGGCCAATTATCAACCTCACTTAACTCGATATTGCCTAGTAGTATGTTTGGACCTCTGCTTCCAAATCCTAACATAGCTTCTCCATCATTGAGCTCTGTCAAAAGAGCTGCAGCTCGAGAGCGAGAACCTCAAAAGCCAGATTCTGCTCAGCGACTCTACAAGATGGCCAGCAACTCCCGCTCACCCATGTACCGCACTTACTCAAAGAGGCCTAAGTTCTCAATGCTTGGAATGCAGACTTAACTCAATTCTGACTAAATGTATGTTTGGGCCGCCAAAACCCGTATCTGAAAATGGATTATGTGAACCGATTTCCATCATGAGAGAAGTTCGAAGAGAGCGACTCTTGAAAGCTCGAGTGATGACAAGACAACTTCGAATAGTGCAATTAACTGTCAGAGTAAGGCGAGCCTCCAATCCCCAGCGAATGAATCTTATTGTAACCACTTAATCTTCAGTACACCTCAATTCCCCGGAACTGCATGCATGCATGCAATCATCATTCCTCTGTCCGCTGTGAGATGAGGTCTCACTATGCATTCATACTTATCGTAGCATATAGCTTGCAACCTCAACATTTATTTAAGCCTATATTGTAGTAGAGACTCATAATGAATATGTGATTTAATGGTGTGCAACTTACTAGATATTAGGCGCAAAATCAGAATGTGAGTGAGTATTTATGACTGATTTGTTAGCAATCTTGGCATTGACAAGTGCTTGAATCCATAAGATTACCCCTGAATCATCCATTGTACCTTACCATATTTTCTCTACGCCTGTATCTATGCGTGTATCTCTCCTTCGTATACCAAATCCTCTCCCTCCTCCATTGACTGCAACATTGTTGTGAAGGATATTCTGCAGACACGTCCCAAGATGAACACGTGAAATAGAAGTTATGCTTATGATATTGCCTTATCAACCGCTACCTTAGCTGCAGCATCCTGATACAATTTACTATCGTGAATATATGTGTGTCCTTGCGGCAGATATACCACATACGGAGATTTATAATTCTCCTCGATCGATAACAAACTCAGTATGACCCCTTGCCACTCAGCCGTCACTCATTGAGTTCTGCAGATTCTCAATGCTGCACCAATTCTATGCCATGCGGTCATGTCAAATGCTCAAGCATTCACGCATAATTACTTCGTATAGAGGAATCATATGCAGGGGCACATGTTTTCATTCAGGTTCTCAGTGCTCCATTTGGCCAGCACCAAGGGTTAGTTAATGTCACGAGTTTTCTTCCAGTGCGTCTCGTTCAGTTGCGTCTCGTTCAGGTGTGTCTCGTTCAGGTGCGTCTCGTTCAGGTGCGACTCGTTCAGGTGCGTCTCGTTCAGGTGCGCCTCGTTCGGGTGCGTCTCATTCAGGTGGGTCTCATTCAGGTGCGTCTCATTCAGGTGTTTCTCGTTCATGCGCGTCTCGTTCAGGTGCATCTTGTTGTATTCTATGTGCATTGGCTTTAGCTAACCTCCAATTCTTGCATCCATACAGAGTGTTGTTGATAGGAGAGTTGGTAACATTCGGCATTAGGAATCCATCCATGCCAGTGCACCTGACAATGAATCCATCCATTCCGGTGCACCTGACAACATCCTAAATTGTCACAGCGGACTGCCGTCCCCGATATCAATATGAACCATTGAAGTCATCTCTCCTGAAACCTTCAAGGCGTGCCTCAAATTGCATCCTCCTCGACTATGTACAACTTCTTGCTCCATTCATCCCGTTATTCTATTGCACTTAATCTTGTATTTACTGCTTATACACTCTCTCCCACATTCCCCAACTGTCTATCTTCATTGCAGCAAATGGAACCTACGCCCAGCCAGGTGAGGAATCACTATTCACAGAAGAATCAAGAAGCACACCTAGAGAGAGCACTTGCATTCAGGAAAGCAACCAATCTTCCTTTCCCATCAAATGTTTGCATTCGAATTATCTGCCTTCATGCATCATATTGCGGATGACTAATATCCCCGATTTCATAAATGAAGCAGGGTGATGATAGCATTCAGGACATCGGTGATGGTGAAAGTGAAGGCGAAAGTGAGGAAACCGGAGAGTCCACGTTATCATCCGACATCGAAGAAGACGATTTGGATCACCAGCAGGATGTCCTACTTCTAGGCCAGGCGCGCCGGAACAAGTGTTTACAAACTACAAGGGTTCCATTGCAAAAGAAAGGTAGCCGTGCCGATACTGTTATTCCACGCCCTCTGCTTCCAAATTCCCGAAAACCACCTGGGTCAATGGCACCACCACTGCTCAAATGCCAAAAGTCAGCCCTCCTCAACAAGTCATCCGAGTCTGACCATGCACCATCTGCCCAGGCGCTGCCGCAACCCAAGTCTAGTGGAGACCAGAATGCTCCACAACCCAAGGCCAGTGCAGATCAGAACGTTCCCCAACACCAAAAGGCTACATTTGTGGTAGCGAAAAGGTTCATGGAAGCAATTGTATTCACGAAGACTCCTAGGCCAATATTATCCAATGACAAGTACTGGATGGTTAAAGAAGCTTGGAAACTTGACATTGAAGCTCAGGATCGTCAGCAGGCATTAGCAGGTGCTCCTGCAGGTACACCATCTGTGTGTCAATTGCCCAGCGGTCCATCTCTCAAAATCGATCCGCAAACACGAGAAGCTGTAAGTCTT
>Ga0307515_10010290_pt1 | contig 17959 bp, 20 predicted proteins | sample 17_EM_MG_FD_194513 | JGI IMG/M metagenome (GOLD analysis project Ga0307515, IMG submission 194513) | Populus trichocarpa ectomycorrhiza microbial communities from riparian zone in the Pacific Northwest, United States - 17_EM | ecosystem: Host-associated > Plants > Roots > Unclassified | place... | reverse complement strand
GGGCTATGTGGACGTATGCAGCAAAGACATGCCAACTCTCGCACCGCACCTATCACGGCATGCAAAGGGAATTCGGAAGAAAGAGCGATTCTGGCTCGAGGAGCGTAGAAAGAGCGTGAGAGGAAATGACAGGGTAACCCGGCCGTGAGGAACCACACAAATTGCGTGGATCTACGAAATCTCAGCAAGAGCGAGTGAGACCAAGAGCTGGGAAAGAGAGAGTTCATCACCGCCTGCGGCAACTCCGATCTCATTTGCGAAAGAAGGACGACGGACTGTGGCTGTGTGTGGACTACCGAGCTCTCAATAAAGCCATGGTGAAGAACCGATATCCTGTCCCACTGATCTCGGAGACGCTCGACAGGACCTCAGGAATGCCTATCACCTCATCCAAATCAAGGAAGGCGACGAGTACAAAACCGAGCTACAACACCAATTAGAGGAGATAAGTCGTCGGCAGAGCAACGACGTTTAAAGAGAGGGATGACCCTACCGGAGGTGCCGGAATAAAGGACCAGAGTACACTTAACGACAGAGAAGTCCAGCGGCACCCAGAGAGCGGGGATAAGCGTACCTAGAGAAGAATCAACATACGCACCTAGCATCCGGAAGATGATAAGCCCACCTAGAGAATTCACGGCCAAAGCTCAAAGTCAGAGACAACGAGAACAGACCAAGCGAAGTCCGAAAAGGCGAAAAGAAGTCGAAGGGTCAACGCAAAGCAAGTCGAAACACGAAGCCAGTCGAAACACGAAGCAGGTCAATGACCAAAGCGAGTCAAAAAGAATGGCCAAAGCAAGTGGGAAAATGAGACGATGCAAGCGAAGCCGACCAAGACCAGCCAAAAGACAAGCGAAGTCAAAGACCTCCGAAATCCAGAGACGAAGGCTGCCGAAAGACGCGTCGGTCAACAAAGATCACCAAAAGTCTACTGGAAGTTCATAAGTCTACCGAACCATGACGGCAACCAACATCCGATTTGAGTCTAAGTCGTCGACGGAGCAACGAACTTCAAAAGGGGGGATGACCGTGTCAAAAATGCGTCCTACCGACAAACCCAAAGCCCACCGGGAGGCAGTCTACCGAGACACTGAGAAGTCGACCGAGAAGTCTACCGAGAAGTCGACCAGTCAAGTCTTACCGACAAGCCAAAAGCCCACCGGGATGCAATCTACTGAGACGCACCGAGAAGTCGATCAAGAAGTCTACCGAGAAGTCGACCGGCAAAGTCTACCAAGTCGATCAAGATTCTACTGAAGCCGCCTATCGAAAGCGCAACCAGAAGTCGACCGTAAAGTCAACCAAGCCAACCAAGATTCTATTGAAGCCTCCTTTCGAGAGCGCAACCATGAAGTCGACCGGATGGTCACCGAAGCGGACTTCCAAAGACGACTACCTAGTCAACAAGCATCTGGAAGTCAATGCCACTTACCGATGACTACCGCTTGAGAGATATTCGACGAAGCACTGCACGAAGGCTCAAGAGAGCGCAGCCACGCTTCAATTTGGTAAGTATAACCATCTTAGAGAAGCTTACGTGTTAGATATCGACGAATAAGACGCGATTGACGTACACGATTGACGGGTACGAACGATGCCGGAAGCGGAAGCTCCCATCGAGGCCAAGTCATGCCCGGAAGCTCTCTACCACCCTGACGATTCCGACAAAGACCTACGCCGAGATATACAAGCTACGGGAATGATGGTCGTTGGAGCATGGGTTAGGAAGTTGAGATAATGGAGGACGGGATCACTTTTAGATGTTTTCTTGTTTCTCTCTTCTCTTCTTCTCTTCTTTGGATCTCGGCCCGGTACAAATGGCGTCGGCACGGGTTTTTACCACCTGCTAATTGAAGTGGAGTTTCCCCGTGCGCCGGATCCGCCGAAAGGTCGCCATGGAGCTGTACCAATCGGTAGCGGGACTTATGATTTCGTATGAGTACGTACACGGCGGGAATGTACAATGCTTTCTTTCCTTTCCTTTCCTTTTCTCTTGTACGGTTTATGCAGCCCAGGAGGTCTGCGCCTATAGAGGGGGATAATGTAACGGCGACACGTGACTGTGGCCGGGTAACGGCCATTCTATATAGTCGGCTCGCCACGAGACTTAGATCTCTAGCGATAATCTTACCTATACACCTATATTTACTATCACTCGAGTCCACGTTTGCAACCGTATACCATAATTACCATACGTATGCCTATAATGCCGAACGCTGGCGTACGTGCCCTTACAATCTTGCCATATGATGCATACTGCCCGCTATAGTTTCGTTTATTGACCAATATTCTCCCCCGACTGGTCAATATTCATCCATAATACATCTCTACATACAATGCTCAGTCAAATTACATAATGAACTTGGTGATAATACATTGACGCAGTCTGTCCGGCTTTTTCTTGATCCCCTTATTCCTCCGTGTTTCCTTTATATTAACCGTCATCAACGTCATTTCAACCTGCTTCTTTGATCGTCGTATAGGCCGGATCAATCCACAAACAGTTGGTGCGGCACTAACATTCCGCTGCTCCGGGGTTTCGGAATCGTCAATGCCATGGTGCAGTTCCATGTCTGATTCATAGTCTGCCTCGCAGTCGTCTTCACTGGCATTTGGATTATCCAAGTCCCCATTCCAGTAAAGCCAATTTTTGGAGTCTGAAATGCGTTCAGGTGAGATATCCAGATCACTTTCGGCAGGATGGCGGTCGATTCGTTTGATTCGGCAGACATTCAATCCTTGCGTTCGTCCTCCAGGGAGGTCCTTGGCAGACAAAGCTGGTGGCACAGGTGATTTTCCGACAATTCAAATGCAGCCGCACAATCATGTTGAAAATTTGACCAGGATACTTTGACGATCTCTTCCGTGTCCGGAATGTATCCCACGGCTGTCATTTGTTGATTTTGAGCCCGAGATTCCTTCTGGGTAGCTCGTAGCTTTTGGCTACCCTGACACATCTCCAAAAAGTTGTGGACCATGGCCATTCGATGCAACTTATGTTCCTGCACCTCTCTGTTCATCTCCATGTCGTTTTCAGTCCTGTTCGAATCCGATACCGGGTCATCGCCAGCCTGTAATCAGTTAGTGGCTCGAGCGAACTGCCTTACCACAACATTTTCGCGAGGTCTCTCGCCTGTGAATTTCAACTGCCTCCATCTGATCACATCTCACCCAAGGGAAAAACTGGCCTCCACTCCGACACCGTGTGGTATGATATAGAATATGTCCCGAGCCACATTGGAGAGATCGGCGTACTTTCAGTGCATTTCTTCTTGCTGCCGCCACCAGTCAGTGATTTCCGGTAACCACAATTTTCTACTAATCTCCATTGGGTTGCAGTGGTAATCATTGAGATTCGGATTATTTTGCCCTCAGTTGGGTGGTAATTCGCGAGGTGAGTTCAAATAGAGACTTGCGGCTGTCAATAAGCGTGCTGTACAATCGCTTCGTCCAGGTGTCGTATCGGCCACATTGTTAGGCATTAAGTATTCTCCGTCATCGCTGGACAAATCATATGGATCATACAATGATTGACCTGATTTAGAAGCCATTGCGGAGAAGCTGAGATTGTTGTTCTGTATGTTTCCAGATTGAGTGACCGGCAAACGTCTGTGTTTGGCGCGGGATTCATTCTCCACATACTTCAGAGAGGCCTCCTGGTATTGGGTAGTATAAGAAGTCTTGTCTTCAGGATTGATATCCATTCCCTTGTCCCACTTCCTAAACGATCGCAGCTTCCAGAAAGGATAAAGGATGTGTGCCGAAACGAGATGCATACCAGTTGTAGGAGTAACTTCAGTATATTATTTGAACGGCTTTTGCGGTGCAAACTTCACCGCAAAGAGTACGTCTTCCTTCCACGGTGTCTTCTTCTTGGCTAAAGCTCGCATCATGCCATCCATGTGATTAAACATGTCATTGTAGACAGTAATGACGTGATGCAGAGTAACGGTATGCCGTGTCGACATCCACATGGTCCAGTACCGGAATGGCCGTAAAACATCCATGAGATACTTAACAATAGTCCACTCATCTTGTGTTGTGAAGAGTGGCCGGTAATCGCTGTGTTTGGGGTTTTTGAGCCACTCATGTGTGAACTCACATAATCGGTGGGCGCGCTCGAGCAACTCCAGTGTCGAGTTCCACTGTGTCTTCCCCTCCATAATGGGTAGTACTGAAATCAGGACTTTGGCTTTTTGACAGTCAATGAACTCGTTTCGAAGACCAGGTGTCAGTGTAATCAATACAGCAAGCATTCTCTGCTATATGAAGGTCAGTTTAAGCACTTTCAAAATATGTTGAAATCCGTACTGTCTCAATTATCTTTGCTAAACCTAGTCTCACGGCCGACACCTTGTTGATTCTAGCATTGGCCTCTTTTCGAAGTCTTTGACTATTCCCAATAGCTGTGCTTTCATTCTGTCGAAATTGCTGATCGCGCTCATGGGCTTCCCAAGACTTTGTGCGGCCTTTTTCATCTAGAGTGCTCATGAATGCACCCAAAGCAAGCTGAATGACGTGCGCCATGCATGGTATGTGGTTTCTCAATGCGGGCCATTCGATTCCGCAGGCCTCAAGTGGAGTTTGTAGTTTGCGAATCATTGAATAATTTGAGCAAGCGTTATTGGTTGTAATTCCAAGCAAACAGCCCTCAGTTAGCTCAAAATGGTGAAGGACTTCCTTCAAATGTCCAGCAAGCCGTGCTCCCATATGCTGACCCTTGACGTGTAATCGTTAATGAGCTTTTGAAATAGGAAATAAATGGGCTATCAACCTCATCGAACGCCAGTTGTACTTCTCGCCAAGCCCGATTTCTATCCATATAATAGGCAATGACCAATATTATTGCTAATTTGTTTGTCGATGTCCATCAGTCTACAGCTAAACTGCCTTTGTTCCATGATGGCAGTTGCTTCTTAATTGCATCCACTGTCAATGTGTATTCCCTCCGGCAAATGTTACTCAGGGTGCTAGCAGACGGTAACACCAGTTCGCTTCGTGATGCGTTATATGACCGTCGTAGCTGAAGGTTGGATATTGCATTCAATGGAATATCAGCCAAAACAAAACCTAACATGAGGTAACGATTCCAGGTGTCTTGGTGAAATCCTGCTGTTTGAAAGTTCTTTTCTGCCAGTTTAGAGCGTTTTGTCTGTCAATTCAGTAAGTATACCTAATACCTGAATGTTAAATTTGAATTTTCTTCGCAAACTTACAATCGGAATTCCTCTACTACCTTCCCGCTTGAGTATGGCCAAAGCTGTTTCATCGACTGTTGAACTAGTCCATTCGGTCACTGCGGACACTGTTAATTCGTTCAACCTTGCGATATGCTCATTTGCCAGCAAGCGTTTGCCCATTGAGCTGGTCCCAGGTTCTGATGGATGGCGAAGAACTTGATGACAAACGATACATATGATGCTGGGGTGGCCGGTCTTCTCAATTCCGCAGTGTAAGTAGAATCACCACGAAGGCGCATATCTAGAGTTATTCCAAGCAACAGGCCGCTTCGAGCCTTCATTCATTGAAGCCCACCAAGCATCAAAGATCATTGGCAAAGTAAGGTCACTCAAATCACGAATAAAGACACGTTCATTTTTTGAAGAAATCGTGACCTCTAACAACAAGGTATTTAGAGATTGTGTGTCTGACATCGCAGTAGGGAATTGAACTCTGGGTAATTCAATCTTGGTAACTGTCAAAAGATATGTTATAGTCACGTAGAATGCTGGTTCTCAAATATTGACTTCAGAGCTACAGGCAAGAAAAAAGTCATACCTGTGAGACGTCGCATGCATATTGAGAAGTTGAATACGAGGACATTCAAAGACGAGACGGTTGCGATATCAGCATTAGCGTTTTTGCCCTAAAAGGGAGCCAATAGTACGATTATGGGTCAACGCCATTGCATTGCTGTCTGCTCGTCCAAGATGCAAGCCCAACAATCGTTGACGCTCCGTGGACGCTCAATTTTAGGAGGTGGTAGCGATATCGGCACTAACATTTTGCCTAGAAAGGGGGCTAATATTATGATTAAGGGAGTATGCCGTTGCATGGCCCTTGAATTTTCCATGATGCGAGACCAAAAATTGTTAACGCTTCGTTGACGCTCATTTTTAGGAGGTGGTAGCAATATCGTCACTAGCATTTTTGCCCAGAAAGGCGGCCAATAGTATGATTATGGGAGAATGCCGTTGCACGGCCCTTGAATGATCCATGATGCAAGACCAAAAATCGTTGATGCTCCGTTGACGCTTATTTTCGCGAGGTGGTAGCAATATCCTCACTATCATTTTTGCCTCGAAAGGTGGCCAATATTACAATTCTGGCTGTATGCTGTCGCACGGCCCTCAGATTATCCATGATGCGAGACCAAAAATCGTTGACGCTCAAATTTAGGAGGTGGTAGTGATGTCGGCACTAGCATTTTTGCCCAGAAAGGCGGCCAATATTATGATTATGGGAGTATGCCGTTGCAGGGCCCTCGAATTATCCATGATGCGAGATGACAAATCGTTGACGCTCCATTGACGCTCATTGTTAGGAGGCGGTTGCAATATCGTCACTAGCATTTTTGCCCAGAAAGGCGGCCAATAGTATGATTATGCGAGAATGCCGTCGCACGGCCCTTGAATTATCCATGATGCGAGACAAAAAATCGTCGACACTCCGTTGATGCTCATTTTTAGGAGGTGGTGGGGATATGGTCTTAGGCCTTTGTGCCCATAAAGGCCGCCAACACTGTCATTATGGCTTAATGCTGTCGCCCAGCCCAGTCATTATCCAAGTTGCAAGACCAGATATCGGTGACGCTCCGTTAATGCTCCGTTGAAGCTCAGTTGACGCTCATTTCTACAATGGGGCAATGAGCATGTCGCATGCCTTTTTGCATCTAAAGCCGGCCAATAATCCCTGTTTGGATTGATGTGACTATGCAACCATTTGTTTGCCGAACAGATCAAAGTAAAATTGTTGATGCTCCGTTGATGCTGACCACAGAGACACACCACCAGTTATTCGGTGCACAATCATTGTTCTTGACAATCATACCGTCTTTATTGACAGCTGTTAACCGTTTCTAGGTAGAATCATTTGTATCCAAAAGCATCGAGGCCTCTCAGGATCTGAGCCACTACTATTAACGTCACCAGTCCGATAAATGAGGTAGCTCCATCGCGTTTCTGCGCTTTCAGCCGGTATATTACGGCATATACATTGATCAACTAATTTTAGACTCAAAGTGCCCGACTTCCTGACTTTTCTTGTTCCAGCTCATTTTCCTCGATGTCCATGACGTACCATAAGCTATTTTCAAATTCTCGACCATCTGCAGCTGGTCTGAGCGGAGAGTTATGCAGTTTGCTGCATGAAATAATGCTGCATAATGGCTGCTACGGATCAGGGTCCAGACTGCGCTCTGACCGCTAGTGCGATGACTCGTATGACATCACTGAGTTCAATGTTGTTAGTAAATTTCGTCTCTATTTTAGGTTTTGCTTTCTAATGTAACTGTAATAGGTAAGTCGATATCAAGTTAGCTAGCCGTCTATCACCTAGATTTGGAGTCTAGAACATTCGCAAGGCCCGTATGAGCCTTGCACACACTGATGAAATGTCATGTCTCACAATTTGGTCACTGAAATCAGGAAAAAGCTGACACATAGCAAACTAGGTATACACATAGCTTTCCCAGGAGATAGGTCGTCAGAACTAACGATTTGGCTATCTATACCTACGGCGACAGAGGTGCCATCACCATATCTTCGTCCATATCCGATCTCTTTATGGTCATTCACTAGGGATGCTACATGCAGGGGTAAAAGCTTATGTGTTCAATAGGCTTCATATCCTGAATCGGCACTGAATTGGTCACCATGTCGGGCGACACAACCGGAATGAATTGGTATGACCGTGGTTTTTCCGAACCCAGCCTCATTTGACTACTTCCTGGTCGAAAACTCACTGCCGTCATTGGCGATTGTCCTCGGATGATATCAAGAGTCTGCATATCCTCTCCAAACGTTGAAGGCAATGGTGTGGCTGCAGTCATGTCTATTTGGGGCTTAACAACCGCTGGAACCTTCAATTCGGTAGTCCCATACTTCAAATCTCTGTCACGAAAGAAGTTGGGTGCATCCCCCGAACCCGGTTGGGTCAATTCATCGAGCTTCATCTGCCTCTGGCAAAAACTCTCCAAGCGGTGCTGTACTGTTTTGGATATTGTGCCCATCACCCAGCCAGGTTCATCATCGTCACGCAGCTTGCCGAGCTCTGTATCATCTTCATCATATTCCTCGTGTTCCCCATCCTGCTCTTCATTAGAACTTGCAAGATCGCTCAAACTGTCTCCGATAACATTCAACCTCTCTTCAAACATTGTTTTGGGCGTTCAGGTTGTCGCCCCCACATTTTCAGTGGTAGTCATATCGTTCAGCTCTTGCATAGTCGCTGTCGCTGCATCTTGAAGTCACTTTCTTGGCACAGCGGTCTCTCTCTCCACATAATCCTTGATCCATTTCTCTCTCTCGTCATTGATTAAAAAGTGCGTTTCCTGTCTTTTCTCCGCAGAAAGCTTCTTTTTGGATCGCAATCTGCGCAATGCTCCCAACCCTCGGACCCGCTCTGCCTCCAAGCCGCTCTCGCCTTCATTTGCATGATGACGTCGATGTGTGGATATCTTTGTCTATTTGCAGTATTTACCCACCGGAAGTGGAAACAAGTTCGTTCTCGGAGGATTGACCGTTGTATCGTGTGTTGACCTTGTTGTTGGGCGAGATGTTGCACGTTGCAAGATATGGACCACATGGAGGCAAGCTAACTCTTTTGAGTCAAGGTTCGTACGTTTGATCAACTTGAACAAAGCAAATCTGTGTTTTGAGCGTGATTTCAGTTGGAATAGTGACACTAATAGTACGTCATGACATGATAGTTAGCCATTGTTTCATGTAAGATCCCGGCAATGTGTTGAGACAAACATCACCAGACGACCTGTCAGTGGTAGAATTTCCATTTTATATCCATCAAAAATGAGATTTCAGCTGTCGTTCACTTCAATGTATTCCTGCAAACAACCAAACAAACAAACAACATCGGACCGACTTACTGCAAATTGCGGGACCATTGGAATCACCTGCAACTTGCAGCGATAGGCAGCAGGATATACCTTGGGTAGAACATGCAAGTTCACAGTCATTCATTCCCTTGTGACCTGTAGCTTAGTACATATTCCTCAAGACTTTCCACGTTTCGTTATCATCTTCCTTACCTTTTCCACAACAGTAGGTCATGGCTCCACAAGCACCTCAGCCCGATGTGATACAATACGAATCATGCCGAACGACAGGTGCTTCATCCAATCCGCCTGTGGCTGAGACATAGCAGCAACGCACACGCCCGTTAGTCCACCACAACGCTGCAATAGCTGCCACCTTAAATATCCCCTAGGACGCACATTTGACAATAGTAAGTAAGATCGGCCGCAGCAATAACAGGCAGCAACATGCAATTGAATGAGAGTAGCTCCATATCAATATAGAAGGCAGTCAACTAAGAATATAATGTACAGCTGGTGTATGTAGAGAGCTCTGCGACCAATATATCGCTGCCCGCAATGGCAAACCTCCATGGTCAACGAAGGAATTTGTCCAAACAGTCCGCGAAATCGAACATCATGATGTCTTCAGCTCTGGGATTTTCGCGGACAAATTTCGTGATAAAAGTCCCCGGGAGTGGACTAAACAGGCTTTAAACACTCTAGAGGAGGCTACAGAGTTGTATATGGTTGAGGTAATAGCCGAATCTTCCTTTTAGAAGCAGCAACTAATTTCTTGTAGGTTTTCAACATGTCTGCCACTATGGCAGAGCAAGGAGGTCGTGTCCAGCTGGAACAGTCCGACATGAGCCTCGCCTTGAATATGGCGAAAATGGCCAAAGGAGGGTTTTCGCGGGCCGCACCAGGGGAAACGCAAGTACTGATTAAGAGACCTTGCGCCGAAGTCCGACAAGAGAAGACGCGAGGAGTTGACTCTCCTAGGCATAAGATGGTGAGGTCTGCGATGGAAAGACACCCGGCAATGGTTTATGGAAATCACACGGCCGGCTGCCTTCCATGCCAAAATGGTACTGATAAGAATCCGCAGACCTGCTGGAGGCGCAAAGGAACCGCCGCACCTGCACCAGAACCGGCGGCACCTCCGCCCAAAAGGCCACCTCTGCACGGAACGCCACCTCCGCCACCAGGTGACACTGACGGACATGGAAGTTATGAAATCGAAGCTATGCTATCCAAGTTTGTGTATTTATATTCTCCACATCCAAACACTGAATTTTTCAATCATAATGATATGCCAAGGATAGCAAGCGCGATAAATATTTTATTCCAGATTTGCTGAGTACAATATCTGCTGCGTGGAAATACCGCTGACATTGATTTTAGAGATGACGACAGCCTTTTGAGCGAATCTGAGGGTGAAGACGACCATTGATTGAAAGGAACAGGATTTTTGAGCATTATCAGTATCTACAATTAGCGGACACTTTAAAGTATATTTTAAAGGATATATTCATATGCACAATTAAAGAACAATGTAGTGATAAATGAAAACATACATGAAAAGAATAGAACGACTGCCAAAACACAGTGATTGATGTTCTGTGCCAGAGTCAATGGTTGCGAAATGCGGAAACGCCGGTGGCAAGAAGAGCATCAACAGAGCGTCCACGATTTTTCGTCCTGTAAGTCAGGTCAATATGATGGGAATTAATAGTTGTTATCTATAAGCATTATATTGGCCGCCTGTTTAGGCGAAAGAGAAGTAACTCGCTCCCTGCCGCATTCTGAAAATGAGTGTCAACGGAGCGTCAACGGATCGCAGACATCTATAAACAAGGTCTTGGCAGCCTTTGTAGCCTAATCAGCAAGAGGTGGTCTCACTACAACCTCCCGGACAATCACAACTTAATTCGTTTTCAATGCCGCAACTCAGTGGTCCTGAACGTTTTAGCCTATAAAACCGGTCAAAACTCCATATATAGCCATTAGCGGCCATCCTGCATTTTGATTGACGATCATGCAAGGCCCAAGATCGTTGACGCTCGATTGGCGCTCATTTCCATCATCGGGCAGGGAGCGTGTCGCTTTCTCTTTAGCCATTAAAGGCTGCCAATACATTGGTTATGCATAACAGCAGACACGTCACTTTTCAATTACCTGACTTACAAGACTCAAAATCATTGACACTCCCTTGACGCTCATTTTCCGAATGGGGCAGGGAGCATGTTGCTATCTCTTTTGGGTTGAAAGATGGCCAATGCCTCATTTATGATTGTTTGCATCCAATCGCCACCAAGATTACTCATGAAGCAAGACAAGGAATCATGGCCGCGCCGATGACTATCCTGTTCATGATGGGGCTTAGAGCATTTTTCTCTTGTTTTTAGAGATAAAGGCGGTCAATTCATCCGACAAGGACAATGGTCTGCGAAAGTTAATATTTTGCGATTAGCAGACGGGTATCCAAATGCGACCATAAATAGACAAATTCAATGTACAGAACCGCAGATTGGAACAGACCGGTCTGAACAAACCCGGCAAATCCCGTGGGTTGAGGGGTACTGGTCCGGGTTCGGCACGCCAGGACGCTGCGGGTCCGGTTTTTGAAAGGTTCTGGAACCGAGACGAAAAATGTTTCCGGTCCGAACCGGGACCCGTTGCTAACACTAACCATGACGATATTGTGAAACATTGTCGTACCCTGGCAGAACATATCGTACATAAATGAGAGGTGCCTTTCTTACAGACAAAACATGGTCTCAATGCCGAACGAGCAACATGCGCCTGGGCTTGTCAGAAAGTCGATTTTCGCAGCTTTGACAGTGACATGGACGGCATTCACCCTCAGGAACACAGGACTCATGTGGTAATGGATTGGCTTCAACCAGAAAACTGTAAGGAAGTCCGATGCTTCCTGTGCCTCAGTAGTTACTATAAAAAGTTCATTCAACACTACGCTCAAATTGCAATGGTGCTGTAAGGTATTGCCACCCCAGCAAAAGGAAAAGGGACGTCAGGCGGCGACGTGTAGAGCAGATGACGGTCATGCGCACTCTATTTGCTTGGGACAGAGAATCCCAGCATGCTTTAGACCCACTGAAAAAGAAACTCTGCAATGCTGCATTCCTTGCCCTACCGGACCCCGAAGCCAAATATTGCCTGCATGTCGAAGCCAGTCAATATGCTTTAGGTGCGGTGCTCTTCCAGATACAAGGCAAAGCAGAGAGAGTATTGGGTAATTCCAGCTGTAGTTCACATGACGCTGAGACGTGATATACTGCATACGACAGGGAACTATCTGGCATCTGAGACTCAATATGTTACTGGAAATTCATCGTGCACAGAGCCGAGCAACAATTTTTGGTACATACAGACCACGCGACCTTGCGTCGGATCCTCACACAACCACACCTCACCATACAACAGATGGATATCCTTACAATCCTCCAACATTTTGATTCGGAAGTGAAGTACATCCTGGGTGTCAAGAATCAGGTCACAGAGGCCTTTTCTCGCCTCCTGTATTTCCATCGGGAGCGATGCAATTTAATGGCACTGGAAGTTTCCGCGGCTGGAGAATGGATTGATGACGGCAGGGCAGGCATAGTTGATGACGAATGGTTCGGGCCTATTGCAGGTTCTTTCACCAACCCAAGCCAATGCCCCCCGCGATCCACTGCATCTAGCACAGAATGCAAATTATGGGTGTCAGTGCAATGGGTCTATTAGGGGGAAAATTGCCTACTGTTGCTACGTGGAGATTTGGAAAAGTGGCAGGCGGAGAAAAAGGCAAAGGCAAAGAAGAAAGACGAAGAAGAAGTGGTCGAAATAACTGTAAGGACAAAGGAGAATGGGGAAGAGGGAAAGACAGAGAGGAGAGGACAATTGGGTAATCCAAGGGCAATGCAACGACGAATCTTCCATGCAGCCCACGACACACCAGCAGGGGGGAACACATTGGTGCGGACCGGACATCCTTACGCATGTAAGACAGATATTTCTGGAAGCCAATGTGGTGCGATACCCAACGATACATGGCAGGCTGGGACTTATGCCACCAAACCAACCACCGGAGCGGTAAACCCAATGGGCCTCCTGCAACGACTGCCTGTTCCCAGAGGCCATTTGCAAAGAATCGGCATCGACTTCATGACCGACCTGCCAATGTCAGAAGATAGCCACAACTGCATTGTAACGTTTGTTGACTACATGACAAAGAGAGCTCATTGCCATGCCTGCAGGAAAACAATCAACGCATCAGCATTTGCGCAAATATTCATCGACGACATCATCCGCCTTCACACATTGCCTCAAGCGGTTGTATCGGACCGCAATGTACCTTTCACAGCAGACTATTGGAGAGAAATTGCGAGGATTCTGCAGAAAAAACTGCTCTTCTCTACTGCATTCCATCCAGGAATGGATGACCTATCTGAGAACTCGGATATGACGTTCTTGCGTTATTTGTGTGGCTTCGCCACACACGATCAGGCCAATTGGGATGACTACCTGCCATTCGTGGAGGATGCTTACAGTTCCTCAGTACACAGTTCGACGAAGCAGAAGACGTTTGAACTCGACCATCGTTATTTGTTGCCTTTGCCCCTGCACTTAATTGCAGACCTTGAGCGGCAACAGGCCAATAAATAAGCGACAATCTTACAAGGCCGTGAATTTGTGCCACGATTGCAGCCCATATTGGGAGTCGCCAAGGATGCGCAACGCAATACTCAGGATGAACAGTCAGGGGAGGCTAATAAGCTATGACATCCAATCGACCCCAACATGACCACCTGTGGGAAGAAATTTCCAGATACTCAAGATCTGCCAGTAACATACGACAATGTCAACCCTGTGCAACGAAAACTGCTACATCGTTACTTTGGCCGATACATGATCCTCTGAATATGCGGGTACGAGGCCGAACTAGATCTCCCACACAACACGACAATCTACGTCACAGTGACCGTCGGCAGGCTGAAAGTTGATCCCACGTCCGGTTCTAGAATTGTCTGGCCACCACCGACCCTGCCGGTATGGGCAAGCCGCGCGGCACCAGTTATGTCGTCCAATGAATTGCGAATCACCGCACAAGCTCCAAGTGAGCCGTTTGGGAATACGAAGTGAAATTTGAAGGTTGCGACGAAAACAATAACACATGGGAGCCAGAAAAGAATATGGCATAAGCACAAGAAATGTTGAACCAGTATTGGCAGGAAACAGGCAGGCAGCCAAAAGAGAAGAGAAATGTGTGAAGGAAGGCATGAGGGACAGTTTGTGTTGTCATTTTGGATAGTTGAGAGACATCATGAAGGCATATTCAATTTTGGATGAAGATATTGTATTTTATCGAGAGGTTTCTCGAAGATGATTGCAGAATGTTCTGATATAGGTGGATGGCTCTGTTCAGGATACGGTGTGGCTCTGTTGCATTAGGTTCGGCTGTAATTCATCAGGTCGGCTCTGTGAGAGGGTTATGTAGGGGTTAGTTCTATCGAGATGTCGTGCGTTCTTCAACAACATTCACTTCCATACATACAGAGACGCTATTTGCCAGCTGTTTATATATATCAATCCTCGTGACAATATTGCTACTGCCTCCTATCAACGAGTGTCAATGGAGCATCAATAGCTCCTATGGGGGATCAGTAAGCTATACAGCACTGAACAGCATTGCATTGTGTCTAAATTGATTTTGTAACGGTCATTTATTTCAATATGTCCTTGAATACAACTTCACATCTATGCATGCAATGTCTCACTGGTGTTACTTTTTTCTTGCTCTTACCTCTAGAGTGAATATTTAAGAATCAGAGTTCTACTGAACAATAATGTAACTTTTGACAGTCTGTCAATTCGAATTACACAGCTTTCAAAATCCTACCTGCATGTTACATTCCAAAACTTTAAATACCTCATTGCTAAAGTTTATGATGTCTTGCAACCATCAGAATGTCTTTATTCGTGATTTGAGTTACCATACTTTAGAAATCACGGTTCATACGGGGTGGGTCTCAATGAATGTAGGCTCGGAGCATTCTAATGCTTCGAATAATTCTCGACCTGAGCCTTTATGGATTCTCAATTTGTATTGTGGAATTGAGCAGACCAGCATCCCTGGCAAGATATGTATTGTTTTGCATCAAATTCTTCGCCATCCATCAGAACTTGTGACCCGCCCAATGGGGAAACACATGCTGGCAACACTCCACATTGCACAGTTAACGGAATTAAAAGACTTGAAAGTCACTTGAATTGACTAGTTCAAAGGTCGATGAAACAGCGTTCGCCATACTGAAGAGGTCAGGAAGTGGAAGCTTTACAATAGCAAGTTCGCAAATGAAATTCATGTTCATCATTTACATCTTATCACTATTAACCGAGTTGACAGGCAAGTCCCTTCAACCTGCCATCTAAGGACTTTGTACCTGCCGAATCTCACCAAGACACCTGGAATGGATACCTCATGTTAGGATTTGTTTCGGCTCATATCCCATGTTACCCTATCTCAATCCTTGAGCTACCATGGTCATATAATGCATTATGCAGCGAGCTAGTGTTTCTGTGTGGCAGCACCATTAGCAACATCTGCCGGAGGGAATACTCACTGTCATTGGATCCAATGACGAAGCAATTGATATCAAGAAATAAAGTTAGGTTAGCTTTAGACAGTTGGACATCAATGAACAAATGAGCCATAACGTCGATCATAGCTTATAATATGGATCGTAATTGGGCATTGCGTGAAGTATAACTCACTTTCAGTGACGCAGATTGCCTGATGTTTTCCTATTTGGAAAGCTAATTCATGATGATTGGTCAAGGGTCAATATACAGAAGAAAGTCTAGCCGTTCATTTGAAGAAAGTTGTTCATTGTTTTGACTGTACTGACGGCCATTCAGTTTGAATTACAACTTATAGCGCTACCTCAAATGACTCAATGACTCGGGAACTGCAACCAACCCTTGAGGCCTCCCGAATGGTGTGGCCTGCACTGAGAAACCACATACAATGCTTGGCGCATGGCATTTAGCGTACTTTAGTTGCATTCATGAGCAGTCTCGGTATACAATCCCACACCAAGACATGGGACGCCCATGTGCGAAACCACCAATTTGGAGAGAATAACGCCATAGACACTGCGCAGAGTGAAAGACTTCAAAAACAGGGCAATGCAAGAATCAACAATGTGTCGGCCATGAGACAAGGTTTAGCAATGATAATTGAGAAAGTAGGTATTTCAAGAAATGTTGAATGTCTTGAAACTGATCTTCATAGAGCAGGCACTGCTTGCTGTATTGATTAAGCTGACACCTGGCTGTGGAAACGAGTTTAATGACTGTCAAAATGCCAAAAGACGCATTGCTGTGCTACCTATTATGGAGTATAAAACTCCACGAAATTCAACATTGGAGTGGCTGGAGTGAGCCTACAAATTACGAGATTTCACCCGAAAGCGGCTTAGGAATCCAAAATACAATAAATACCAGCCACTGTTCACAATACAGGACGAATGGACCATTCTCAAGTACGTCATGGAAGTTTTAAAGCCAATCTGATGCAGAACCCTTTTGATTTCGAAGCGGCATATGGTTACTCTGCACCATGTCAGCCCTGTCTTCAATATCATGTTTAATCATGTGGATGGGGCTATGCGAGCTATAGCTATGAAGAGGAGTCAATAGATGGAAGACATATACTTCACCGTGAAGTTGGCGCATCAGAAGCTTTCCAAATAGTATGCAGATGTAGCTCCAATGACCATTATGCTTCACATTTCAGCACTCAGCCGTAATCAGTTCCGGAAGCTGCAATCATTTCGGAACAGGGACAATGAAATGGAATATAATTCTGAGAACGAGACTGCTTATGCTACCCAATACGAAGATGGATTCCTGCAGTCCATTGAGAATGAGTAGTAGGTGAAACCTGAATGATTCTCCGTCATTCATGCCGAAAGAAAACCAACCAACAATCCCTTCCCCTCTTCCAAGGTTCCTGGAGCTGGTCTATTTTCGTTCTATCTACATGATTCGTCCCAGGATGATGAAGAATAATGAATTACTCAAAATGTGGCTCAAATAACACCTGGATGAATCGATTGCGCAGCATGCTTATTGACACCTACACTGCTGTGTTTGAATTCACTGCCTGATTCACCAAAGAACTGGGGCCATGTGAATCCGAATCTTGATGATTACTACTCTCACCCCATGGAGATTAGCAGTACATTTTGGATCGCAGATGTCACCTACTGGTGGCATTTACCAGAGGAAACGCACTCCCAGTACGCCAATCCCTCTAATGTGGCATGCGACATAGTCTCTAACATACCACATGGTATCAGATTCGAGGCCCATTTTTCCTATGTGCAAGGCATTATTGGGTGGAGGCATTCAAAAACCACAGAGGAGAACCTTCACAAAAAGGTCATAGTAAGGCTGTTGGCTCGTGCCAGGAACAGGATATTGGCGGGCAATCACTCTGCCTTGGATTAGACTGAAACTGAAATGGACACGTAATTCAGGAGAGAGGTGGAGGGAAGAAAATTGAATACAATAGCCAAGTTCCAGGACTTTTCGGAGAAGCAGCATGGCAGCCAACATCTACATGCTACACAGAAGATATCACACAGTCAAAACGTGCAAATGACAATTGAAGGATACAGTTCAGATACATCAGCAAAAAACGTTTCCGTCCGGGTGGAATGGCTCCGTCAGAGTGGACGCGCTCCGTCAGAGCCGTCAGAGACACCCCGGTGGCGGATTACTCCGCGCCTGGCGTCAATACCACGCGTCGCGTTGCACATCGCCCTCCGATCGCAGTTTCGCCGTTTCTTCCTCAGACTCTGCAAGAGCATTCTCAGATGCTCCTGAAAGCACCTGCAGTTATGGAGGTGCATTCAG
>Ga0307515_10010289_pt1 | contig 17960 bp, 30 predicted proteins | sample 17_EM_MG_FD_194513 | JGI IMG/M metagenome (GOLD analysis project Ga0307515, IMG submission 194513) | Populus trichocarpa ectomycorrhiza microbial communities from riparian zone in the Pacific Northwest, United States - 17_EM | ecosystem: Host-associated > Plants > Roots > Unclassified | place... | reverse complement strand
TTATGTGTGGGGAGGGGGGGAAAGATTGACGGGTGACAGCTTCTGCTTTGTCGTCCGCCCTGAATGCGGGGTTTGTCGAAAACATATAAGGCCATAACCCTGGGAAGGCCGAGATCTCAGAACGTACGCCGAGAAGGCCCTCGACATGAAACCGGGGGTGTTGTGACCTCGGGGAAGACAGTGGCTGGTCGAGATGGGTGTTGTGTGGTCCTTCCAGCCTGTCACTACTATAGCACTAATACTTAGCTATCCTTATCACCAGCAACAACTCAACGTTTCAACTTCAAACCACCACGCAGATGAAAAGGAAGGAGAACATTAAATCCCTGCGCGCCACACCGGTCTGGATCTCTCCTATCAAAAAGAAGGGAACGAGCACCTCTCTGCAGCACGACGTGTTGTTTTACGCAACAACTACGATATTTTTTCACCGATCGGCGATTATGTAGAAACCGAGTTGGGTCAAGTCTCCCCGGCGCCACCATCACAATCAGTTGCGCAGGATTGCAGGAGTCTGGCCTACCATCCGAAGTTCGTTGCACAGACAACGAGCAGTAACCAGTAGTCTAGTAATCAGCTAAAGAGCGATCCGGTGCCGAGTGGGTGAACGCGTCTCGCTCATATCCATCTATCTATACCCTCGCTGGCCGTGCAGCTGTTCTGATACGAACAAGTGTGCGAAGCGACCGGCACCGCGCATGGCCTACAAACCCACACCTGTTGCCACCGGCTATCTGTTCACCAAGCGCGCGGTCCCGAGAAACAGAATGCCAATACCACATGTCCTGTGCACGGGCCGGCCGACGACGCTTAACTTCGCTAAGCCGCCGTCGTGAAATCACCAGCGCGAATCAAATCACCGAACTTGTCTGGGTATTACCAAAGCCACTGCTTGTCGTACACTAAGCTACCTGTGATGTAATTTGTCTGTGACCGTCCTGTCGGTCACGAGGGAGAAATTGAGCATGACAAGGGAAATGAAGAGCTGTTTGTACAGGAGATGAAGGCGATCAAAAGAAACAACGAATAAGGATACATAAAGCACAATCGAACGAAATGGATAAGCAAAAAGGCAACACGGTAGAACCGTCAGAGATCAATCGGGACAGATGCGTGAGTGAACCCGTCTAAGAAAGAGGAAAGCATGCAAAGCATAGGGTTGGGGAGAAAACGGTGGGGCATCATACAGAGAGGGGTACAGGTATTCGGGAGTGTGTCGAATGTCGTGTTGGCTGCGGTGCGACTATTTTCGTCGACGACTGCGCCGGATCCGAAGTAGGAGGAAGCGGGAAGGAATCCAAAGCCGTCGATGGGGTCTTTGGGGAAATGGAGCGGTCTGATCCCGAAGGAGAGCTGGTAAAGTCTGTTGTGGCGTCATCGTCCTCATCAGAATCGCTCCACCTAGAGCTGCCATCTTCTTCGTCATCTTCATCTTCATCATCGCCTTGTTGAGGGTCGGATGATGATGGTGATGATGATGATGAGGGAGTGTACGCCACACGAGGTTTCGGGCTAAAGAATGCAGAGATGAAGGATCGCTCCAGCGTGAGAAGGTCGGCCTCGGTTACTCGGAGCTGAAAGTCGAGAACATCGAGAAACTCGCGTTCGATCCTGCTGATATCCCTGGGACTGAATACGCCTGTGGTGAGTGCCCACTGCGGGTTCTTCAACGAAGTGTCATTGTGGTACTGTATACGCCGACCGATCCGATGCTGCGTCAGCACAGCAACAAGACAAAGCTAGTAACCATGAAACACCAACCTTGGTAGCACACACGAGGGCACCGAGGAATACCCGTTCGAAGGCCCACTCTGGTTTGGCAATAGTGATGTACGGTTTCGCCCGAGCGATGTATATCGCCGCGGCGAGAAGAGTGGGCACGGTGCACTGAGCGCGACAGATGACCGAGTGCACGAAGCGTCTGAACTTGAAGTTGGAGTTGTTCCTGTCGGGGAGACGACCTCGTTGAGAGGAGGAACGATGTCCGAGGCCGTGGTTGACTACGTCAATGGTGGCGTCGACGAGATGGTCGACGATGCATCTCGAGAGGGGAAGGTTGACGAGGCGGGTGAGCCTAGCTTGAGAGGAGGAGGAGTTCATCGTTCGGAAGGCGGAAGGTGTGGAGGAGGGACAATGTAGGATGCACACTGCACAGGGGTCTGTTGGTTATAAGGTTCCATGGGGAGGTTCGAGATGCCGATTTGAAAAAAAAAAATAAGAAAAGAAAAACGGACAAGGGGAATCCGTCACATTGTCACATGCCGATCGTAACAGATGACGTAACGAGCCCGACGGATCTTGGTGTACTTTTTACATCACTCGGTTTGTCCAATGAGAATCGATTACGAGGGGGGGGGGGGTGTCTACAAAAAGAAAGTGCCAGCTATCCTCAGCGTATATACTCACTTGTGCCAGGCAGTAGGGTACGGTGCCGTATGTGCAACTAAATATTTAATATATAACTATAGTATGGTTCGGGGTCAACAACGAACGCAACGAGAGAGGGCGCCCCAAAAACCCAAAGGGAAAACGATGACGATGAGAGTCGAAGGGACAAGGGACGGAAATGAGGGTGTGGGAGTATGATAGGCGATGTACATTGTGTCAGGAGCAGCGATATGGTTGATCGATAACAAAATGAACAGGTCGGCGATGATGACGATGATCGATGGAAAGGCCTTTACAAGAAACAACAAGTGTCCGTGAGAGAGCAAGTGATAGAAAACCGACAAGGAAGAGTAACGAGTGGCGGGTAACAATCATACCCAAACTCGGGTAGACTGTGGGATGGGGTTTTGGTATCTGCATCCCTTTCCGTCAACCAACGGTACTGGTGAGCACCGCTGATTTGGGATCGGGAATGAATCAAGAATGTCCAGACCCAGGTCCATTACCGGACGACAGGGTCTTGAGGGGGTGACGCTCGATGACGCCGTTTGCCTTGAGTAAGACTCATGGCCAGATAGATTTAAGGGAGGGGTGATTGGGGACAGTGAAGAGTCGGAGGAACACGAGTCGTCGTCGCTGTCACTCCATGAGGATATCTCCTTCTCTTCCATATCGGCCGAGCGACTGTGGCGGGGTGATGAGGTAGCGACCAGAGAAGAGTCGGGGGACTCGGCGACCGAATTGGGATGGAGCGAGTAGATGGAATGGTGATGGGACAGGATGTCATCCTCGGAGATTGAGAGGTCCCAGTTGAGGACCTGGAGGAACTCTCTCTCGATCCTCCCCACATCGCGTTTGCCGAAGACGCCAGTGCACAACGCCCAGTGAACGTTTCGGAGAGTGGAATCATTCGTGTACTGGAGGATGCGGATCACGTCAGCATGAAACAGACGAGGAGCACGCAACGGATCCGGGACTACGGTGCGAAACCTACCTTGGCGGCCAGGATCAGCGCTCCCAAGAACACACGTTCGCAAGCCCATTGCTCCGTCCCGATGGAAAGGTGAGGCTTTGCGCGGTGAATGTAGACGAGGGATGCAAGTACGACGGGAGCCTTCATCTCGGAGCGAGAAAGGACGCTGGACACGAATTCGGTGAACTCGGCTTGGCGATAGACATCTTTGGGATCTGAGTGGCTGGAGGGGGAGACGCGGCCGAGTGCAAAGTCTACGGCTTCTACAGTGCACTGAACGACATAGTCTAATGGACCGAACAAGAGTGAGCGAGACAAAGGCGCGGAGTTTTGCGGGGGGACTTACCGATCAAGCAGTCGGTCAAAGCTAAATCGACAAGTTGAAGAGTAGCGGTAGAATGGAGGGAAGCGTCAACCAAAGATGCTGGGTGGAGGGAGGAATGCATGCAGGAGAGGAGGAGCGGTGGGTGGCTGGGGAGCGGGAGCTTTGACAGGGAGAGGCATGGTCTTATATTTGGCAGACAAAGGGCTGGGAAGTCAGAACGGTGCTATGCCTGCGCCGGGCGTCAGTCGTGTCTCGCAAAAAAGTGTCGGGAGTGCTCAGGTAATCCGATCTCCTTCCTAATTCGGTAAATCTCTTAATTGCAATCTGCGCCCCTTTCACTAGCCCCGCATTTCATATCTTCCCACGGCTGTCGACGGGAAGTCATCAACCCATTCCTGGCTCGGTGGCGTCTGGCGCGCCTGGTCATCCGGAAATCCCGATACCTTAAACGTGGAACCCGCAATCTATCAATTCTGGTCCAAAATCCCCCACCCGCTTCCCTGCTGCTTCTGTGGAGAGGAGAAGGCCGTGGAGGAGTGGGGATGACTCGACGTTCGCGTTCGCAGATTCGCGCGACTGTGCTTGGTGTCATGGCCTCATCATGTCGTACCGGAGGTTGTAGCGGTCGAGGCCGCTGCGTGTCGGGCCTCGGCTGTACGGGAGAGGTTCGGACCGAGGGCGGATGTGAAATGCGATGCAATCGTACCGGCGGCGTGGAAAGAAAATAAAAAAATCGGCATTGACTGTGTTCATAAGCAGGTTGATTTCTCTGTGAACAGATTCTCGTAGACGCGGATGATACGCGCCAGAGCCATTCGGTTTTTTCAAGGCACACAATCTGAGATTTGATATCTCATTGTCTGTTTTTCAGCTGCTCTCCAGTCCAGCAAGTGACGGCCTGGCTCGAGTACCCGCCCACAATGTTCCCCCCACGGGTGTATGATATGTATAAGCGGTAGCCCCCTAACTGGCGGGTGTGGGGACAACCTCCCACGGCCCACGCATCCGCATCTCGGAGCAGTGGAAGAGTGAGATCTGGGAGGGATTTGACTCATTGCGCCACGACTGACCGGTGATGGCTCCCAAACGCGCGCCCAGACACGTACCCTTCACTGCACAGCAACCGGCAGCGAGTTGAACTTTGATCGCCACACGTGCCGTTCAGGGTTTCTATCCACGTGACCCAGGACCCCTTGTCACTCCTGCAATCGTCCCCGGCCTGCCGACTTTTTCCCAATGGCGACTCCGACGACCGCCTCGACCTCCACTCAACCTGTCCCATCCTCAAAGCCTTTAGTAGCTACCGGTGATTGGACAAAAAATCTAGTTCATCTTGCAAAGACCGCTGAACTTAAGTATGGATCGAACACGTCTATCGAACCAGAGGGAATAGTAATAGATCTTTTCCCCCGCAGGAAGCATGCCCTCACTCTGCAACTCCACACCGCGCACATCCTTTCTGCGCACGAATCTTTGGAACAGAAGCACAAGGCGATCCAGGATTTGAAAGAACAGAAGAACAAGTTGAGGATCCATGTTCCATCACCTCCCCCCACGTTTTTTTCTCGAGGCCGCCATCGCGCTTCCTCCTGGACCCCTGGAATGCTGATCTTTGTTGCTCGATCACTTATTTTTTATTTCTATTATCCCTAGGCTTGAAAGCGAGAGGAACAAACTGCTCAATGCTTTACGAGAGGCCCGTGTCTTCTACCCCTGCTTCTCGAAATGTCAGTCATCCTGATTCTCTCCGATTTGTAGGTCAATGAGGACAGAGACAAGGTCGGCCACTAAAAATCCTTTTATCCCCCCGCATTTGGCTGAACGTCTCATTCCATCTTTCGTATTTCATATCTTTCGTCGTCACCGCCGCCGTCCCTCCCTCACCATTTGCCGTCGGTCGCATTTCTCCCATTGTCCCCCTCGAAATGGATGTGACAGGCAGACATAATGGAGGCCACTCTGACTCGCGAGTCAGTACATGGCATTCTCCGTGGGCTTCTTCCGGTGACGTGTTCATTAACGTTTACGTTTACAGGTGCACCGACCTCAGACTTAAAATCCAAACCATTACCGACAGCGAATACGCGATCGCAAAGCGCGATGTCGACCAACTCCGTGCTGAACTCGGTCAGGCTCCCCTTCCGAATCTCCACGAGACGCTGGAAGAACGCAGACGAGAGTCAGTTGTCTCCCGTTTACAGACCTTCGCCCCCCGCGTGTGCTTAGCGATGTGCCGCCTATAGCTTTATGCACCAGCAACTCGCTACTAACAATCAGCCCGTGAGCAAAGTCAACACCAACAAACGTCCTCATTCCGCTATCAACAGTGGTGCCACTCCGGCGGGCCCTCCCAACGTGACCGAGGGTCCTCCCACTATCACCACCACCACCACCACAACCACTGGGGAGCCCGAGCCCGCCCCGCCCCCTCAGCCTGGGAAGAGGCCGCGGGGTCGCCCCAAAGGAAGCAAGACCAAGAAGAAGAATATAGATGCTCCACCCAAAGAGGGTCCATCTATCATGCACTGATTGTCGCTGCCACCGGTGACCCTTCTCTTGTATTCAGTCCCCTTGTACCATCTTCGCATGTGTTCCATAGTATTGTCACCATGCTCTGTCATCTTGTAACCCCGTTTTTTTTCCATCACCACCCAGGGTGCTTCCGTATATATAATAATAATACCACTGTGATTCCCGTTGACCGTGGACTACCGATTCATAACATAATTGGGTAGGAAGCCGAATTAACTTCGTCTGATCGTCTTCCTCAACGAAGGAGTCAAGCTGGAACGATACGCCTAAATAATCTCGAAGACTCTGTGCTCTAATCGGGAGGAGTGATGGAAGGGAAATGAAGTGAAAATGAAGCGGACCGTGGATCCATCAGAAGGGGGAAAGGAAAATGAAGAAGCACTGGCAACGGGATCCCTATTGCTCCTTCGTCGGTATCGGGTCAGTAGACGCTACTTGTGTCTGGACCACAACCACATCATCGTCTACTGTCTTGGCTGTTATTTCGGTTTGCGGCGGAGAAGGCTTGTCATCGCTCGTATCTTCCACCGGCTCATCGACATCAACGAGCACCTTGTTCGCATCCTCATCATCTGGATGGCTCACCGGTCTCGTAACCTCCAGCACTGAATCACTATTGCTTCTCTCCTGCATGCCTGGCCGGGCCTTCCTATCCTTCGACGCAACCTTACGCCAGATTCCGATGCTCGCAAGTTTCACCATGTGGCCGAGGGCCACAAGCGGATCCTCACCATCATCATCATCATCCGACCTCCAGAGGTTTTTCGGGGGCCGGTCCGCTTCTTCTTCTTCCCGCAACATCTGTCTCCGACGGGCGAGCATTTGCGAGCGGGCGGCAACGCCCAAGGTATGATTTCGTTTCCGCTTCTTCGGACGTTCGATCTCGGGAAGAGGAGCGAATTTCACATTCAGAAGTTCGGTACTGGTCGGAGAGGGTGGCGAGGAGGCGGGAGCGCTTTGATCAGTGTATGACGGCGAACGGAGAATGCTCGTTCCCCTCTGGAGGGTCGGTGAAGACGCCGAGGTGTGGAGTGAACGGCGATAATTCTTGATCGGGTCGTAGTGCGGAACAGGAGGTACCGGTAGGGTTTCAACGGATTTATGGAGTGACGTGGTGCTTGCATTGCGTCTGGGACCAGCGACGATAATGGAACTGCCGTCGCGAGATGCTCCGGGTGACGATGCGCCGGACTCGGCTGTAAGCGTCGAATCTCGAGAGTTTGTAAGGAGAGAGGGGAAATCGACTGCCGTTGGTGAAGACCCCAGTGATTCTGGCTCTTCCGTCAAGGTCTTTGTGGAAGAGTCGAGAGAGTCTTTTGAGGGGGTTGTCGGTGGCAGATCATCCAGAGCAAGCTGCCTGAGTAACTGCGCCATTGGGGATGGTGAAATGGGCGATGGCGGCTCGGAATGCATCAAGGGTTAAAGGGTATAAATGACGCAGGAGGAGGCAGAGGGAAGGCCCGAAAGCACGCTGCGGACGACGAGTTAAGGCAGGGCACAGATGAGAGAATTCTGAGACTCACGAAACAAAAGCACAAGGACGGACGGCCGGGCCAGTCCTAAGAGAATGAGAACGATCTAGCTCCGATTGCCGCCTCTTGGCTCTCTCGCTCACGTGCTGCGTGCGGGGTCACTCTTGGACTGCGCGTAGCTTGCTTTGAACTTTGAACTTCCTTGTTCCCTCTCGGAATCATCTTGTGGTCTCTTCTGCAGGCCCAGCAAGTAAATAATCACCTAGCCACCCTTCCTCGGCGAACCCTTGGCGAACTGCCGCCGTGCTGCTTGCATCTGTTGCCGATAAAACTATCCCACCCTCAAGGCCGATCCCTCGCCGAGTGGGTCTCAGGCAAACCAAAGTAGCCGGATGTCCGCTTCCAGTCGAGCTCAATCCCAGAGCTCGCGGTACAGCCGGAAGAGATCCAACACCGCTCAATCTGCATATAAACCCAACGCAAGCGCGACCCCATCATCATCTTTGACCGCCGTCCCTTCGGTAAAGGTTGGAGAATCGAAAACCCTCGCCGCGTGGGTGCACGATCCCGAAAAGTCGGCGGCTGTGATCTTCAATCATAACTGGTGGCCTGGGATTGATGAAGGAGATTTGTTGAGAGTGACCCTGGGTAATTCGGATTCCGGCTTCCTCTTTTTTGTCCCGGAGGAGGACTACAACTCAGTCAGGCCTCAGTTACAGGTACGTATCTCCATCACCCCGGAGATGTTCCATGTGACGATCTCCCTATCCCCTTCTCAAGATATCCATCCCTGGAAATATTGCCGAGGTGTTCGGTATCAGGAACAACGGAGAGATCACCGTTACAAAGGTACTCAGCGAGGCAACTCCGAAGCTTCCGGTCTACAGCTCGGTGCCTAAAACCTCTCTTCCAGCTCGATAAGGATTCGTGCAAAGCGGACTACGTAGAGTTTGCATTCCAGGACCAATACCTCGGCCGAAATGAAATGTGGAGGCTCGGGCAAAACCTCGTTGGAAAATGCGTATACGTAGATCAGGACATCTCGTTCATCGGCGTCATAGCCGCCAAAGTTACGGCGATCTACGTTGGAGGCCATAGGGTGGGTGTTTTACCGCCCCTTCCCTGCGATCCCTGATGTGCTGATATATTGGGGTTTGATTGGCGAAGGTTATCGCGGGCTGTGTGACCTCCGCGACGAAAGCCGTTTACCGTTCCTTATCCGCAAAGACGACTCTATTCATCCAGATTTGCAAAGAATTCTGGCAGTTCGGGAATGATGGAGAGTGGTATTACGAAAAGGTCGTCCATTCTTTCCTGCCAGCTCTGTGTACAAAGTGGCGCGAAGCCGGGACCAATCACATCGTCACCATCGTGCTCGTATCCAGAGTGTTCTACGACCAATCGGAGATTGACTACGCCGCTGGGCCGCTTAGGAGAGATGACGAAGGAAGGTGGTACAAGGACTTTTTTCGGGTCATAAACGACCTCGAGGTCATTTACGATTGGAAGTCGACGCTGGTCAGCCTCAAGGATTCTTTTTGGGCCTTCCAACGGGATATTCTGTTGACCCACCATTATCACCAAGCATCTTCGGGACACTCGTCTGCCTCACCTCAGGCTCCTCCCCCACCCCGACTTGTGGGACAGCTCTCATATGCCCACGATGGGCCAATTTTAGAGGCTCTTAATCTGTCTCTGAACCCTACTGAAACACACTACATCGACCGTTCGCTGTCGTTGACCGGTGCCTCGACGATTTTCATCACTCCGGGAACAGGATACTTCCGCGTCTCGAAACACCTCCTCCGCCTGACTACGACTCGTTTGGTCGACCAGGGATTTGCTGTGGACCTCGTCACTCTCACAAAACCCCCTTTGCACCAGAGCCCGATATTTTGTTTCTGGGGTGTAGAACCAGAGCTGAAGGTAGGAGGTGGAACGACGGGTAGTACAAGGAGCATGGATCCGCTCTGGGGTGGAGATGACGACCCACACGAATCCTTGGGAAAGGAAAGGACGATGTTTTGGTGGGAGCCGTTCTGGATGTCGGTTTCGTTTTGGGACAAGCAAATGGACCTACCCTTCCGAGAGGACAGGTACGCAGGAAAAATGGTGATTCATCTACCTTCGTAACTCACGAAATCGGTTCCGATAGGTTCGTTGCTCGCGCGAGGATGTACGAGATTCGTGCGTTGGGCTTACTCGACCACGATGTCTTGTCAAGTATCGAGATTCCGTACTTACCCAAGTTCTATTCGGAAACTATGACGACTCCCGTGAAAGAATACTTCGAGGACTCGATATCCAAGGAAGACGCGGAAAAGTTTGACCAGGATGTGTTCGCTCTTTCACGAAATGTTAGGCCGCCTGTGGTCAGCAGGGGCTCTTACGCTTCTTCGGGAAGCGGCACGATCTTGTCCTCATCATATCGGTCGGTTGGTGGGAGGCAGATCCAAAAGTCTGGGTCCCTCACCATTCCCCCAATTGAAGAAAGTCCACGGCTTCCGCACACAGAACTCCTTGTCGAGGGTAACGAGCGATTATCAGCGCTTTCGATGGGACCCCTCAGTTCTTCTCCATCCCGTTCCTCTATACACTCAAAGATGTCCACGCGGTCCGCTTCTTCTGAATCCACGAGCGCATCCGGAAATTCGCGGAAGGCAGGCTCAAGGTTCGCACCAGCATGGTTGTTCAATCCGTTCAGGAGCGGTATCAGTCAACCACAAACTTCGAATATTTCTGCTTCTACCGTGACGAGTCCCACCTCAGCAACACCACCGACCATTATACCTTCGTCATCAGTGCACACGTTCACGAGTTCTGGACTTAAGACTCCAACCTCCCGCTCTCCTAAACCCGTCAATATTCTTCCTCGAGCGTCGCCGAGGAGTTCTGTCTTATCCAGAACGCTGGAAGAAGACAGCAATTTCCTACAGCACCGAGGTTCACTAAATCGTACTCCGCCACTCAACACTCCCCCTCGGACGGAAGCGACGATCTCGGTCATGCGAAGAACGGGGAGTGGGCAGCACAACACCAGTGTTCCATTCCCGTCCTCGCTTCCCAACCGAACAAATCCATCGTTCCCGCGAGAATATGTTCCATACCCCCAGTCCTCCCTGGCCAGGAGATGGCAGCATACCTATCCTGAACCGTTATCCAGGATGGAAATCAAGTGGAAGTCTATGGTCACTCCCGCTTGTTTACCCCTAACTGTCGAACATTTCCCCACAAAGTCGGAGCTGGAGACATCGTATGGTATATTTTCGTATGATTTCGTGGTGGATCCGCCGGAGATGCGCTCGTTCCTCGTGAAACCTCCTGTGATCCAGAAAGGCGCGAGCAGGGACGAGGCAAGGAAGGCCTGGGCTGCGTCTATTATGCGGGAGATGATCGCTCTGCGGCTTGCTCAAGGATTCCAGTTCATCCTCAAATCTTCTACTCCCAATACGAGTAAACCCAACCCACCCCCTACAAGGTTCCCCCGTCGTTCGTCCGTGTTCATCCCTGACGAGGAGCTGAGCCCTCAGGCTGTAGGAGCCGCGGACGTCCTGAACAACCCGAACGACCCGGTATATCTGAGTATGAGTAACGAAATCCACCAGATCTCGTATACGGGCGAAGCAATCAGGGTGAAGAGATATGTGAGAAGGATGGCGATGAGCACCCCGATCGACTACCAGTGTTTGATTTGGCCGAAGTTGGGAGAGGGGTATACGGAGCTGAAGACGTCATTTGTGTCCCATGGGTTGGAGAATTATGGTTGGAATAGGTTTGATTCTGCACTATCCTCTCATCGCTCAAACGAAGGCTGACGAACGGTTGGATAGACTCGACATGCTTATTGCGGGCTATGAAAACCAACTCCACGAATCTCTCAGGTACTGGCGAACTAGATTCATCGTCATACCTTCTACGGATTCTCCCCCCACGAATACCGGGTCTAATGGCGAAAAGCTGGACGACGAAGAGATCCACCTTCTGGGAATGGACAAGCTTGCGGAACTTTTCTCACGTGTGAGATGGCAGGCCCCGGACGGTAGTCCTGGGATCGGAAGTCAAACCCAACCCATCGTTAGGTTCCTGCCGACGGACCTGGGTCCGGCACCTTGCGTCCTCGACGAAGCGCTGATGAATCGTTTAGATGAGATTCACGCTTTGGGGCCGCTGAAGAAGAACATGAAGAGCGAGAAGGAAATTTCGCAGATGAGCTTGAGTGCTATTGCGAAAGCTATGCGAGAGGACCCTGTGAGTTTGCCGATCAAGGATTACAGGTGGCATGGAAGGGTCCACGTGGACGCTTTTTCTGGCTCGGATTTTGTGAATTGGTTGGTTAAGGAGTTCCGAGACGTTTCGTCGAAGGACCAAGCGGTTGAGGTCGGAGGGAAGTTGCAAGTACAGGGTTTGTTTGACCATGCGAGAAGGACTCATGGTTTCCTCGATGGGCAAGTAGTTTTTTTTTGCTCTCGCTGGCCATCGCAGCTGACTGGTGGGGCAGGCATTACTTCTATCAGTTGAGGCCTGAGTATTACGCCCCCTCGACCCCTAGAGGATGGTTTAGAACGAAACACCCCTCGACTTTTGGAATGGTAGAGGGGTCCGGGTTTTATCCGGGTAACAATCGGGTTACTTCCCGTCGTATGAGGAAGCGTCTTATCCTGAGTCAGAGCCTGGTCATTGATATCGATGGAAACAAGGTATGTCGTTGGTGTTTCGGGATTATTTCTTTCCTGGGGCTGAGATGACAACAGAGGAGCGATCAGGCCGAAACCGTCATCCTACATCATGATATCATCCACAACCCCGCCACCTGCTTCCACTTTGAGTTGCAGTGGATTGGAACGACCGCTCGCTGCATCGAGGACCAACTCAAACAATGGAGCAGGACGATCGAAAGATACGGGCTTAAGCTCGTAGAGGCGTATGTCGGCCAGATATGCGACATTCGAGAACAGAACCCGTTCCAGTCGTGTTATCCCGTTAGGCTCTCCGTCCCCCTTCCGGTCGTGCACGATTTAGAGAAAAGGGTGCCGGAAGGCTCGCAGACGAACAACTACTTCGAGAGTGCGCTGTTGCGGAAGTTTGGGTTCGTGTTGGATATCGAGGCTGCGAGTACTTACCCGGAGCAAATCGATCCGAGTTACTCGTACCGAAGGGCGCCGTTTAAATATTCGCAGTGGGTCCATCGGTCAGGGGTGGTATTTGCGCAGATTTTGGGAGGGACCAACGGGTTTTTATTCCTGACCAACCGTCTCATGGCCCCTGGGCGAATTGGAACCTCACTGAAGAGCAAGGAGCAGAGGCCGAGTGTTCTGGCGGACGAGGTTATGTTCAAGGTTAACGATTTTTGTAGTGACCCCGCAAACCTCATCGGTTTCTACGAAGAGGAGATCGGTGCTCTGGTACAGATCCCGGAGGATCCTCCCCCGTTAAAGTTGTGATTGGAATGGAGGAATGTGATATTTCTGGACGAGTAACATGTTGTAAAAACTAGGGTGCTTCTCTCGCGCTTATGATAATATCCCTTCCGTTTATTCTTACAGACCGTCGATGTGGATCCCGAGATAATGGTTTTCGCATGTCTGCCGAGAGAGGTTGTGAACACAGGGAACATTCGAAGAGGGTCCGGAAACACTTACCGAATGCGTCTTCTTCGTCCTTTGCTGCCTTGCCCAGGCCAAGACTTCCATAATACTGTTCTACTCGCCTGTAAACACTGTATCCGAAGCCTTCATACATGTTGATAGCTAGATCGTTCGTGCATCGGACATAGAGATCAACGAAGAAGCCCTTGTAGACGTCGTCGGAAACGAGTTCGAGTAGGTTCATCATCTTCCGTGCCAAACCGAGCCGACGGTACTCGGGAGCGACGGTGATCGCAGTTACGTGGCCGTGGTGTTCGAGACCTTCACCCTCGGCTTTTCCGAAGACTGGAAACGGAGGGAAAAAAGGGTGGTTAGGACAAGGCACGTGTGTTAACCGTGATCGTGGTACGGAACTGTAACCCATCATGCGACCTGAGGGGGCCTCTTGGACGCTACAGAGATCGGGCCATCTGGACAGGTAGGTGAGGTAGAACGAGATTCCGTACTACCCGCGAGGCTCAGTTGAGTTCCCGACGCTCAAGGTGGTTTTGGTTTGCCAGCTCACAGTCTCAGTCCAAACATCCAAGTTACTGAAGAGAGCTTAGAGTTGATGACGGTGTCTCTGATTGCGGGCCGACTCACATGTTGTTAAATTTGAAGAGATCTGTAGCCTTGAAAGGTCGGAGGGCACTCATGATTACAGCAGACCAGGAAAAGTCGAAGCAAAGTGTCGGACGGAAGGATGATCGACTGTAAACGCGATCGAGAATATGTCCGAAACCCGAAAGTACACGAACTACAGGAATTTACTCGACCAGAGCCTTATAGATTTTCACCTCTTCCTTTGGTCTGATGAAAATGGACGTAAATGTGAGTAGAGTCGGCCTACGTGAGGGGTATGTACTTACCTATCTTCTCCGTCTGTCGCCACGGCACCAAGCCTCTGGAGGACCCTCATTCCAGATTTTACCCTCCCAAAGATCGTGTGCTTGTTGTCAAGGAATGGTGTAGGGGCAAGAGTGAGGAAGAACTGAGAACCTGGGGTTTCTTAGATGGGACGCGTTGGGATGATGAGAACGTTCGTACCGTTGGTGTTAGGGCCTGAATTAGCCATTGCTAAAATCCCCGCACCCGTAAACCTCAATTCCGGGTGGAGCTCATCTTCGCTACAGCAAACTATGAGTGTCAACGAAAAAGGTAACGACACACCCCTAGCTTACAATCGATGTCCATAGATACTAGTTCCGCCTCTTCCAGTGCCAGTTGGATCGCCCGACTGTGCCATAAAATCCTAACCAGAGACGTGAATGATTCACGCCTTCAGAGTATATTTGCAGGGCGTACGGCGATAACCCTGTGAAAGACTACATTGTTGTAGTACCCGCGTCTTGCCAGTTCAACAAAGTTCTTGCAAGTCTGATTCCTTGCAAAGCTGAGTGCGACAAATCGGGTGAAAAATGAGTTGGACATACTTTAGGAGCATGATCCCAGTACAGCTCGAGCTTAATTTCCCCCATGTTTGTCTCGATAACGACCGATTCCATCTCGACGGACGCGGTGGTGGCGGTAGAATTGAAAGTGATCGAGAAGGTGCGGTCCTTGCCGTCAAGGATTCTCTCCACCCAATCGTGATGTCCCAGAAACAAAAGTCGGAAGGTGAGATCAAGTGATTTACCCTGCCCAAGGAGGTTGTTGAAAACACAGCAGGCCCTTCTCAGGCGGAGATTCTTCTGCGAGTGACTTCAGGAATAGCAGCGGAGCTGATCAAAGCTTATGACTCCGGCCAGTCGGTATCTTTGAATGAGGTACGAGCTAAGATCAGCAAGAAACACGGATATGGAGGCGTACCGAGGCTGGTCGACATCATCAGCGCCATTCCGGACGATTATAAAAAGGCCTTGTTGCCCAAGTTGAGGGCCAGACCGATCAGGACAGCCAGTGGTGTCTGTTTCGTTCTTGTCCTCTCCCGTCTTCCATCTCACCGAAATTACCCATAGATCGCCGTGGTAGCAGTTATGTGCAAGCCTCACCGGTGCCCGCACATAGCTATGACAGGCAACATTTGCGTGTATGTAAACACGTTGGAGTTCTTGGCTTCACTGATACCGAGGTGGCTTGAACCGCCAGATACTGTCCTGGTGGTCCCGATTCGGATTTCGACTATAGTACCCAGAGTTACACCGGCTACGAGCCGACGAGTATGAGGGCTATCCGCGCCCGATACGACCCTTATGAACAAACTAGAGGGAGAGTTGAGCAGCTCAAGGCGTTGGGTCACAGCGTGGACAAGGTGCTTGAGTATTTTTATCTCGGTTCACACAGTTCCAACTTCCTATTAGGTCGAGTTCATTATTATGGGTGGGACGTTTATGAGCATGCCCGAGGATTATAGGAATACATTCGTCGCTCAGCTCCACAACGCCCTGTCAGGCTTCACCGGGACTGACGTTGATGAAGCTGTTCGGTACGATCTTGTCTGACATCCTCAGGTACTGGATCCCTTGACCAATGCTGATAGGTACTCCGAGCAGAGCAAGTCAAAGGCTATCGGCATCACAATAGAAACAAGGCCCGACTATTGTCTGAAGCCGCACCTCGGGTCCGTCTGCACACCTCATGGGCGTACGCGCCACTCAAACAATGTTATAGTCAGATGCTACGGTATGGTTGTACAAGGCTTGAAATCGGCGTACAATCAGTTTACGAGGACGTTGCCCGTGACACCAACCGTGGGCACACTGTCCGTGCCGTATCCGAATCCTTCCATCTTGCCAAAGACGCAGGCTTCAAGGTCGTCGCTCACATGATGCCGGATCTACCGAACATCGGCGTTGAACGCGACCTTGAACAGTTCAAAGAGTACTTTGAAAACCCCGCGTTCAGGAGCGACGGCCTCAAGATCTATCCTACTCTCGTCATCCGAGGTACTGGACTGTACGAGCTCTGGCGGACAGGGAGGTATAAAAATTACACCCCAAACGTTCTGGTCGACGTCGTAGCTCGAATATTGGCCCTCGTCCCACCATGGACAAGAGTATACCGAGTACAAAGGGATATTCCACTCCCACTTGTGACGAGTGGCTGCGAGAACTCTGGAAATCTCCGGGAGCTCGCCCTGAATCGGATGAAAGACTTCGGTGCGGAGTGTCGGGACGTCAGGTTCCGCGAGGTCGGTATCCATGAGATCCACCACAAAGTACGGCCAGAGTGCGTGGAGCTAATACGAAGGGATTATACCGCGAACGGGGGTTGGGAGACTTTTTTGTCTTACGAGGACCCTGAAAGGGATATCCTCATCGGACTGCTACGGTTGCGAAAGTGTTCCGAAGAAGGCACGTTTCGGCCGGAGCTCGTAGGAGGAGCCAGTATAGTGAGGGAGCTGCACGTTTACGGGACAGCGGTCCCGGTTCACGGGAGGGATCCCACGAAATTCCAACACCAGGTGCGTCCCAGACTCGGAATCTGAGTTGTGCATTACCTTGACATAGAGGCGATGGCGTAGGGTTTTGGAACGCTTTTGATGGAGGAGGCGGAACGGATAGCTCGAGAGGAGCATGATAGCGTGAAGATCGCTGTCATCTCTGGTGTCGGAACCAGAGATTACTATCGACGCCTTGGATACGAGCTCGAGGGACCATATATGACAAAGAGGTTGTATTAATCCTGCCTTTGGACTTGGCGGATCAGATAGATCACCCCGTATGGTTCCGACCAGGGGCAGGTTGCCTATCCTGTACTCAACCATTGTATCAGAGTAGTCTAGTAACTGGGGGGGGTATCCTGCGTCACCACGCTCGCGCCTTCATCTAAAAACCTCGATCAGGCTGTCGTCTTTTATCACGGAACCTCGCACGCACGCGCACGCGCAGGGGATCTGCTATTCAATACGAGCCACTAGTTCCTCAAGCGCTCAGACCCTATATTATGTATTCCGAAATGTTAGTGTACACTAGAATGTGCTGCATAGATGCCGAATGGTTCCGTGAAAATTTGCCGAAGAGATAAACCAGAGGGAAGCGAAACGTTGGAGGAATGCACAGTTTGAGCGTAGAGGTGATTGTAGTATGCATGCAAGATGGATGTGAATGAATGTGGTTGGAGGGTCAAATGAAGCAAAGGACTAGATGGGAGCAAGTGATGGGTGTGATGGATCGAACGGGAAATATAAATGAATGGTTTGTCAGTGAAACAGGACGGGATACAGGGTGGGGGGGTCGGTCTGAAACAGAAGGTGACGGAGAACGAACGACTGAGGGAGAGGTTTGGTGATTATACAAGATCGATCGCATCTAGCAGCAAGTTCGATACGGCTCTATACAAGGAACGACCTCCCTCTGATGAGATATATGCGGATACGGCGTCGCCGACGAGTTTTTCTATTGACACTGGGGATATCGATCGAGTGTGTTCTCCACCTTGCAGGAATAAGGCTTGCGAGGCGACCGCCATCTTCTCTTCGTTGGTGAATGGGACGAAAGGTAAGACGGTCGTTACGCGAGAGATCAACGAAGCCTTCATCGGTACGCAACCTCGGTCAACCTAACGAATAGATCTGCAGCAAGATCACTCACCCCGAGGCATTTGGTCACGTCCGGTCTCAACAGCTTAATCAGCTCGATGTACTCCTTCCTGTCCATCGGCGCGTCTGGATCTGTTCTCTCCGATTGGTGATCAAATACGAGCTG
>Ga0307515_10010288_pt1 | contig 17962 bp, 15 predicted proteins | sample 17_EM_MG_FD_194513 | JGI IMG/M metagenome (GOLD analysis project Ga0307515, IMG submission 194513) | Populus trichocarpa ectomycorrhiza microbial communities from riparian zone in the Pacific Northwest, United States - 17_EM | ecosystem: Host-associated > Plants > Roots > Unclassified | place... | reverse complement strand
ACCGCCGGCGACTCGATGATCGGACCGGTGATGTGGATTTCCTGCGACGTCGACAGGCTCTGCACCCGTGCCGCGATGTTGACGGTCTGGCCGAAATAATCCTGCCGCTCGTTGAGCATGACGGCCAAACACGGGCCTTCGTGAATGCCGATCTTGACGATCAGATCCTCGGTGCCGCGCGCAACGTTGAGCGCGTCCATCGCGGCGCGCATGCGCAAGCCCGCAACGATCGCATGTTCCGGCTTGATGAACGTCGCCATCACGGCATCGCCGATGGTTTTGACGACGGCACCCTTTTCCGACGAGATGATTTCCAGCAGCGCGTGGAAATGCGCGCGTACCAGATCGAACGCAGCGAGGTCGCCGACCCGCTCGTACAACGCGGTCGACCCCTTCAGATCGGTGAACAGGAAGGTCAGCGATGTGATCTTGAGGCGTTGATCGACGCTGAGATTGTCGGCCTTGAACACATCGCGGAAGGTCTGGTTCGACAGCATGCGCTTGGCGGTGAGGAACGGCTTTCGCTTGCCGATCAGATGATGCATCACATCGCCCGCGATAAAGACCGTAGGCAATGCCCGCACATCGGCCTGATTGTCGAGCGACAACCGCAGCGGCCCCGGCCGCATCGTTATGGCCGCGCCTGTCGGCGTCGGGGTCTTGTTGTAGACCAGCGACAGTTGCTGACGTTCCTTGGTCGGCTCGCCCTGGACGTCGATGAACTGCGCCGAATGCGTCACCGGTTCGAACACGATGATGAATTCTTTCGGCAATACCAGCGACAGCACCGCCTTCTCGCCCGCCGGAAGCTCGAGGACATCCAGCGTCACGTCGTCCGCCACCGTCGCTATCGCCGCCTCGTCGAAATCGATGCCCGAACTCCAGAATATCTGCTTGTAGTATTCCCAGACCGGCAGCGTATTGGGATCATGCGCGGCGATCCGCCGAACGCGCGGGCTGACGGTAAAGGCCACCTCGACCTGCTCGTCGACCGAGGCCTCATAACCGCAGGCGCAAAGGCCGCAATGATAGTCATCCGGACTCAGCGATTTCAATGTGCTGTGGGCGCCGAGCACACCGCCGCAACCGGGGCATAACACGTTCCAGGTCAGATCGAACAGGCCAAGCCGCGACGCGTGCAGAAAGCCCGAAATCACCCGCTCTTCGTCAAGCCCGGTGCGCTTTGCAAAATCCAGCACGTTGATGCGGTTGAGTTCATGGTCCTGGCCGTTCTCGACCGCAAGCCGGATCGCATCGGCCACCGCAGGATCGGCGGTCTGGTTGAGCATGGAAAACTGCGCTTTGACGTCGCTCATGATCGTAGCCTAGAGCAGATTGAGCCCGCCTCCAAACAATGCCTCATTAGCGCGGCACGATGGCAAACAGCGGCGAGCGATCCGGCTGCGTCGTCACCACGCCGACCGGCATCACCGGCGCCTTGTCGACCATGCTGATGCGGAACGCGCCGATCAGCTTGGCCAGCGCCAGCACCGCCTCCACCAGCGCGAAATGCGCCCCGATGCAGACACGCGCGCCGACGCCGAACGGCAGATAGGCGAAGCGATCGGGCGGCGTACCCGTCATGAAGCGCGAGGGCACGAACGCGTTCGGATCGCGCCACAGCTTTTCGTGCCGGTGCAGCAGCCACGGCGCGATCAGTATGACGTCCTGCTTTCTGACCGGCATGCCCGCGATCGTGTCGGGCCCGGACGCGGCGCGCGCAATCAGGAACGCCGGCGGATAGAGCCGCATGGTCTCGTCGACCACCGCGCGGGTGAACTTCAGCCGCTCGATATCGACCGCCCCGTTTGCGGTGGCGACAGCCCCGCCTGCGGTGGCGAGCGCGCCATTGACGGTCGCCGCCTGCACCTCGGCCGCAACCTGCTCCTGGGTGACGGGGTCCAGCGCCAGCAGATAGAGCGCCCAGAACAAGGCGGTCGCGGTGGTCTCGTGGCCCGCGAGAATCATCGTCGCGACTTCATCGCCGAGCTGTTCGTCGTTGAAGGCTTCACCGGTTTCGGGATCGCGCGCGGCGCCCATCAGGTCGAACAGATCGCGCGGCGGGGCGCCGTCGGTCTTGCCGGCGGCGCGGCGCTCGGCCATCAGCATGCCGACAAAAGCGGTCCAGCGCTTGCGGAAGCGGGCGCGCGCAAAATCCTGCGGGCTCGGCCAGCTCAGCGGCAGCAGCATGTCGAGGAAATGCGGCCGCGCCAGCTTCTCGCCATACTCCATTACGAAGTCGCGCAAGGCGGCGCCGTGGCGATCCATCCCGAACGAAAACATCGTGCGGCCGGCGATTTCGAGCGTCATCCGCTGCATCGCCTCGCGCAGATCGACCGGCGCATTGCTGGCGGCCCTGAGCTTGACGATGGCGTCATCGGTTGCCGCCAGCATATGCGGGACCAGCGTCGAGACCGCGCGCGGTGTGAAGGCAGGCGCCAGCGTGCGGCGCTGGTATTTCCACGCACGCCCCTCGGCGGTCAGCAACCCATCGCCGACCAGCGGTCGCAGCACCCGGAAGCCCACCGGCGTGCGCGTATAATTCTCGTAATTGTCGACCAGCACATGCCGGATCGCATCCGGCGCGTTGAGGATGAAGGTACTGCGCCTGAAGAAACGTCCGCGGACGATGTCCTCTTCATAGGCCCGCTGGCCCCAGCTGCCGATCACGCTTTCGCGGATCGCCATCATCCGCCCCAGCGCGGTCATGTCATCGGGGGCGCGCGGCGGGCTCGGCGGCACCAGCGGCGCCCGCGTGAGCGGCATGTCGTAGGCTTCGGCTATGCTCATGGGCACCACTTTCGTAGCCCGGACGAGCGCAGCGATATCCGGGATCGTACCGAAGCCCCGCATATCGCTGCGCTCATGCGGGCTACACTCAATCTATGTGTCCAATCCGGCACCACAAAGGCGCAGGCACTCGACAATAGCTAATAAGTCAGCTCGGCCACCGCAATCCGGTTTTCCGACGCCGGCCAGGCCCGGGCCACGATCCGCTCCTGGTTGAACAGCGCCACCACGGGGCGGCCGACCTCCGCGGCCGGCAGCTGCAAGGTGGTCACCGCATCGGTCGGCACGCCCGGCTTCACGTCCTTGGGCTCCTTGCCGTCGAACAGCACCACGTCGCGCGGCAGGCCGAAATAGCCCCGCGGCCGTGACATCAGGACTACAGCGCCGGCGCCGGCATCGGCCGCCCCGAGCGGACGCGCGGCGCGCAGATGCACGATGTCGGAGGAGCGCGGAAACGGCGAGCGATAAAAATGCGTGATGGTCGAGCCCGCCGCGGTCAGCACGATTTCCAGATACCAGGTCGGCTCGACCTGCGCCGGACCCCAGCGGCCGTCGGCGCCGGTCTGCGAGGAGTGAATCGGGCCGCCATTACGCTCGCCCGTCTCCGCGGAAACGCGATAGACGTCCACCGATGCGCCGGACACCGGGCGGTTGGTTTGAACGCCGCCGGGCGTGCCCGTCACCAGCCCGCTCAATTTGACTTGCGCTTCCGGCACGATCTCGAGCCGCGACGGTTCGCGGCCGGCGATGAATTTATAGATCTCGCGGAACGCGCGCGGATGATATGCGGTCTCGCGATGGTCGATCGCTCCCAACACCAGATTGGTTGCGCCCTTCAGCGCCGGGCCATCCGTCGTCACGCCGGTTGGCGTGCCCGGCTTGCCGACGAAGCGGCCATCGGCTTGCGCAAATTTGTCGTTGCCGTCGCTGCGCAGCGTCAGGAACGCGGTGCCGTCAGTCACTTCGTTTTCGCCCGCGTTCAAGCCGCGCAGGAACGGGCCGCGGCCATTGAACTCGCCGCCGAGGCCTTCGTCCCAATCATAGACGCCGTGGTTGGGCACGCCGCACAGCACCGCGTGGCTGACATCACCCCCGCCACCGTTCTTGATAGTGTTGCGGATCGAATTGCCGCCGCGCGAATTACCGACCAGTGCGACCCGCGGCGCCCCGGTGCGGCGCTTCAATTCCTTGATCGCCTCAGTGAGCTCGCGACGCTGGTCCTCGGTCGACGAACGGTTGGCCTGCTCGACCTTGTCGTCGCTGCGCGCCAACGGATCGGTGAAGTTGATCGCCAACATCCGCTCGCGCGGCACACCGTTCGATTCCATCCGCCACAGCGAGGTGATCCAGAGCGCGGCATGATCGCCATTACCGTGCACGAACAAGACAGGCGGAATTTCCACCGCGGCAGGCACGGAGGGCGCGGTCTGCGCCAGCGCCTCAAATCCGAACGGGCCAGCCAACAATGGCAGCGCACCGGCACTTTTCAGGATAGATCGCCGCGACAGCCTCATTTTCTCGCCTCCCGTTACTTTTCAGTACTTTAGCTGTGTCCCGACACCTCCGATAGCAGCCTAATCGCTGGACAGGGCGGGGTTTTCGCAGGCATCACTTTAAATTCGAATGGAATCAAGCCGGTGACAGAAGGACGGGCGGAACGGACCATGACCGACCAGCCGAAGCGCTCGCGCTTTGCCAGCGACAGCATCGCGGCGCCGCTGCGGCATGCTGTGTTCCGGCGGATCTGGCTCGCCAGCCTCGTCTCCAACCTCGGCATCCTGATCCAGGGCGTCGGCGCGGCCTGGGCGATGACGCAGATGACGTCCTCGGCCGACAAGGTCGCATTGGTGCAAACCGCGCTGATGCTCCCCATCATGCTGATCTCGATGCCGGCGGGTGCCATCGCCGACATGCATGACCGGCGCATCGTGGCGCTGGTCTCGCTGTCGATCGCGCTCTGCGGCGCCACCGCGCTGACGGTGCTGGCCTGGCTCGATCTCGTCACCCCGAACGTGCTGCTGGCGCTGTGCTTCATCGTCGGCAGCGGCATGGCGTTGTTCGGCCCGGCCTGGCAAGCCTCGGTCAGCGAACAGGTGCCGGCGGAAACGCTGCCGCAGGCGGTCGCGCTCAACGGCATCAGCTACAACATCGCGCGAAGCTTTGGACCGGCGGTCGGCGGCATCGTGGTGGCAACGGCGGGCGCGGTTGCGGCGTTTGCCGTTAATGCGGTGCTTTATCTGCCGCTGATGGTCGTGCTGTTCCTGTGGAACCGGACCCATGAGCCATCGCGCCTGCCGCGCGAGCGGCTCAACCGCGCCATGGTCTCCGGCGCGCGCTATATCGCCAACTCGCCTTCGATTCGTATCGTGCTGATACGGACTTTGGTCACCGGCCTGATCGGCGGTTCGGTCTCGGCGCTGATGCCGCTGGTCGCGCGCGATCTCCTGCATGGCGGCGCGCAGACCTACGGCATCATGCTCGGTGCCTTCGGCATGGGCGCCGTGATCGGCGCACTCAATATCACCGAAGTGCGCAAGCGCCTGAGCGGCGAGGCCGCGGTGCGCGCCTGCGCGATCTCGATGGCGGGTGCGATTGCCGCGGTGGCATTCAGCAAGAGCGCGGTACTCACAGCGGCAGCCCTGGTGCTTGCCGGCGGGGTGTGGATGCTAGCGGTCGCCTTGTTCAATATCGGCGTGCAGCTCTCGGCGCCGCGCTGGGTGGCGGGCCGTTCGCTGGCAGCGTTCCAGGCCGCGATCGCCGGCGGCATCGCGGTCGGAAGCTGGGGCTGGGGCCATCTCACTGATTACGCCGGGGTCGAAACCGCCTTGCTGGTTTCCGCAGGCCTGATGCTGCTGTCGCCGATCCTCGGCATCTGGCTTCGGATGCCACCGGTCGGCGCGCGCAACGAAGCTGCCACCGAAGTGCTGGCCGATCCCGAAGTGCGGCTGTCGCTGACGGGGCGCAGCGGACCGCTGGTGGTCGAGATCGAATATCGCGTGGCGCAGGACAATGCCCGGCTATTCCACAATGTGATGCAGGAAGTGCAGCTCAGCCGCCAGCGCAACGGCGCCTATGGCTGGTCGATCGCGCGCGACATCGCCGATCCCGAATTGTGGACCGAACGCTATCACTGCCCGACCTGGCTGGATTATCTGCGCCAGCGCAACCGCGCGACGCAATCCGAACGCGCGCTGCATCAGCGCGCGATCGACTTCCATCTCGGACCCGAACCGATCCGCGTGCGCCGCATGCTGGAGCGTCCGTTCGGATCGGTGCGCTGGAAGGAAGATACGCCCGATCGCGCGGCCAACGAGGTGTTGCCGGTCGCGACCGCGGCGGGTAGCAGTACTTAGATTCCAAAACCGTCATTCCGGGGCGGCGCGAAGCGTCGAACCCGGAATCTCGAGATTCCGGGTTCATCGCTGCGCGATGCCCCGGAATGACGAAAATCGATCACCGCCCGTGGCTGGCCAGCATTTGCTGACAGGCCTTGCTGATGCGGGCGCGGTTCTGCTGCAGGCATGCCAGCACGATCTGGTCGCCGTCATTCATCTGGGCGCGGCAAAACCGCGAGACGTCGCGGGCGCAGGCGTCCTGGCCCGGCTGCTGCGCCGAAGCGGCGGAAGCGATCAGAACCAAGGGAATAGCGAAAAGAAGTCTGGTCATCATATTTGCCTTCACGCAGCAATAAACAGGTCCACGCCTTCTATCGCGTTTTCTGGCGAAAGCCAGCCCGGGGTGGAAACGGTTTCGCACGGGAAATCGGTCGCTCGATAACGAAAAAACGCCTGCGTCGGATCGACGCAAGCGTTTTTTGAGGGAGCGAAAAAGCCGTTCAGATTACTGCGCGGCGACCTTGGACTTCTGCGCGGCGAAATCGCGGTCCATCACGGTGCGGCAACCGGTGGAGAGGCTGGCGCGATTCTTGACCATGCAGGCGGTGATCTTCGGAATGTTCGGGATTTCGGAGCTGCAGAGGCGGAAGGCATCGCCGGTGCACATCGACTGGGCTTCGGCGCTGAAGGCATGGCTCGCGGTCGAGGTAACAGCGGAAAGCGAAGCGGCAACAGCCAGCACGACACTGACGTTGCGAACGGTGTTCATGAAGAATGCGGTCATTTTCGGCTCCCATTGGCGCCGCGTCTGCGGGGCCCGTTGTTGATGCACCGACCATGCACCGGACCCGCGGTTCCGACTGTGATGTTCGTCACGCAGGGATAAGGCCCTAATTTTCTTGGGCGAACCGCGCCGTGTTGGGGCGGCGTTAAGACCTTATTCGCATTAATGGCCCGTTGCGTGTGTGTGCCCTGTTTAGTGGAAAGTGTAGCGATGCGTAATGCGTTGGGCCTGATGCTGGCCAGTGTTGTCTCGGCGGTTGTGATCGCCGGTATTTGGTTCTGGACCTCCTCGCCGCGTGCCGATGCCGCGGCCCCTCAAACCGTCGCCGCCCGCAAGGCCGAACCGTTGCCGGTCGCGGCTGCAAAGCCGAAGGATGACGTCGAGGTAACGGCTTCGCTTTCGAAGCCGGCTGTGCCGCCTCCGGCGCCGGTGGCCGCGAAACAGGCTTGCGCCAATCCGGATGCGCTCGGTCTCAGCCGTACCGTGATCATCGACACCACGGGCGGGCCGGGCTTCGGCTTCCTGCAATACAAGCAATTCGATTTCCTGGCCGAGAAGGAGGTCGTGCTGACCTTCGACGACGGTCCGTGGCCGACCACGCCTGCGGTGCTGAAGGCGCTTGCCGACGAATGCACCAAGGCGGTGTTCTTCCCGGTCGGCAAGCACACGACCTACCACCCGGAAATCCTCCGCCAGGTTTTCGTAGCCGGCCACACCGTCGGCTCGCACACCTGGTCGCACGCGCATCTCGACAGCAAGAAGATGACGGAAGCGCAGGCCAAGGAAGAGATCGAGAAGGGCTTTAGTGCCGTGAAGATGGCGATCGGCGCTGCACCCGCGCCGTTCTTCCGCTTCCCCGGGCTCGGACATACCCAACCCACGCTGACCTATCTCGGCACGCGAAACATCTCGATGTTCTCGGTCGACGTCGATTCCAACGATTTCAAATCGTCTGGTCCCGACCAGGTCATCTCGAATGTCATGACCAAGCTCGACAAGCAGGGCAAGGGCGTCATCCTGATGCACGATCTGCAGAAGCACACCGCGGCAGCGTTGCCGACCTTGCTTCGCCGTCTCAAGGCCGGCGGCTACAAGGTCGTGCTGATGAAGGCCAAGGTGCAGCTCGAGACCATAGCCGAGTATGACGCGATGCTGGTCAAGGAGCTCAAGGTGCCGACCGTCGCCAGCCGTCCGATCAGCAGCGTGGTGCAGACCGCTCAGGATTAAGCGATAGCAACGACGCCGACGCAAGCCACTCACAAACAGCAACGCGCCCCCGGATTGATCCAGGGGCGCGTTTTGCTTTTTCTAGACTCTTGTTTTGACGCGTTTCCTTCACGCGAACCGGTATCCACTTCGCTCGAAAACGCTCTGGATTACCAGTAGATGCCGTGCCGATGCAGCGCGTTGATGATGCGCCGTTCGGTCCAATAGCGCTTGCTGCGAGGCCTGTCGTAGCGCGGACCATCGTCATATTGCCGGCGCGCGTCGGTATATCGGGGCTCGTCCTTGTATTTCGGTTCATCCCGATAGCGCGGTTCGTCCTTGTACTTCGCTTCATCCTTGTACTTCGGTTCGTCGCGATATCGCGGCTCTTCCTTGTAGCGCGGTTCGTCCCTGTAGCGTTCGGGCTTGGTCTCGACGATCGCCGGACGCTCGACATATTTCGGGGCCTCGGCCTTCGTGGCGTCAGCGGCTGGCGGGGCTTCGGCTTGCGGGACTTCGGCGATTTGCGAGGCACCGCTCGTCTTGGCCGCCGGCGCCGCTGTCGTCTGCGCATCGCTGCCGGCGAGTGAGAGGCTTCGGTTATCCCCGGCCTGCGCGCTTGCGGATGCCAGGACAAACCCGGCGATCAGAATGAATGTACGCATGTGGTGTCTCCCGTGTTGATGGCCGGGAAACTAGGCGAGGACCGCGAATCGTTATGTGAGATGAGTCACACACGCATCCGTGGTTCGACCGCGGCATCGGCAGATCAAGCCGTGCCCGCGGTCCCGCGCCAGACCCGATGCTCGGGCGGTCAGTGCGCCCACCCGCGCCTTTATCTTCCCGGCCGCGGCGTCTAAGCTTTGATTGGGCCTGGGGCACTTGTGGATGCGTATCTTTTGGCGAGCGGCCGCCGCGACGTTCTTGTCCTTGTCAGCTACTGACCTCGCCTTCGCTGCGGGCGAGGTCGAGCGACGTGAACCCGAGATCGACATGTTCGCGTCGATGACCGGCAAATGTGGAATGCTGAAGATCGAGGAACGCGACTTCGCCTGTACCTCGATCGCTTTTTCGCACAGCCCCGGGGGACGATCCGGATTCACCGTCCCTTTGAACGATCCTGATGATGCCAGTCACATCGTCACGTTCTCGGGCGAGAACAGCAAGCGCGAGCAAGACAATCTGTATGAGCTGTCGATCGACCGGATGCTGGTGAAGTCCAAGGACAGGCCCAAGGTCGATGGATTGCCGCTACCATCCGTCGAGCCCGCGGCTGGGGTTTGCAAGCAGGTTGGAAATTTTGCGCAACAGAAGGTTTCGAGCGTCGCTTGCATCGCCACCGTCGAAAACGGCAAGAAGTATGAATTCCAGTTTGAATCGGATGGCTCGCCGATCAAGGTGAGATTGATCAGGGTAGCCGACAGCGCCGTTGAAGAGCAGCGCACCAAGGTGCTCGCCGTGCATATGGAACAGCTCAAATGCCGGCAATTGGCCGCGGTTCAGGGCATTCTGCCCCGCGATCGCACCGCGTTCATCCTTCAGTGCATGGAAGAATAATCATGGGTCAGGGAAACACGATCGGACAATTTGCGCGCTTGCCATCCGTTCGCTGGGCCTTGCTGGCCCTCGCCGTGATCATCGCGGCCGGCTACGCCCTCAACCGCGGCGTCCTGGTCGGATCCAGGATCGAAACCGCCCGGCTGAGCGACGCCTATCCGGTGCCGTTCTACAAGAAGCACTGCAGCTATTTGTTCTTCACCGGCGTCCAACAGGTCTGGACCGCCGCGGAATCGACGCGGGAAGAGGCCGAACAAACCTCGTGCGCGCCGTTGAAGAATGAGCCCGTCATTCACAAGCGGCGGAAGCCATCGCCTTCCTAATGGAAATGGCGCGTCGCGCTGGCGCGATTACACGATCGGAAGAGAATGGTGCCGCAAACAGGACTCGAACCTGTGACCCCGTCATTACGAATGACGTGCTCTACCAACTGAGCTATTGCGGCGGACCAGACGCAGCGTTCGGCGCTTGCCTGACAACGCGTGCCACCTGATATCGGGCAGCGCCCGCCTTGGCAAGAAAAACGCTGATCCAGCGAAGCTATTCTCCGCCCCAGCGCGACAAAAATCCCCGCCAGCCGCCGGCCTGGGCCTTGGGCGGGGGGCCGATTTGCTGGGCGAATTCGTCCGGTGGGCCGTCATCGTCGATTCCGGGGTCATCGGGTGCCCGGACGATGGGAATCACGGCTGGAATCGGCGTCGGAACCGTCTTGGGAATGTCCTGACGGGCGCGAAACAACGGCGCAGCAGCAACGGGGGCCGGCTGCGGCGGTGGCGGCGCTGGCTCCGCGGCAGGAGCCGGTTCCGGTTCGGCGTCGACTGGCGGGGCGTTGTCCTGGGAAGCGGGGGATTGGACGGCAGGAGGGGCTGCCGCGGCTGGTGCTTCAACCGATTCGGCTTCAACCGGAGCTGGGGTCGGGGACGGAACTGACGCCGGAGCCGGCGGCTCGAGCACGACCGCGCGGCGCGGCGTCGCCAGCATCGCCTCTTCGAACGGCGAGGATTCGATTGTCCCGCCCTTGTCGGACGGCAAGGCCGCGACCGGGGTCTGCCATTGGAACGCATCGAGACGGCCGGTGACCGGCGAGACCGGGCGCCAGCGGTCGCTGACATAGCCATCTGCGGTCCAGGCCGGATCGTGCAGCGCGCGCACCGCGCGCAGGGTCCACGCCCGGGCGCGGCCACTGTCGCCGTGCTCGGTGCGCTCGATGTCAGCCATCAACAACGCGACCCGCTGCGTCGGCGCGGCGACGAACGGCGCCAGCGCCTCGCGCGCCTTGGTAAATTCCGACGCGTCGATCGCGGCCCGCGCAATCGCGAGTGCGCCCTCGATATGACCGGGCGCTTTTGCCGCCAGCGTCTCGACCCGCACCAGCCGCTGGCGCGCGGAATCGCCGAGCTTCACATGCGCATAGGCATCGGCGAGATCCGGATGCGGCTGCGCCAGCCAGGCCGTTTCAACGATGCGCATCGAACGGCGCACCTGATGCGCCTCGCTTTCGAACTTGCTGGCGAGCACCGCGGCCGGCACCAAAGTCGGCGCCAGCTTGATCGCGTCCATCGCGCTCGCGCGCGACAGATCGCGATCGACCTTCTCCAGTTCCAGCGCGCGCGCCGTCAGCAGCACGCCGCGCTGGCGGCGATAGGTCGCCTTGTCGATCAGGCCTGACGATTGGTTGTTGTCGAGAATGCTCAGCGCGCCGGTCCAGTCGCCCTTGGCGCAGCAGAACCCAAGCACGGCATGCGATGCCCAGGACGATGACGGCGAAACTTTCAGCGCTTCTTCCGCAATCAACACGGCAGCAACGGGATCATCGGCGCGCTGCGCTTCGATAAACAGGCCGCGCAGGCCCAAGAGCCTTGTGTCTTCTCGCTCGGCCATGGCGCGGAAGGCGCGTTGCGCGCCGGCCTGGTTGCCGTCGAGCTGCGCCGATTGCGCTTCCAGCAGCAGCGCCAGCGGATCCTGCGCCGCATGCCGCCGCGCGACTGCCGCATGGGCACGGGCGGCGCTGGAATCGCCATGTCCGATCGCGAGCAAACCTTGTGTGATCGCGTGGCGGCCGCGGGCGTGGCGCTTCTCGCGCCGCCGGCGCTTGAAACGTTCAGGCGTATTCCACACGCCACGCAAAATCGCCCACAGCAAAACAATCGCGACCACGCTGATGCCGAGCGCCAGCGCCGGCGGCGTGAGCGTGACGCGCGCATTGCTCCAGGTGAGTACGACATCTCCGGTTTGCTCGGCGACCCAGACACCGCCTGCGGCGGCGGCCGCGACAAGCACCAGAAACAAAATGATACGGACCATCGGAATCCTTATTGCGCCGGTTTGGCGAGCACGTTCATGGCGTCGGCCGCGAATTGACGGGAGGCGGCCAGTGCGGCATCGCGCGCGTCGGCCTTGTCGAGCCAGGCTTGCGCCGGCGCGCGATCGGCCGGCGCCAGCGTCTTCAGTTCGCGCCTGGCTTCATTGAAATCGTTGCGGATCGCGGCCGCGGTCGCCCGCGCCACCACGGCGCCGCGGTCGCTTCCTGATGTATCGGTGCGCTCGATGCGGACCAGCTTCGCCGCGCCCGCCTGCAACCGCTCGACGATACCCGAACCGGTCGTGGCGTTGTCCTGCGGCACCGCCGGCGACAATTTCGGCACCAGCGTCAGCAATTCGCTCGAAAGCTTGCCGGCGTTCGGCACGCCCGCCGCTGCGAATGTTTCGAGTGGCTTCAACGTATCGGCATTGGGCGCCAGCGTCTTCGCTGCCGCGAGCGCCGCCGGATAGGGATCGCCGGTTCGGACGAGAACATCGAGCAGCGCCGCCGCCACCACCCGGCGCAGCGGCAGATCGTCGGCGGGTTTCGCATCGGCCGGCTTGGCGTTGGCGATCTTGCTGCCCTGCTGCGCGATCTCGGCGGCCTGTGCCCGCACCGCGCTTTCGATCCTGGCGATCTGCTCGTTGATGCCGGAGAAATCAGCCGCCGGAGCGCCGTCGGCGCGCGGTGCCGATTTCAAATCATTGATCGCGGCCGCAAATTTTTCGTTCTGCCCGCGCGATGTTGCGAGTTCGCCGCGCAGCGCGGTGAGTGATTTTTCCAGCGTCTCGATGCGCGCCGAAGATGCGGGATCGGCCGCAGGCGCGGCGGGTTTGCTGATTTTGGTTTCGAGGCCCGCGACGCGTCCGGTGAGATCGTCGATCGCGGCGGCGTTGAGCTGCGGCGCAGGCGGTGCGGCCGCCGGTTGAACCGCAGGCCAGCCCAGCATCCAGCCGACGCCGATCACGAGCGCGGCGGCCACCGCGCCAGAAATAGGCGCGACGATCCAGGGTGAAATCGGAGCAGACGCCGGTACCGGTTGCGGCGCCGGCTCTGCCGCGGGCGCTTCGGGCGCGACTTCGGGTGTCGCGGCTTCGGTCGCCGCGGGTTCACTGGCTTTCGCGGTCTCGCTGGTCACTTCACTCGCTTCGAGATCGATTGTCGGTGGCTCGCGCTTGGGCCGTTCCGATTCGGGCAGTGGTCCCTGATTTTCGGGCCTGTCGTCGACCATCGCAGCGGTTCCCTTAACAGTGAGTGCCAGAACGTATCAGAATCGGGCCGTCTTAGGCCAATCGGGTCCGCAAAGCACGGCTCAATGCCTCGAACAAGGCATTTTCATCGGGCTGGGCCGCCGCCGTGACCTGGGTCGCGCCGGCATCCCGCAAGACGGCGGCAACGGTGCCGGAAATACAGCATTGCGGCAGCGCCAGCGCCGATATTTCGACGCCGCCGGACCTTGCCGCCTCCAGAAAGGCGCGCGCGCTGCGGCGTGAGTAATGCAGCACCGCCTCGATCTGGTTCGCCACGAAAGCGTCACATATTTCGCGCGGCAGGCTGGATGCCGGGATCATCCGGTAGGTCGTGTGGGTCACGACGGTAAAACCCTTCTCGCCCAATTCGCCAGCGAGATCGCGCGCCAGATCAGCGCCCGCCAGATACAATAGCGTGCTGGCTTTCTTCAGGTGTTTCGATTTCACAGCTCCCAACACCAGATCGCGCAACGCTCCGGCATCGCCCTTGGCCGCGATCACCTGGGCAAAGCCAGCCTCGCTGGCGATGGCCGCGGTGTGTTCCCCGACCGCAAACAACGGCAATTTCAACAACCGGCTGTCGGCGAGATGGGGCGCGATGGCGCGCAGCGCATTGGCACTGGTGACGATGATGGCGCCGTATCGGGCATCGGCATCGTCATGGAACGGGACCGGCTCGAACCGAAGCATCGGTGCCCGCAGCACCTCAATACCCCTGGCGCGAAGGGCGCTCGCGGTGGCCTCATCGTCCGGATGCGGGCGCGTGACAAGAACGGCCATGCCTCAGATCTCCAAAAATATCCTGGCGCAAACGTTTCGGCCTTAACCGAAGATTGCACGTTGAGACCTCGTAATGCTACCGGGTTACGGAAGCGTTGTTTTCACCGCTCGCGCAAGGGATCAAATTGGATAACGACACGCCGATGCTGGTGCTGGGGATCGAGACCACCTGCGACGAGACCGCGGCCGCGGTGATCGAGCGGGCGAGCGACGGCAGCGGCCGGATCCTCTCCAATATCGTGCGCTCGCAGACCGACGAGCATGCCCGTTTCGGCGGCGTGGTACCGGAGATCGCGGCGCGCGCCCATGTCGATCTGCTCGACGGGATTGTCGATGGCGCGATGAAGGAAGCCGGTGTCGGCTTCGCTCAATTATCGGCGGTCGCGGCCGCCGCGGGTCCCGGCCTGATCGGCGGGGTGATCGTCGGCCTCACCACCGCAAAGGCGATCGCGATGGTGCACGATACGCCGTTGATCGCCGTCAACCATCTCGAGGCCCACGCGCTGACGCCGCGGCTGACGTGCGCGCTGGCGTTTCCGTATTGCCTGTTTCTGGCGTCCGGCGGTCACACCCAGATCGTCGCGGTCGTCGGCGTCGGTAAATATGTGCGGCTCGGCACCACCGTCGATGACGCCATGGGCGAGGCTTTCGACAAGGTCGCAAAAATGTTGTCGCTGCCTTATCCGGGCGGCCCGGAGGTGGAGCGCGCTGCCGCCGGCGGCGATCCCAAGCGATTTGCGTTTCCGCGCCCGATGCTCGGCCGTCCCGATGCGAATTTCTCGCTGTCGGGGCTGAAGACCGCCGTGCGCAACGAGGCCAGCCGGATGACGCCGCTGGAGCCGCAGGACGTCAGCGATCTCTGCGCCAGCTTTCAGGCCGCGGTACTGGAATCCACCGCCGACCGCTTGAGCGTCGGCCTGCGATTGTTCCACGAACAATTCGGCCCGCCCCGCGCATTGGTCGCGGCCGGCGGCGTCGCCGCCAATCACGCGATCCGCAGCGCGCTGCAGGATGTCGCCGCCAAAGCACAGACCACGCTGATCATTCCGCCGCCGGCGCTGTGCACTGATAACGGCGCGATGATCGCCTGGGCCGGCGCGGAGCGGATGGCGCTGGGACTAACCGACACGATGGATGCACCGCCGCGCGCGCGCTGGCTGCTCGACGCCAATGCGACCGCGCCCGCGGGCTATGCCAAAACAAGGGCGGGATTTTAGAAATGCCGTCTGACAATACCGTCGCGGTGATCGGCGCGGGCGCCTGGGGCACGGCGCTGGCGGATGTCGCCGCGCGTGCCGGGCGCGATGTCATTCTCTATGCGCGCAACGCCGAAAATGCCGCGCAGATGAAGCTGGCGCATGCCAATCCGCGGCTACCGGGCGTACGCCTCGACCAGCGTATCGAAATCACCAACCGGATCGCGGCGGCGGCCGGCGCCCACATCATCCTGATCGCAACGCCCGCGCAGAATTTGCGCGAGGCTGTCCTGGCGCTGGCGCCGCATCTGAAGAAGGCGACGCCTGTCATCGCCACCGCCAAGGGCATCGAGCGCGGCACGCATAAATTCATGACCGAGGTGATCGCGGAGGCCGCGCCCGAAGCGACGCCGGCGATTCTGTCGGGACCGAGCTTTGCGGAGGACGTCGCGCGCGGGCTTCCGACCGCGGTGACGCTGGCGGCAAAGGACGAAACGCTGGCAAGCGCGCTGGTGCAGGCGCTCGGCTCGTCGACCTTCCGGCCCTATCACACCACAGATATTCGCGGCGTTGAGATTGGCGGCGCGGCGAAAAACGTGCTGGCGATCGCGGCAGGTATCGTTGAAGGGCGCAAGCTTGGCGCGTCGGCGCTCGCGGCGTTGACGACGCGCGGGTTCAGCGAACTGGTGCGGCTCGGCCGCGCCTGCGGCGCGCGTGCGGAAACCCTGGCGGGGCTGTCCGGATTGGGCGATCTGATCCTGAGCTGCTCGAGCCTGCAATCGCGCAATTTTGCGCTCGGCATTGCACTCGGGCGCGGCGAGCAACCGGCGCGCGACAAGCTCGCCGAGGGCGCGTTCACCGCGCCGGTACTGATTGAGCTGGCGGCTTCGCAAAATGTCGAGATGCCGGTATCGAATGCGGTGGCGGCGATCCTGGCCGGCAAGGTGACGATCGATGCGGCGATCGAAGGTCTGCTGACGCGGCCGTTCAAGGCGGAGGAATAGATGAACTACTGGCTGGTGAAATCCGAACCCTCGGTGTGGTCGTGGGAGATGCAGGTCGCAAAGGGCGCCAAGGGCGAAGCCTGGACCGGCGTGCGCAATTTCACCGCAAGACAGAATCTCGTCGCGATGAAGAAAGGCGACCGCGCCTTCTTCTATCATTCCAATGAGGGCAAGGAGATCGTCGGCATCGCCGAGATCATCAAGGAGGCCTATCCCGATCCGACCGACAAGACCGGCAAGTTCGTCTGCGTCGACATCAAGGCCGACAAGCCGCTGAAGACAGCGGTGACGATGGCCGCGATCAAGGCCGACAAGAAACTGGCCGCGATGGCGCTGGTGAAATATTCGCGCCTATCGGTGCAGCCGGTCACCGCGGACGAATGGAAGATGGTCTGCAAAATGGGCGGGATGTAGGGAACCGGCGTCCGTCCCGGACGGCGGTACATAGCTACCGTCAGCGCGTTCCGGGGCGTCTTCGACGCGCGATTGGCTGCACCCCGCGGGGCGCACACACAAAATTGCGAAAACAACCTCACGCCGGCCGCGTGAAACGGTATTATTGCACCTAATTTACCCGTATCCTCCCTGATCCCATTCGCAGGGGAAATTTAGCATTTCGGGTGCTTACTCATGGCCGTCCAGCAGCACAATGACGGGGGAATGCGCCTTGAGATCGGGTGACGGCAGCCTGAACGCGACCGCGCCCGACGACGGGGCGGACGTGCTCGTGACGCCCGCGCTCGAAGCCGAGACGGAGCGGCTGCTGTCGCAACGCACCCGCGACATCCGGTTTTCGCCGGAGATGGTTCGCGCCTATCGCAAGAAGGACTGGCCGCAACGCAGCAAGATCGCGCGCGCGTGGATGATCTGGGTCGGGCTGATCAGCATGGCCTTCGTGCCGGTCAGCTACCTGCTCGCTCCCGACTTCCTCATGCTCACCACCGCCATTAGCGGGCTGCTGGTCCCGGCACTTCACGGCGGTGCCTACCTGGTGTGGCGAAAGCCCCGCAGCGCCAGTGTCGAAGGCCTCGCGCTGGTGCTGCTGATGGGCAGCGTCATGTTGGCTTACGGCGCCCTCGCCGTCGCGGCCGGCGGCAGCAACTATGAGCGCTTCCTCTTCTGCATCATGTACGTCAACACGATCGCGATCGTGGTGTTCAATATCGACTATGTCTGGGCGCTGGCCCTGATGGCCTGCTCCACGGCGATCTTTTTCGGCTTTGAGATCTTCAATCCCGCGATCGACTCCAAGGAAGCGATCGGGACGTCGATCTTTTTTGCGATGGGAATCTATGCGGCGACGATCGCGCGAAAGACCCAGTCGATCCTCGGTCAAAAAGCCTTCCTGCTGTCCTTGCGCAACCAGTATCGCAGCGACGCGCTGCGGTGCGCCAACCATCAATTGGAAATACTGGCGACGCGCGACCCACTCACCGGGCTCGGCAACCGCCGTTCGGCGACCGATCTGATCGATCGGCTTTGGCGCGACCCGACTGTTCCGAAGGCCAGTATCGCGTTCATCATGGCCGACATCGACTTGTTCAAACATCTGAACGATACCGCCGGCCACGCCGCCGGCGACGAATGCATCAGGCAGGTAGCAGACACAATCGAGGAATCGGTTCGGCTCGGCCTGGATGCGGTGTTCCGCTATGGCGGCGAGGAATTCCTTGTCGTGCTCGCGCACGCCTCGCCCGATCTCGCCTGGAACATCGCACAACGCATCCGCAGCGCGGTGGAAGCGCTCGGCATCGTCAA
>Ga0307515_10010286_pt1 | contig 17962 bp, 19 predicted proteins | sample 17_EM_MG_FD_194513 | JGI IMG/M metagenome (GOLD analysis project Ga0307515, IMG submission 194513) | Populus trichocarpa ectomycorrhiza microbial communities from riparian zone in the Pacific Northwest, United States - 17_EM | ecosystem: Host-associated > Plants > Roots > Unclassified | place... | reverse complement strand
CCCATTCTGCTTCGTTGCAGCATCCTTGGTGGGGCTACGTGCCAGTGGGGCGTAGTGTACGATCTGCTGTGGGTGCTGAGACATGTCGTCTAGCTGAATGTAAGTAGACGACGATGCCTGCGGCTGCGAAATGTTCAAAGACGTGTTGGCGTGGGGTCCAAGGTGGACAAGCTTGGAACCGTCCACTTCAAGTAGTCAAATCACAAACCAATACTCACCAACTCAGGATTACACCAAAGCCACATTACGGAGCATACGGAGCATACGTCCTGTGCATTCACGGACTGAAGTGGCCGTAGCGTGGCGTCACGCAGGCGGTACAAATAAAAGGGACAGGTGTACGTGATCAGAGTGTATAGCCAATGTATTGCGGGTTACGGGGCATGAGTATCAGTCATCGACGCTCGTCCCTAACCAGAGTGGTAGGACAACGATCCAATCATCTGCTTTTATAGTCGTCGGCTACACGACCCCTCTATCTTCGTTCACATGGAGGTCAATATATCCGTGGATTGACCCAAAACGAAAGTACCGCCCGTCTGACGTTCCGAGAACACTGCCAACCCCCTGGAAGTTTGGTACAAACGGCATCCAATTGGAATAGGACGGGTCAGGGACTTGAGGCCACCCAATATGCCAGGTAGGATGCGAATCGATGGTTGCATGGTCATGGTGCTGGCTTGAGAGATCTTGAGACCCGCTCCTCCCGTACACAGGTATTTCTGCACAAGTTTTTCATGGTCCCAACCAGCAGCCGTTTTCTTTAGGGCGTGTTCACGCAAACTATAAAACGTATCTTAATTTGTTCACTAGTTGGCCAAAGCGGCGCACCTCAAAGGTTTCAATGAGGTATGGTGTTGGGAAGAAAGACTCGGCCTCCTTAAAGTCAATGTGACCCGGCGGACGGCGAAGGAAAAGAAAGCTGGAGAATTCACTAGCTTCGCGGGAGTGATGGGTGGCCAAAGAGGGACAACGGAGATTGAAACACCTTGCGTACAGCATAGTGTCGATGGTGGTTAGGCCAAGAGTGAAGACGATAGGATATCTTCCCGAGTCGACGGTCCGTACCTGTATACCTGCGTACCTGCGTACCTGCGCACGAAGGGGAGAAAGGAAACTAATTGATGTTGTAGAGGCGCTTCGTGAGCAGGGAATCCAGCAGAGGAACATCAAGCCAACTAAAGCCAACGATCCAAGTACCAGCCTCGGCCATGCGCGAGCGAGCACGTGAAAAGTACCTAGACATGGCCTCTACCGACCGCCTTAAGTAATCTGTCCTCGTTTATTACTGCGCTACTGACCGTTCCACTTCCTATTACTCACCCTTAACCACATATATGTCCGGCAAGCTCGATCTCAACCAGCGCAGCCTCGTCGTCTCTGACTCGTCCCGTCTCACCGACCGTTACCCCGCTGCTTATAAAGACTTCTTTGGTCTACCCAGCGGCGCTCCTTGCATCTACAAGTCGGGTCCTGCCTGGCCTGAACGCAAGGGTCCACAAGCACAGCGCTATATCCGTGAGGTGCGCCCTGTCTATGGCCACCCTATCGCCGACTCCTGGTTCAAGATCGGCACGGATATCTACAAGTCTCTCGACTCTCGCGGTGTTAAGTGGACCTCCATCGACCCAGTCACCTTCGCCAACCTGCCCTGCTCTCCCCCAAGAATTCCGGTAATTGTTTGGCCAACCAAACACGTCTTTTAGCGTCTCGTATGTTGAGATTGGTCTGCTTCACAGATGTATGTTAGTTCCTACTGCTAATACATGTAATCTGCTATGACTTTTGTTGTAAGCGGTGCACAGGACTCTGCCAGTTTAGCGTTTGCGCGACTCAACACCCTTCCCCACCAGCTTCGACGCGTCAGTGCCGGGAACAACGCCGCCAAAATGTCGAGAATGTGCACATCCACCTGCTGAAGGAAGGAGGCGCTGTCCAGAGCATCTCGAGAGGGATAGGGCGAGGAAGCTGAAAAAGAAGGCACTGTTGCATCCGAAGCAGAACCACCCCAAACTCCACCTACTCCCAACGGATCAGCTCAAACTACAACCAGGCGCGTTCGCCCTCGAGAGGAGGCTGACACTGTTGTCGACAAGTTGGAGAAAAAACATGAGCGGCGGCGACATCTTGTGAGTCAAAACAGAGGTTGTAAGGGACAGAGGAGAAGCTAACCTTTCGTGATCAGACTCCAACTGACTACAGAACTCGTATGGACCTTTTCAACGCGATGATTGCAATACTAACCCTTTTATGTTCGTTCGCATCCGTACCATTGCCCGAATCAACACATACATGATTTATGCTAGTTCATACATTAGACTGCAGCCTGAATAAACTGATAATTTGGTGTTGAGTTGCGCCAACGCTAAACTGGCCCGGTTCTGTGCACCGCTTATAACACATGGAGCCAAAAAAGTCATAGCAGATTACATGTATTAGCGGTAGGAACCTAATATACATTTGTGAAGCAAACCAATCTCAACATACGAGACGCGAAAAGACGTGTTTGGTTTGGCCAAACAATTACCGGAATTCTTGGGGGAGAGCAAGGGAGGTTCCTTCGCCAACACCGGTGAGAAGACGCCTTTTTGCCGGCTACTCATGTGGATCGGTGTGAAGCACAAGACTCTCTCCTTCGACGATGCAGTCGCTGCCACCGACGCCATTAAGGGTATCCTCAGTCTAGCTGGCTTCCCCGAGATTGAGGTTGCTTTTCGCGAATCGGAGGTGACCCACTCTGTTGGTGGTCCGAAACTCCTCCCCTTCAACCCTCTCTTCGACCCCATCCCCGAGTTCCGCAAGCCTTTCACGGCCACACTCGGCCTCTCTATTGCCCCGCTCAAGACGCCCCACTACGAGGGCACCGGCGCCCTCTACTTCCGCCTCAGTAAAGACGACGACCGTATCGTCCTTCTCACCGCTGCCCACGTCGCTCGCCCTCCTCCCGCGTACGCTAACACCGCCATGTCTCGAAAGAAAGCCAGTCAGCCCCGCGAGGAGATTGTCGCACTTGGTAACATGGGTCACCAGAATGCTACAAACGCCATGATGGTCACTATCGGCGACCTCGCCCGCTCTGTCGCGGTGTGGAAGAGCGTGATCACCAGGCTGGGCGAGTTCGTTGATGGCGAGGCTGCGGTAGTCACCACGGCACGCCAGAAGAACCAGCGCGAGGTGGACCATGCGATGACGATGATCGACAACTTGAACAAGTTTCACGATGAGGTTACCAAACACAGGACGAACCCTGACGAGCGCATCATCGGCTTCGTCCTCCACGCTGAGCCCATCGCCGTCTCCAACGGACCCAACATGTTTACGTGCGACTGGGCCTTTATCCAGCTTTGCGACGAGAAGATCGATTGGGGCACATTCCCGGGAAACAAGGTCTATGTCGGTACGTTCCCTATCTCTTCCCCCAGTTTCAGTTTTGGCTGACTATTATTATCCCGCAGGTGGCAACCTCTCGCCGTCCGACTTTGGCAAGTTCATGTTCCCGCACCCCGAGGACCAGGCGGACTACAAGTACCCGGACGATGGGCTGCTGCAAGCCTTTGGCATCGTGAAGGACAATGAGATCCGCCAGCCCAAACACCTCGACGCTAACGGCGAGAATGCACTACTTGTAGTGAAGAACGGCCTGACCACGGGCACCACCATAGGTCGCGCCAACGGGCTTGATTCTTTCATTCGCATCTATGCCGAGTACGGCATCGAGCACACGTCCATTGAGACTGCCATCCTGTCCTACGACAAGCAGCGTGCCCCCTTCTCCGCCCCAGGAGATTCGGGCTCCATCATCCTCGACAGAGCTGGACGTATTGTCGCCTTGCTCATTGGTGGTAGCGGCACGACAGACGAGACGGACGTAAGCTACGGCACCCCATATTGGTGGCTTGAGGAGCAGATAAAGAAGACCTTCCCCGACTGCCACCTCTACCAGGTCGTCGGGTAGGTTCGTGCATATTTACATGCTAGGTAGAACTCGACTATATATTTCGAGTGCTAGCTAAAACTCGGGCCTCGTTCTTTTTTTCTTCTTTACTTTACCTTTGGCGCATAACTAACGCCGTCTTTCCTCTATATACTTACAAAGCCCGACTCGACACGCAACGACTCCTCAACCAACTTTCTAGTCTGGTCTGGTCTTGTATTGCGCTCGTTCTTCCCCGTTTCCATTCCCCTTCCATCCCCTGATGTCACAAAACCTTCTGGCAGGTTATAAACCCCGAAAGTTTATCCCGGGTTTACAATGGGTTTACAATGGGTTTACGGCGAGATATAAACTTGTTTTGGACCATCATAAGTATTGAGGTGTGAGGCAGAGACTGTCAATCAAAGTTGGTGCATCTCTGCTGTACTGCAACTTGTCTTCTGCTGCAGCCACATGTCATCAAATGACCACCGACATCTACATTCTGCCATGTGGGATGAAACCAAGGATACCAAGGGTGCCTTCAAGAAATGTGTCACAAGCTGTTGGCACAAGTCTGGCCAAAATGAAGAAAATGAAATGACAGGCTCGAACACACCTTTGCTGCCTCCCTAAAAGGTCCGCAGCATTGTACTTAGCACCTATATTTAACTCACACCATTCTAGAGCCCAAACCCATAGAGTCAAAGTGAAAACTGCCATGCAGAGCAATTTCAGCCATCTGGGACAGTCAAATCAACAGTGTGTATTCGCCATTAAAATCCCTTGCTACTCAATGACCACTGCGCACTAAACCAATGCATTGGATAGCTCATTTGCTCCCCCATGGAGCACATTGCCTCCACCTATACCCTCACAATGTGCACATTCTTTGGCCATGCCCGCACCCAGGCTACCCTGCACCTGACCTCACTGCCACATCTATGAACTCTTGTGTCATCTGCACTGATGTAAGGTATTTGGTTTTCCCGCGCTATCTGTATTCAGTTAGTTAGTGTTTGGGCAATCATTATACTTAAACCCCTTGTCCACCATCTCAGCACACACATTACCTGTACACTCTGTCTCTCTCTTATATAAAGGGATTCAATAGAATTCGGGTGATCTACTGAGCACAACAGGGCTACAAGTATACAAACTTTACACATTTTTCTATCTCCTATGACGGGAGAGACAACACTACAGTGCCGAAATATCCTAGAAACCAGAAGGGTAAGAAGCCCATTCGCCCCAGGAGAGGCCCAGACAGGAGGTGGCTCCAACTACCCCCTGAGCCCAACCCTCCAGATGATAAAGAGGAGAAATCCTCAGCTGACAAAGCCCTGGTCACAATGGGAGGACTAGTCATTAGAGAGCCTGGTCCCCACCCTTGTGCTGCAGTGCAACATCCTGAAAGCCCAGTTGGCACAGACCACAGACTGGAATCACAATGATCCCAGTCACACCAGGTCCCTTCCCGTGGGTCCCTTCCGATGTCAGTTGAGTGCTCTCTGCCCAGACAGCGCACTCCAGTGACTGTCGAAACAGAAATGGACAAGGATGCGCCTGGGACACCCTTCCCATTGCCAACGAGCCAATGTGCATGGCACAGGCCAGCACAAAGGACAAGCCCTGAGCCTGAACAGCAGGACTCTGTTCTAGGGGTCCCCACTGCTCATTTGTCTGCACAGCATGGGCTCCGAGAGGAGACCCAGTTCCACTCAGTACCATCACACAGGTCACATGAAAATACATTGTGTTTTTCACGTACTAGTCGGTCCATTGAGTGAGTACTATGTGAGCATGCTGAATGAGCTGAGGCCCATGTGCAGTCTGCATATGAGCAGAATCGTGCGGCCCTCAACTTGATATCTAAGTCCACCAACAACATTAGGCAAGCATTTACCAAAGCAAAATGCGCACATGATTGATTCCACAACTTATTGTCAGTATTGTTGTGATCGTGCCAAAGCGTTTGGTGACTTTTAGATATGCCGTTCCTGTGCATGGAACAAGTGCACAGTGGTGGCCAACATAATTGCCGGATGCAAGTCAGATGTGGTCAGGTCTAACAAGATGTAAATAAATCAACTGGTAGCAAGGACATACAGCAGTAAACCAAATGGAGAAAACACAAATTCTGACAGTGACGGACCAATGCAGATTCTCCTTCAGTTTACCAAGCTGAAAGAGAGGCTGCTAGTGATATACGGAAGGTGGCGGATTACCAACACCGTGTCTGATCCCAGGTATTGGTTTCAGATGAACACTGTGCACTGCTGCCTTCTCCAGTGAGCTCATGGCACCTGTGATCAGGGATGTACCCTGCATTGCTGTCACACCTAGTCGAAGGACAGAACACGTCCATGGACCTCAGAACCCAGGTATCTACTGTGAAAAACACTCCCGGCAATGCTCCTCATGACATGGACACCCATTGAATGGGTGTATGTGAGTGGGTAGAACATCAGTGAGGGGTCTCACCCTGAAGGCACTGAGCGAAATGTACATAGTGAATTTCACCACAGTAAATACACCACATATCTCACCACATGTTTCACCATGAAATGTGGTGATTCAAGGCCCAGTGAAGTTCACCTGAAGATCTGGTGAATTTCACTTGACAGTCTGGTGAAATTCAATAATAGATCTGGTGAATTTTAATAGTAGATTTGTCTGATTCATGGTGTTTTCTTGGGCTGTACTTATGGTGAATTTCAACATGTCTTGTAGTGAGATTTACAGTGAATTCTACAATACAAAACTACAAATTTAACGCGATTTTCACCATGTTTATGAAAAAGACTGAATCAATATTTATTGTGAATTATATCTAACAAAACACTACAATAACAAGGGAAGAAAGATGGAATCGGCAAGAAGGTTTTCATATACAATGTGCAGTGTCGATGGCTCTAGAATACCTGGTCAGACGCCTATGCATAAGAAAGGGTAGGTAAGAGCTCATGTACCTGGTGCCAATGGTCCAAGAAGTTCAAGAATGGGATGCTGGAGGAATTGGTTAGTGAGAGGAAAGTGACAGAGACAGAAGGCTATGTACCTCGAGACGATGCATGAGCACAAGAAACCGCCAAAACAGGCATTTACGGCAGGTGAACAAGTGGCTGCAGGAAGAGTCTGGAAAGCTTGAGGAGAGAGCACTTGAGAGCAGATTCCTGAGAGCAGAAAAAGGTCAATTTTTGAGGTTTTGAGTGTCTGTGTAGACTGTGGGAGACAAACAGACAAATGAATGAATGGATGGATTGAAGGCCTTGCCCTGGGTGAGCTGTTCGTTGCGCTCCTGCTTGCGCACCAACATGGCAGTGTGGGTAGTTGAGTACGTGATGAAGGACTTGAGGCTCTCTGGTTGCATGTCTGTCTTTGTGTCGCGTGAGTTGCACGGCACAACGCACAGGTTCGGGAGTGTCAGCACAACCTTGAATGGCGGGCTTGACGTATTCAGGGCGGCCAATCCCCCCATGGGTGGCAGTGGGTGTCGGTCATGGTGGGGCAGAGTGTGAGGACACTTGCAGAGAGTGTTTGGTCCATGTCTTGGCTTTTGCTGGAGCAGTGTAGATTGAATCTGGGTCAGAACCAGGCTTGAAGACAAACAATGCGTCTAGTCTGGTGAAACGCACATGTCAGGAGAGGAGGGCTATCACGAAAAGGAATGTGGATGCACACACTGGCTCCAGAGGTGCAACAACCCACCAAGCTCCCACCTTGCAGTGAGCCTGTACTGGACATGCACATCATCCACCAGTTTTCTCTTCACAATCTTGTGCTTTCCACTCATGGGAATACCTGGGGCTTCACTGGGCAGTTTGCTGTTGTTCGGCACATGCAAGTCCGTGTTGCTGCTGTTGCCGAAGATGTGATTGGTGAGGCTGAGCTTTCGTTTATGTGTGCCAGGTCTTGTATCTGATTTCACAGTGCTCATGCATCGATGTATCATGGCCATGGCAGTCTGTGAAAAGGTGCTATCAAACATGGTGGGACCGTTTTTGGAGGGGGCGTCAGAGGATGAGACTGGAATATCCATGGAGGTGTAAAAGAGGATGTGCTTGTGCTCTATTGTTGTTTGGGTGGGGATGGGAGGACCAGTAGATCTCCTGCTGAGAGGACAAATTCCAAGTGATGGGACTTGAGGGGCGGGTGCCATTTTCATGACAGGTGTTGACCAGTAGAAAGCACCTTTGAGCTATAGACCCAGTAAGTCAGCAGAGAGTGATGCGTGGCAAAGACGATTGTGGAGTGGGATGGTCTGGTGACCGCTTACCACTACTGTGAGCTTCGCCTGGGTGCTGGTGTGATATGTGTCAGGATCCAGGGTAATTGTACCACTTATTGAATCTTTAGTGGTGAATATGGGGACACATTTGATTGGACCTGGTGTGATAATATCGCCTTTTTCCTCCTATTTCCCCTTTATTCCAACAATCTCCGCTCTCCCCAATCCCTCCGATCCCTCTCCCGACCGTCCTCCAATCCCTCCGATCCCTTTCCCTGCTTCCCGCGACTTGTGCTTTGTGTTATGGACTCTTTCCCTGTGATGACCACTCATATACTATGTCCCCAAATGTTTGTATCATTCCCGCACACTGCTGGACTTATTCCTATGGTGTAGACCCACCTCCGCCCTGCACACTCCACTAATTCCTCTTTGCTTCCACTCCCGTACCACCACATTCACATAGCCTCCACCTCACTGCCTCTGTGTAGATTCCACTTACACATCACCCCCGCCTCCACTTCGTTCCACTTTTTTTTTTTTTTTTTTTTTTTTGTGGGTCAGGGAGGTGGCTCTGCTGCCGACTCTATGAGGCCATCGAACAGGGGGATGTGGTCTCCTGGCCCTGTGAGAGATGTCTTAGTAGAAGTGGCACCCCATCATCTGGCACCGCCTGTTCTCTAGAACTCTCCCTACTGTCACCTGCAGGAATCTGGTTTAAGACCCCGTTACCTGTTGGAGGTACCAATACAGCCTCGCTCACACCGTACCGAGAAGGGTGAAATGGTCTCCTGTCACCCAGCCGCATACAACTGAGACTCCAAGGCTTCAGAGGCCGGGAGTGTGGGGGTCGCTGGCAGTCTGAGGGCCACAGAATACCCACTAAACCTGCAGGGGGCCTCCTGTCCGACATAGGCAAGGTAGCCCCTGCTCATGGGCGAGCAGTGGCACCATACCAGACCACCCTTAAATGGTTTAACATCCCTCCCTAGACTCCTGTTCTACACCCTTTTACAGGCTCAAACAGGGGCCGTTATCTCCACCTTACAACAGGAGTAGAACCTGCTCCCAGAGGGTGAGAGAAGGGTCATTAAGATGACTGTGGATGGCATCAGTACCAGTGAATTGGGCGCACGGCGTTATCCGTATGTGCCGTCTGTGAGTCTGTCCTTGGCCATAGGGACTCATTCAGTGTGTGTGTCTACCTTCACTTTCTCCGTAGCTGGGCATGGTGACGCCAGTGCTTCTTTCATTGAAGTGGCACAAAGGAAAGGCACGAATTTGAATTTATCATCATGTATCTCCTTCATGCGCCACTTCCACAGCATCCAGTAATAAGTTCCTATTATCCATTCACGCTTCTGTCTTGACTTCATAAGTGCTTTGAGAACCTTTTTTCTTCCTTTGGATATTGGGAGTGCCACCTCCTCCAAGGTCTTCATGGCCAGTAGGGGGTACCAAGGAGAGGATCCCCATTCATCTGGGTGCAGTGTCCTAAAAGCAGATTTCAGGGATACCAACCCAAGGGCATCCAGGAGCAATGACATTAGTGGCTTTAAATTGTATGCACCACACCCCAGTAGAATGTGTCCGAGTGACATCTCCAATCCGCACAGGCACACCCAGCCCATGTTAGATTTTGTGGTCCTGGTACCATAGTACCTATGCCCTAGGACCTGGGCACTGTTCATCTCCTTCCAGAGGACTTCCCGTAGACCTTCTGGTATAGTGATGATCCACACATGCTTTATGCAATTCCCAGGGTCCAGAACTACACCAAATAGGGTCCCGATCATTACTATCCATCTGTCCAAGAATGACCCGAACTTAATGGTGTCCATCGGGGAGGGTACCCTGCTGTGCACCACCAACTTTGTAAGGTAGTCCAGGGGCTGATGACAGAGGACTGGAGCTGTGTCTATCCATCCTGCAGGCACCACAATTTCTCTGATGTCGAAGACTCTGCCCAACTCTCTGCCTTCGTTTGCCAGCTTATCTGCTATGTTATTATTAAGGTCATCCTTGTGAGCTTCAGCTTTGACAAAGCCAATCCGCCCCATTCTATCCTGAAGCAAGTACAGCATGTACTGGAGCAGGGGGGTGGGCAGACCTCTAGTCATATGTCTGGGGGCATCGCCCCATCCATCTCGTTCCATGGCCAGTAAGCCACCTTTCAGCAGGCCTAGTACTTATGTCGAATCAGTATGTACCACTATGTGGGCATCTCTCCATGTGAGGAGGCATAGCACCACGGCGGCCACTTCTGCTACATTGTTAGACAGTACCACACCTGTAAGGCTGATCTTATCACTGATCTGCAAGTCCACTGTCCATGCGGAACCCACTGTGCATGTATCTAAACCATTGTCCTGTGCGGAGCCATCCATCCATACATGTATATCCCTGTCATATATTATCTCTCCAGCTGTCCTGGGAGTTGGCGATGCACTTGGTGTGTATTCTTCTGTGTATATTCGGACTCTTGACGCCTTGTAAGTGTCCTTAACAATTCGCCCCGCTATCAGGGACCTAGGGATGGTGAATATGCGGACACATCCCAGGGGGCCGTCCATTTTTGGCCATATATTTACATCAGTGCCCGTCGGCCAGCCAAGATGAGGCTTCAGTATCGACCAACTGGATGCACCAACCTCTCTCTGCATTCTAGATATGGTCTTCTTCAAACCTGTGCCTCAGAGGGGGACCAGTGGGGGGGCATATAGTTGCGCCACCGTGCTTATGCCTATGTCCTGGAGGCCCAGTATTTTCTTGAATGTGTGGGAGCTCGGCCTGGGCAGGGCTGGGTGATTCAAAATTCGAGCTCCTCGCCTAGCAGCTATAGATGGGGCACTGCTGGTCATGTCAAGTCCAAAGCGTCTGGCCGTGGTGAATGCCTGTGACACCCTATCCTGTAGGAGGGTGGGCTTTGTATACGCTCGCTGTAAAAAGGGGTTAAGTCCATTGTATGTACCTGCGCAGCTTGAGGAGGAGGCCATTTTCAAGTCCATCCAGGTCCATTTCTTCCATGGGGTCACTTGGTCCCCAGTAACCAGGTCACTAAGAAATTTCAGGTCTGTGGCATATTTCCTCATAATGAGGGATGGGCTGTTAATGCCCCCTTCTGCCAGTGGTACTTCAAGTGTGCTATAGGACATCACAGAGAACTTTCCTTGCACAAATCCCATTATCCTATTGCTGATTTTCCTAAGGATGTGTGGGGGTATCCCATTACCATCCATAAGGAAGTGGCATCTGGATAGCATCAGTGTCTTAGCCAGTAAATCCCTGTTCCGCATGTTCGCTCCTATCGCTCGCCACTGAGAGATTATTTTCTTTATGTGAGCATCAATCTGTGTCCACCTGTGCAGGGCATTGTCCCTACTGCCTACCCACACTCCCAACACCCGTAGGGGATCTGCAGGGGGGAGGATGCACACACCCAGCAAAGTGGATCTGGCCATGTCTTGGTCAGTGTAGCACTGCACCTGGAAGGCATGGGGCCCAACCGGTTTCACATCTGTCTTATCCAAGTTAAATTTTGATCCTATTGCATAAGATACTTCTGTTAAGCATGTAGATATTGCCTGTACAGAATCTTCCGCACCCAGAAAGAGGTTAATATTGTCCGCGTATAGCATGGCTTTCACTGGTTTAAGTCCTGGGTCCGACAGGCCCTTGACACACTGCCTTAGCTTGATGGCCAGGGGTTCTATGGAGAAATTGAAGAGTAGGCAAGACAGGGGATGTTACGTGTCTAGTATTTCTCTAACTTAAGTAAGTAGCCTTATGGGTAACTATCCAGTGGGCTCGTTGAATGCAGGGTTCCTACTAAGTTACTCCAGTATGCCCAATGTGGGTAATCTGTATATGAGTCTTAGAAGGTGATATAATATGTATTCGGTAACTCCTCTAGAGTTATAGACAAGTAGATTCTTAGTATAGTATTTAGATTAGGATTGTATCCTCAGAATTGGTATTCTCTAAATATTAACTATAGATCGTAGTTAGGCAGAGCCTGACACAAGTTTAGTAGCTTTAATAGATTTGGTAAGAATATTCTTGAAGTCACACAGATTCACACAAGTTCTCTGTAGCACAATGCACTCCTTCTAGGATAGTCTCACCAGTGGTAGGTTTGCAAAGTAGTGCTCTATAGCAGAACATAAGATGTTAAGAGTGAAAAAAGTAGATTGTTTAGTATGACCAAAAAGTGGTCTCCTTATATACATGTGGGACTTCACAGCCACAGGGTATTCAGTCCTATAGCTTGACAAATCTAACACTGTCATAGGAGTCAGACATCATAAGCATCATTTGTCAAGAGTCAGATGCTTTATGAGTCATTATTAATCGTGATTACATATTAACAAGTGTATGTATTGTATCATTAAAATGGAGAAGCATATGACAAATCCCAGAAGACAAATCATTGTTCAAACACATAAGTTCTAATTGTCAATTCTATCATTCCGTAACAAATCCTCCTGTGACAATTAGGATTTCATTCATTCTATATCACTATGATCTATCTCATCATATTCCCATGGTTCTTGATTTCTTTCAGAAGTTGAATTACAACCGCATTTAGTTTCCCTGTAATAAGTCTGTCTAGACTCCTCCTTAATCCATTTCTCGAAGATGAGGTATACCTTAGTTTTGTACAGTAGTTGAAGGTAGGTGATCTTGTGTTGATTCTGAGAGTAATGTTGTTGCCAAGTTTTGACATTAATAGTTGCATCTCTAAAGTAGGTGATATCTTTAATTGCTGATTGTAGGTCTCTAACGTGAAATTGACAAACTTGAACCCAAGCTATCTGTTCAAAGTTATGTGCAGTTTCAAAGTCCATTTCTCCATTTCCATATTTAATCCAAGCTTCAGATGGAAGTCCAACAATAATTCTCTGATCCATTCTATAAATCTCTCCTTTGAACTGGTTAATGAGCATAGATAATCTAATGGGTATTTTAATGTCATTGTAAGTTATGGATTCAGGGATTGTCGGGAGTATATGGGGGTGGGAAATACCAGACTCTGATATGGGTACCATCTTGATCGTTGATAAAGTCAGCTGTAAGGTGTGGAACAGATGATCCCAATCTGTAGTGGACATGCCTCTGCTCATGGTGGGCATGAATATGGAGAATATGCATATCCAATGGTTCAATTCTAACATCGGCATTAAAAGGGGGAGAATTTCCTCCAGCTCCCTGGGTATCTCTCTCTTCTCCATTGATTTTGATCTCTTCCTGGTCTCTAACACTATTTCTCTCAATATTAGGGCTACCTTGGTTACTGGTCCCGTCAGTAAACAAGAGTCCAATTCCTCCGGGTTGATTGCGATATCGAGTACTCGACCCTGCCATAAGCGGAAGCCGAGGTACGAGGCTGGAGTAGGCGGAGGTCGATGTACTCGGTATGCTATACACGAGAGCACAAGGACCAGATAGAATGATGAGTGTGAGGGGGGCTGCGGTGAATGTGCGAGGTTGGGGTAGGAGTCAAGTCCTACCGCAAAGGCCTTTCGCCCTTGAGGGCTCATCAGGCACAATGGCAGTCCAACGTACTGGCTACACCAGCGGTTGAGGCCGGGGAATTCAGTAGCCAGGCGAATGTTCCATGAGTAACGTCCCTGCGAGTCAGATATGAATCGTCCTATCACATTAATTACCTTAATGCTCTTTCAATTGGTTCCTTCAGCGCTCCCGCAGAAGGTACCCCATGAGGGCTTCTAAATACAATGGGCCTAGGCCCCGGGGATAGAGTCCAATTAAGAACCCGTCCTGAAGAAGTCTTTCAATTGAAAGAAGGGATACAACAATTCAAAGCGAATAGAATAGTGATGAATAGAGAAGTACACCACCTAAATTCGCCCGGGGGAACGTTGACTCCCCCTGGTGTAGCGTGACGGCTATCGCAGCTAAACCTCTGAAACGTAGAGACCTAGAATAGAGACATCAATGCGCAACTTTTTTCTAAAAAGACCCTTCCTTTGTTTTGCTGACAAATCTCAGGGTTTAATGCGGTTGCCTTTCTAGGGCGTCAATACAAACCGTTGTGGACCGATTGGTCCACTGCGAGGCTGGTTGCCCAGGCTCACAATTCACCATAACAACCCACTCACATGATGTCACCGGCTAACCCGCTATGACATCACAAAGGACGTCACTAAATGCAGGGACTAAATGCCAGCAACAAAGCAAGTAGGGTTAGGGCTAGGTTTGTCGGCAATACAGTTAAGTACGGCCTTAATGAATAAAGTTACTCGAACTTACTTAGGGTTGGGGTTTGGAATGCCCGCCCTTTTATTGATCCTGGGCAGGGACACAGGGACTTTGGGTATTGTACCTTCTCCCACACGCTGTCTAAGGTGCGCAGACAGACACTATGGGTCCTAACGTTTAACCTAACCAACAGGTAAAATGAGCAAATACAGCCTTATAGTTAAAAGAATGACACTTCCCAATGCTAGAGGCGACTGCCACGGGGGACACTTTCCCAGGTGAAGCCGTAATCCTCAAGCGTGTACTTGGGCCATTGTATTTGGAGTTCGCCCTCTTCTCGCTGGTCAACAGACCTGCCAGCTAGAGCTAATTTACCATGTCGACCTAGAATACCTAGTAAAGAACGGTTATGTTTATTCTCCTTATCGCCGAGGTTAAGTGGACGTTTCTGAGAGGCAACTAACCTTCCAAACCATTTCCAAATGCTTTGCGCAAATGGTCCTTCATAACTCGGATCAATGTCAACATCACCGCTCTCGCGGCAATGGTTAATCCAAGTCATCCATTCTTCTTCACAGATGATGCCTGCAGCATTACACATAGCTTCGGTAACCATTCCTAGGTTCAATTTTTGCCAAGCCGGATTCATGTCAGACTTCAGGGGCCAAATGCGCTGATCATCACTTAGCATGTTATGCTTCGTGACCCAATCGAGTCGATTTTTATATGCATTTTCTTTAGATCCCTTGATCCATTGCACGACCATAGCCGGAGGGTACCCGCGCGAGATGTACAAGTCTTTCAACCAGTCAAGTTCTTCCGCGTAGATAGCAGAAGACCAACTCGCAACGGCAAACCTGTGTACTTCAGATTTGAAGGCTCCATGTAGGAGCTGGAGCGCATGTCCAGTACACCATGGCAGTCTTTCAAAGTTGTTCATCGGTTTTCAGTATGGTCTATACTTGAACCGATGGTCCCGCGAAGAGGGAGATCTCCATATATCCAGATCCAGAAACACGGCATTTGTTTCCGAAATCTCCCAATTCAACTTCAAACCAGGGATTTTATAATCCCTGAGGACCTGTTCGCAGTGGTCCAGACTATCAGCATAGATGACACAGATGATATCGTCTATATACTGCTTGAAAAGCAGCATCCTATCTCTAAGGGCAATGGGTAATCTCTTCTCGTACCAGGCAGCATAGAGATTCGCAATGTTGGGGGCGGTGGGCATACCCATGGCAAGGCCATCGGTCTGTCTGACGTATTCCCAAACCCCATTGATTTGTGCCCTAAAGATAAGGTCTTCTTGCTGAATTGAAAACAGCTCTGAAATAAAGTCTGCTTTCACTCTCCCCGATCAGTCCCGTCCATACTTCATTGCAACTAAGTCTCTAAGCTTAAGTGTACAGTCCTGGATGGGGACGTTGGTATAGAACCCTTCTATGTCAGCGGTGCAGAGGTAGATACATTTCTTCCACTGCAGCTCTGAGAGCCTGACAAGCTTTTCGCGAAGCTCAAACTCAAAGGCGTGTACCAGTTCTTTTGTTGAGGTTAGGATTTGTGGATGATCCACAAGTAGGGTCTTTAATATACAAGACAGAAATTCGCTAACCGGACCTTGCACGACAGAATGACAAGGAATGACTGGACGAATACCCCATGGGGATTTATGGATCTTAGGCAATCCATTAAAGACTGGTAACGGTAGTATAACCATCTCCCAGTCATCTTCCAGAACATTCTCATCCCCAGTGAGGGGGTCTACCTCCACGCGAGCAGGAGGAAGTCTACTACCCAGGAACTTGGAGAGGTTGCCTGATTCGAAAGCCCGGGTAGTGCTGTTAAAATAACAGAGGTCTCTGATCCTTTTGACCGTACATTGGGTGAGAGTACGAGCCTCACCCTCGGATATAAGGGAATAACCCTTATTACTCAGTAGGAAACTACTGACCTTCTGTTCATACCATGCTATTGATACGAGAGCTGTACCGAGGTTCTTGTCAGTGGCTTTGATAAGAACATTGTTATCAAAACACCACTCGAGCGCATCTTTCGATATAACATCAATAGATCTGCGGTTTCTATCAAGGTTAGGCACATTTGAGAGTAAAGAATTCAACTCTCTCCATCCTTCCTTGAGGATACGCTCGATGCTCTCGTCTCGCTTCCCCTCGAAAGGTTTCACGAAACTGGTCAACTTGAACAGTATTGGCATAGAATAGAAGGGATCTTCTTCAGGATTGTTTTCCCTATCATTATCATGATAACCCCCAGCCCATGACTTAAAGGCTCGGTCAGTGAATTCACACCAAGACTCTTTCACGAGGGATTTCTTCATTGCAATTGGAGATAAATACTTAAGTCCAGCTGAGAAAGTATCAACAACTTCCTTCGGCACATTGATATCAAGATTCGAGTGAAGTTGATTTGTGAACCTACGGCATCCAAGGAGCCACTCGGGTGCAAATCTACTTAATATCTTAAGAGCGATGTCTTGCTCCACGTATATAATTAAATCAGGATATGTCGTGTAATCAAAAACATTTATTTTTGTAACGCAGAGAGATGAATACATTACAAGACACAAACGGACAAGCGGAGCCAAGCGATCATCCAGTAAAACATAGGGAGGGAGGGACATACAGAGGAAGCGACATTCAGCAGACAGCAAAGCCCAATCCAGTCCGTACAAGTCGTTAAACTCAAACAAACCGAGGCGAGACACCGGAACAGAGTCCGTCCAAAAGTGAAGACCGAAAGGCGCACTTACTTCTTGCCACCTTTCTTCTTGTTGCCCTGCTGCTTTGACTTCGCAGCGGGTCCTTTGGCCTTGTCCTTCGCTTTGGTGGCGTTGGATGCGGCTTCGGCTTTTTTGGCCTTTTGTTTTCCTGTTGGCGCGGTCTTGCCCTTCTTCCCCTTGCCTTTGCCCTTCGAGCTCTTCCCATCCTGCTTCGATTGCTTTGACTACCAGGGATTCCAGAGTGGAGGGCGTCAGTGAAAGGTGACCAACGCACGCGCATAGGAGAGAGTAGAGGCAGGTACTTACCTTGCCCGAGAGAACTCCAACCACCTTGGTGAGGTTGGCTACTGTCTTCCTGAGCTCCGAGAGCTCGTTTTTGGGGCCTTGCACTGCGGCCTCTTGTGCGGGTTTCGCCAGAGTCATCTTCTTCATGGCAACAGCGAGCCGCTTATCCTCTTCGTCGAGGACCAAGGAGTTTACCTTGGCGATGATAGTCATGGTGAGGGAGTGGGCGATGGCAGCAAACGAATCAACATCGCGAATAATGTCGTTAAACACGGGCGTGCCTTGGAGGTAATCGTAGCGCGCCTTCAGTTGTTCGTGCCTCTTCGTGCACACTTCCTGGAGTTCGGCGACCGCAGAGGCAACAGAGGCCTTGCGCTCAAGGAAGTCTACTTCCTTGTCCTTCTTGGACACCCAACTATCCAAGACTGCCTTCTTAACGTGCCTTTAAGTATGGCACCCAGAGTGGTCCTGGGGCCACCCCCTTTTTTTGCGCGCGCCCTCTAATCATGCCCATAGATCGATTCCTGTATATCTACAGACCTCTGAATGCCCTCCAGATAGGCCCGCA
>Ga0307515_10010285_pt1 | contig 17962 bp, 19 predicted proteins | sample 17_EM_MG_FD_194513 | JGI IMG/M metagenome (GOLD analysis project Ga0307515, IMG submission 194513) | Populus trichocarpa ectomycorrhiza microbial communities from riparian zone in the Pacific Northwest, United States - 17_EM | ecosystem: Host-associated > Plants > Roots > Unclassified | place... | reverse complement strand
ATCTCGACAAAGTAAAAGGGGAGAAAGGTTTTTAAATTTGTTATTGGCAGCATAAGAAATTTTCACAGAAACATTTTTGAATGACATCTTAGCATTTTGATGAGCATTTTGCAACATCAAATAACTAAAATTGGGAACTAGACACCCTCTGTGTGGTATCAATCACACTAAGCATATCAAACAGACAAATGTACAGTGCATGTTTCAAACAGAATATAGCATGCTGCCAACATCAGATACACAAGCTAAACCTATTATTGAAAGCACAGATGAGGAATCTTCATAGACAATTCATGTTTAATTATTTATAAAACTGTAAAACATATCCCTTTAAACAGACAGATGAGGAACCAATAGAATACCTCCAAAGTCACATCCTTGAATGATAATATTTCCTTTGCCTCATCCTCAGAAAGCTGAAAAAATTAGAAGATTTAAAATTCTGTAAAAAGAGATGGGTTCAGCCAAAACTACCCAAGGAGGGGGAGATACTTCACCTTATCCCAAAATGCTCCTAACATGTCCCTGTTTTTGCCAGAATCCTACAAGGTGAAGTACAACATATTTCAGAGGAATTTATAGCATGTAAATTAACAAGAGAATAGTTATAAAAGAAACTATTCAATGTGAAAAATCAACATAATCAGTACTGAACATCAAGCAGACATATAACTACAAGGAACACCAGATTCTCAAGTTACAAAATGTGAAAAAAAGTTAAAGCAGCCATGCACAAACAAAAGAATGAGCATTTCTGCAAGAGAAATGAATTAAACCTTATCAAGTCTTTTTAACCTATGGTGAACACGCAAGTGTCTTCTATAGTTAATGGAAGAACAAAATTCTCGGGAACACTTGCTGCATTTTTGCATCTGCACCTTCAAAGGAGTGAGCAAAGGCCAACCTGGGTAGTCTGCAAAAACGAAAGCCAAGGAAATCAATTGCATGGCTTCAATGTCACATAAGGTCATATGCCAACCTCAACCCAAAAACCCAGCAACTGAATGAAGAGGCATTCTTTTTCACTTACAATTCATTTAGACATATTTTAGTACCTGGCTGATCGAGAGCATTGAGTAATTGGATCCACTGAACAGGCTTATCATTTGGCCTCGAAAAAGAAAGAAGAGGCTGTCTCCCAATGGCATCCCTGATGAATGTATCCAGAGAAGAATCATTCCCCTCCTCTGGTCTCATCACATCAGTAATACTGTTCACAGGTGTCACAACTGGCATTTATATGTGCACACAGCTACACTAAAAGGGCTAAAACCAAACCACCTAACAGTCCACTGGAAGCCACTGCACAAAAAAAAAAGAACTGATTCGAAATTCTCAATTTACCAAAATGAAAAGGAAAGTGATCTCAAAATCAGAAAAAAAAGGAAGGAAAAACAATAATCATATTTCCATTTCAATAACATTAACAGCAAACTTTCCATAGAAACACATAAAGATTAAAACTTTTTCAAACTGCAAGAGACTATTCAACTCTAGAACAGAAATACATAAAGGATTGCTCCAAAACAAGCAAGATCAACATATATTCAGTACCAGATCACCATAAAAATTATAAAAACAAAAGGACAGCATGGAAAATTCAAAACAGGATGCCTTGTATCTGCATTTTGACGAGAACCCACCATTCAGAATTCAGGTTTTTAACAGCTAAACGGTATAACAGAAATTAAACACACAAAAAAGGCCTTTTTCCCTTAAAAAAAACTGCGTGCTTTATGTGATCTGAGATGGGTTGTTGATGGTGACGTACCCAGTAAAAGAGAGACGGATAGAGATCAGAGAGATTTGGATTCGGCGGGATAGAGAACAGGAAAGTTGATGGAGATGATGATCGACCAATAACACAAAAAAATCAAAGAGGAAAAAAAAGTGAGAGAGTTTCCAGGGAGAGAAATGTAAGTGAGAAAACCCAACTCTTATACGTGTATATATATATATATGAGGCAAAAATGGAACCCTTTTCTTTCCAAGTAAGCACTCCAGCAAAACACCTTTAAATTCATTAAAGAATTCATACAGGATTAATAATGTATATTTTAGGTCCTATATGTTTATTACTTTTTCACCTATGCTCCTATAATCTAACTTCTTTCAATTTCATCCTTATTGTTTCTACAAGTCTCAATCGTATGTTTTAAGGTACATAATATAGGTTTATAAATATTCTAGCCACACTTGTGTCAAGTCAAAGTTTAAGGTATTTTCATGAATGAAATTAGTTCATATGGGGATTGCGGCAATTCCTGAAACTTTGATTGTAGAAATAGAGCGTTGATAAATTATAAGGACGACAATGAAGTTTACCCATTAACGAACGACATGACCGTGACTTGGGAAACTTTCGAACTCACGTGGGGTCTAGAGAAAATGAGAATTGAATGAGATCATCCACGTGATGGAGGAGCCCAATGGACCCTTCAATTATGTAAAACATTGGGCCTTGATGATGATGGGTTTAACATTGGATTTTGGCAAAGTTATAAAAACCCGGTCCAAGCCCATCATGGATTGGACAGATTATTTGTGTTTCAAGATTTATTTTTCTTTAAAAAAAATTAAAATAACATCATTTTAATAATAAAAAATTATAATCAAAACAATAAATCGATAATCAACAATATAAATAAACAAAAAACATTATTAACAACAACTAAAAAAGACTAGAAAAAGTGATGGATGAATGTAGATCAAGATATTTAATATCGCAAAATGAGACATTTATTCATTTGTGCCAACCAAATTTGTTTATGAAAATAAATAAAATATAATAGAAATATAAACATACATGAAACTGAGTGAATAAAAAAAATTATGCAAGTTCGAATATATCATAAATATTATTTCAAAATAATAATTTTTTTTATAAAATAAAGCTCATCAACATAAAATAAAAATAAAGCATTCAAAAATTAAATACAAAACAAAACATTTTTTTCAAAAAAAATGAATCTCTAATTGTACCAGCTCTTAAAACTCATGACCCGTGTCACTAGATTAGCAGGATGAAAAATAAAAATAAAAGCTACAAAACTCAATCCCTAACAAATCAAACATCAAATGATGAAACTGGGGAAAACATATATACCACAAAAAATATAATTAAAAGAATGAGGGCATAAAAAATCTGAGAATCAAAATAAAAAAATAAATTAAAGTGCGTCAAAAAAATTAACATTAGAGTGATAAATTGAAAAGAACAAAACTTTAATAAAAAGAAAAGGAAATCAAAATAATAAGGGCTAAATTGAAATAAAATAAAATAATAACTTTGATTGAATGATGAAATTAAAAACAACAAAACTTTTAAAAAAGAGTCGGGAAGAAAATTAGAATTCAAATGAAGAAGGACCGAATCGGAAACAATAACCAATGACAAATTTTGATTCAATGATGAAATTAATAACATCAAAAACTTTCCCAAAAGGCCAAGGACTAAAATAAACAATAAAAAACCTAAGGACTAAATTAAGAAACGAAACGAAAAAGAAGATAGGTGTGTGCGGTTTTGCTGGGAAAGAGTGAAAAGCAAGAAGGAAAAGAAAAAGAAACAACCACCACTGAAAAACCATTCATCAATCACCACGACGTGTCACACCATGAGAAAGAGGACGAGGCGACACTTCTAATGACATGATGGAACAATATGTTTGGCCAATGAGATACATCGCATGCACCACTATAAGATCGCGGACACATCTCATGCACCAAAAAACCTAGCGTGAAAAGATAAAATCACCCTTAAACTCTTTTCTTACTTTTCCTCAAATGTAAAGGTAGAAATGCCCTTCAATAATCTTGCAAATATATAAAGGCATAAACTCCTTTGCCCCAACAATTCAATTTTTTTTTAATCGTGGAGGCAAATAAATAATTATATTATTTTGAGAAAATTGAAAAGACAAAAGTAACCTTAGCAATACTTAATGACCAATTAGTGTTTTTGAAAAGATAAAATTGCTCTTAGATAATCAAAATTCTTTTCAAATGACAAAATCATTACTGCACCGTTATAATTCATAATATAATGTCTTTACATCTATAATGATTGATACAATAAAAGAATAATGTCATCTATAAGTGCGACAAGTATCGAGCTATTAAACTTTTAACAAACATTTAAAATGGAATTAGTCTATACAAAAGAAAAAACAAAAAATTACGGTAGTCTTTTCTAAGATTTAATTCTATAATATAAGTTTAGATGGACTAAACCTCTAAAAATAGATTCAATAATTTTATATTAAGAAAATGAATATCTTTGAAAAGCTATGAATAAAAACTGATGATCTTTATTATTATTATTATTTAATTTTAACTAAATTTAGAGGAACTCTATTGTCTGAACTACATAAACTTAGATTGTGTAATTTTGTATCATACTGCAATTACGTTATATCCTTTCAATATATACCATTAGTAACCTAAACAAACAAGTCTTTAGCATTATATTTTTTTTTATAAATTGAATTAAGTTATTTTGGAATTTTTTACCCGAAAAGAAATTATAAATATTATTAAAGTTTAACTTATATTGTTATTTTCTTTTCTCAAAAATGTTGTTTTGAGTTATTTTTATTAAACATAAATCTAGCTTAAAAGTCACTTTAATTTATTATAATCCAAAGTTATTTATAAAAATAAATCTTGAATTATGATTCAAATAAAAATTCCAACTTTAGTTTCTAATTGATTCAGAATCCAAAACCGAAATGATGAACTGGGTTTAGTAGTCTCATCTCATCTCCGGTGACCATTAAGATTTTAAAGGCTCAGCCCAACCAGCCGAAGCAAGGATGGTATTGGTATTTGGTAGCTTCATCTTGCCCGCCAAAACCCATCATACTCAAACTGTCATCCTACGACTACTACCACCACCTGACCTTCTTGCCTTCCTTTGACTGTTAGGTTTTCAAGTTTCCTCTAACCAAACTTTCTTTTCTTCTTCCTCATCAACACACAGATATATCCAATCAATGGACCATGGAAACCACCTCACAAAACCCTCCTCAGCCCTACATCAATGACCTTGCTGATTCCCCAACCAATGCCAACATCATTATCTCTGACCACCATGATCTCCTCTCTCAGCTTCAATCTCTCCAACACTCTTTTGATACCATTCAAGGAAAATCCTCCTTGATGGAGGAAAACCTACTCCTCCTCCAGCAACAAAGAGATGATGCGCTCGATAACAACTCCCAGCTCAAATTAGCTATCCAAAAAGTTTCCCACGAGAGAGACTCTCTTCGTGACCAAGTTAGAGAACTCGAGGCCTCTTTCAAGGAAAAAGAAGATGGGTTTGTTAAAAGGATTGATGAGGCATATCTGACAATGGAAAAACTAGAAAAAGAAATGGAATTTCTTAGAGAGAGGAATGACAAGCTGGAGCTTGAGATAAAAGAGGCTAGGGACAAGAATGGGTTCTTGTTGAAGATCAATATGGATTTAGTAAGGCCTGTGAAGGAATCTCTGGTGAAATTAACAGAGTGTGTACATGATGAAAATTTAATTGAGAGATCTGATACTGAAGAGAACAGGGAAGAATTGGATCTAGATGATGAATTGAGGTCGGTTTGGGAGGAATTCAAGGCAATTACAAGGCTGGCAAGTGAGGCGGAATCAAAAGTAAATGAGTTCAACGAGATGAAGAAGAAGGAAATAAGGGAATTGGAGAGTAGTGTGGTGAGTTTGACAGAGGAGAATCGAGACATCAATAGCTTGTTAAGGGTTGCTTTGGTGGAGAAGGAGGCTGTGGAGAGGAGTTTGAATAAGATAAAAGGGAACAACGAGCAGAAGAGGGTGGCTTTGTTGCAGTTTGCAGAACGCGGGTTGCAGAGAGTAGGATTTGGTTTCATGATGGGAAGTGGGAGTAATGAACAATCCATGGAAAGTTCAGGAGCTGGTAGCAATACCACTAATGCTTCTGCTGCTGCAAGTACTAAATCAGATGGCAGTGAATGTGAAGAGGAGGTTGTTAGTCTGGTATGTCTGATTACATTATTTGCAAAGATAAATTTTAGATTAGTCTTGTATGTTCACATGGATCCATCTCATTTGTAATGGAAAATATGGCAGCTTTTAGCAAAAAATTGTGTCCAGTTTTCTGGTAGTGGGAATGCTAGATATCCTGTGCTGTGTCCATTATTTAACATACGTAGAAGGAAACACCCTTACACAGTCTGACACTGCACATGTCGTTTTCAGGCCTCAACTATGGAGAGAATAATGAAGAATTTACGGCTCGAAAACAGTCAACTAAGGAGATCTCTGGAAGAATCTAGGTATTTTAGTTTCTAACTGCTATGCCCGCGTATTTCTTTGCATATAAATGTGACTGCACATTAAGTTTTATTCTGAACAGAGTAAGAAAACGAGAGGAAGATCTAAATGGTGTGAAACTTGGGTGGAGACAAGAGAAGCCACAGGACTGCATATTTCTTAGACCACCGAATGCTTCCTGTGAAAAAAAAGATGCTTGGTTTTGCTTGCTTGCTTGTGATTACTAATTGGTTTTTACATGTCAGGTCAGATGCTGAGCGATTACAAAGCCTTGTGCAAAAACAAGATAAAGAAATTGCAGAGAACATACTGTACATAAAAGAGTTGGAAGATAGAGAGAGGGTGCAAGCTCAAAATGTAATCATTGGTTTGATTGAGATTGCATGCATTCATAAAGCAAGCTCCTTTCCTTGCTGACTTCAATTCTTATGTTCTTTTTTATTTTCACGGCAAAGGTTGAGGAACTCCTGACAGAAATAAAAGAAACTGAGGCAGAGGTTGTGAGATGGAGAGAAGCTTGCGAGCTGGAAGTGGAAGCTGCGAAAAAAGCAATCGAAGAACGCGAAAAATTGGTAAACAAAATCACTTCCACATTGCCTGGTTGGGGGGGGGGGAGATGGGATTGAGGGACCAATGTTGTGTTTACTTGAACAAGCTGCTCTTGAATTCCAATGCTGAATTCCATTTTGTTTTCAAGGCAAATGCTAAAATTGTTGGTGTCATCAGGTTGTTATCTTGAAACAAGAACTGGAGAAAACAAAGGCTAATTTAGAGATATCAAATGGCAAGTTAAAGCTGAAAGATGAACTAGCAGTTGCTGCAATGGCTGCCCAGGCAGCAGCAGAGAGGTCTCTGCAGCTAGCTGATAGCAGGGCCGCAGGACTTCGTCAGCGAATTGAGGAGCTAACAAGGCAAGTAGAAGAAGCAGAGAGCAAAGAGCGGAGATGCAATAAGGTCAGGCATATATGTTGGCCATGGCGGGCCATCAAAGCGGCCACAGCTAGCACTGCAAATAATAGAGTTCAGAATGCGAGACGACGAATGCTGCCAGAAATGCAAGCCTTGCTTCATCACAATGTCTGACAGACATTTTCGTGAGCCTGATAAGTGTTATACCAGCTGCCTGGTGACCCTAGGAAATTGTGTTCTATTACATCCCTCCACTCTCCTTCTTCTCATGCTTTCTTGTATCCAAAGAATTTTCATTTTTTCCTCTTTCCTTCAAGGCCTCTCTGTTACTTGTCATCCCTAATTGTCATGTCCCTCCATTTTTTAAACAGAAACACAATCTATCTTGTACCACTCAAGTAAATAAACCTGTTCTTCAAATTTTTATCTCATTTCAAGTGTGTCACTTTCAACATTAAATTTGAAAAAACAATACAGTACTAGATTAAAATTCAAAACGATGAATAATAATGCATGCCAAATTTATATATATATAGTAACCACTTTACAATCAATTCTAATTAAGTTTCAAAGCAACTTTCGGTTGCCCAAAGTAAATTATCTTCCAAACCAACATATTAATCATAGCTGCCATGCTAATCAAAGAGTCCCCCAACTTCCTTTTTAAGCCATCCTTTTACCTGCACTTCAAACAAAATATTAATAATAAACATAAATTGCATTTGGTTTTTTAGTGAACGTATTTGACAGACAGATTTTGAAAAGTCGATATGAAGACAGTTCTATAGGAATTAAAGAGAAAACCTGCTTGGCTGAGAGTCCGATGTCTTTCAAATCATCAAGCTGTTGACCAATAATGATTCTTGACAATCATTAACTAAATTACAAATGAAATAAAAAGACAATAACACCATGTAAAAAGCTTTTCCAAAAATGCTTACATTCTTAAATGGCTCTGGACAATCTTCTCGAAGTTCAAGGATGGAAGTAGCTCTCTTTTCTCCAATACCCTGCATGAAGCATCACTCTAATTCATATCACATGCCAGCAATAAGACAGCACACATTGATATTTACAAAATTAGAAACGCTAATCACCTTCAATTTCCTCAATTCTTCCCTGTTAACAAAGAAGAAAAGTACCAAGTTTAGTTTGTCAAGTGAAGATAGAAAACAGTAATACACAGGTATTAATGTTGCATAATCAACTATGAATAATTACTATAAAATCTCAGTTATGGTAGCTGCGAGTGTTATGTCACAATAAAGAAACAGCTTGGCAGCTTTCACAATATGTATATATTGTGAAATTTCTATCAAAATAGAAGTCAGATTATAGTATAAGTACCTAAACAGAAGCAAACAAGAATTAAAAGTAGTACAAGAAACATAATCAAAATTGACAGAGTGTACTTACTTGTCAGCTGTGTTCAACAATCTAAGATAATCTTGAACAAGTGAGTTCTACAACAGAACAAAAGGTTGATGTTAGCAATTGCAGATAAGCATTTGAAAAGAGGAGATAAAGGAAAGAGAATGTAGATTTAACCTTCATCCCAGTGCTGCGGGCGTTGAATTTTTCCCATGGACTACAAAAGCTTGTAATTTCCCTATTTGTTACTCTCATACTTGAACTGGGAGTTGTTGGTTCCCCGATATCAGTTGAAGTTTGATTGTGAAATGCATCATTTTTTAGTGTTATATCCATGCACGATGGGGTTGAGGAACATAGTAACTTCAAACTGTTTGATAGTTCTTGCAATTGTGCGCTAATGGGTGGCGATCCACCTTGATTGACAATTGAACTGTTGTTTTCCTTGTCTATTTTTTTACCTGGTAAAATAAGAAGATTACACAAGAGAACGGCATTATTGTCTATTAAATCATTAGTATCGCATATTTTATTCTATACCTTCATTGAACATAGATAACTCTCCAGTGTAAAGCACAGTTTTGTTTTGGTCCTCGTCAGCCTGCATGAGTAGATCATAACATACATGAAAGATCTATTACTATTAACTAGGGAGTTTTAAAAAGCATCTAGATCACAAACAAGGAACCATAAACAATTGTGGTTTTTTCCATGTCTAAGGCTCATCAAGTAAGTAGCTGATTACCTTATCAAGTACGGTAATTTCACAAGTACTGGAAATAGCTAGTGGAGAAGCTTCCTGAGAAAGAATTGGAATTATATTTGTATTTTTCTAAACATTATAAACAACAAAGATTAGGGCTCATCAAGTAAGTAGATAATTACCTTATCAAGTATTGTAGCTTCACAAGTAACAGAAACTGCTGCTTCAGGAGAAACTTCCTGAGAAGGTATTGAAACTTTTAGATTTGTATTTTTTCTAAACAACATTAACTGTAAGACTAACAGTTAATTTTACAGCAAAGATTAGGGCTCATCAAATAAGTAGCTAATTACCTTATCAATTATTGTAGTTTCACAAGTACTAGAAACTGCTGCTACAGGAGAAACTTCCTGAGAAGGTACTGAAACTTTAGATTTGTATTTTTTTATAAACAACATTAACTGTAAAATTAACAGCAGCAAAGATTAAGGTTCATCAAGTAAGTAGCTATTTACCTTATCAAGTATTGTAGTTTCACAAGTACTAGAAATTGCTGCTACAGGAGAAACATCCTGAGAAGGTAATGAAACTTTTAGATCTGTATTTTTTCTAAACAACATTAACTGTAAAATTTTAATGTTCATGGCATGTACCCACCACAGAAACAGAGTTTGAATCCTCATGAGTGAACAATGATACACCTTCCTGTATCAGATATTAATCGCTCAGACATTTGCAAGATATTATAATCTAAAAGAGACGTGAAGATAACTAAAAGCAGTTGAGGGAAAACATTACTACTTCCAAAGATGATGCTTCTTTGGCAACATTTGAAGTGAGCTGGTCCTGTACAAAATGAAGCTTTATCAGCAAATGTCATGAAAATACCAAATGCATTCTTTTGATAGATAATAACAGGGAAAATCTAGATAAACTATACCTCTTCATGCATAACAGATTCAACTGTTGGAACATTGTTTGAGGAACTTGGCTGCACAGTAATCTAGAGAGGTTTATCATAAGTCAGAACCGTATTTAATTTCTTGTATAACAGATCATTCATTCATTTTAGCTATACACAAGTGCTCCAGGGATGTAAATTTACTTCCCCTCATACAAACACTTTTTCAAACAAAGTCTCACATCCTAATACACGAACTCAGAAGATTATTCTATTCTAGGTAAAGCTAGAAATACCCTACAGAGTCCTGCACTGACTATTGAAACATTGTTTATTTCTAATATAACATAGCCATTCATTTTAGCTTTACAACAACAGCACAAGGAAATGTATGTCTTCTTCCCATGGCATAAACACTTTTCAAAAACAAACTCCCACGACCTAATACATGAACTACATAGATTAGCCTAGGTGTTTTCTTTCAATTACCTAAAGATTTTACTTGTATGTATGATTTTGTTTTGTTTCCTTTATCATTGTTTCTTCTTCTTTTTCATGAAGCAGTAAGAAAACTGTTTGGTGGATACCAGGAACAAAGTAGTAAGAAACCAAGTACCTTCTGAGATATCAAATCACTTGACTCATCAAACAGTTTCCTTCAAGTAGAAAAAAAATTCAATTGGAAACGGTTGGAGAACAAAATGCCTTGTAATTTCATTTGACAAGGTATGATAGAAAATACCTAGCTTTCAGTGTGGAAGTTGAACAGTGTGCTTTTTTTCCAGAAATGTGCCCTCGAGACACAATTTGTTTCTTCACAGATGTGGAAACACTACCAAGCATCCGGCTATTATGTGAAGAAGGCACCATTGGTCTTGCTGAGCTGTTGGCTTTCTTTGTGGAGTCTGTGATAGCCCAACTACTTCCTTGACAAGAACGAGATGCTAATTTCACCATGTAAATAGATTCTTGGCAAAAAGATGGGTTCTGCATTCAGGGGTGAGAAATAGAACAATTGAAAAAAAAAACTGACTTAAAAAACTCTTATGAAATTGAACAAGCCAAAACTCACTAAGCAAGTGACCATCAAAATTCTGCCAGCCCCTCCTAGTGAATCTTGCAACATGGTAGTGATCTTACTTTCCCGGTATGGCACATGAGTTTCATTAGCTTTCAAAGAGTAAACAACATTATGAATGGCATGAATGGACTTATTAATATTCCTTGTACTCTCAACCAAATTATGTCCATCAATACTCTTCCTTCTAGCATCCTGATAACCTAACAAACACAACAACAATGACGAAGATGACAACCAAGGATTTAGACTCTAACAAAAAAACCAAATGAAAAAATGAAAATGTATACAAAAAGAGTTTGGTTTTAACCTGCCAAGTCAACAAAATTCAATTTGCTGACAGAAACGTCCAACTTTTCTCCACCATGAGACGATACATATACTATCAACCCTTTATGACTTCTCTTGGGAAGTTCAGTCACTGCTTTCTGAATCGATTTACGTGGATTAGTCCCACCACCATAGAAATTGTGAAATTGAGACACGGATGTCACCGAAACCTGAAACAAAAGACATCGAAAACAAATAAAACAACAATTCAATTGCAGCACAGAAACCATCATCAATAGTATCTCTGACCAAAATCAAACCATAAATATTTTATAAACATTATCACACCTGAGAAAGTCCTTTTAATTGTGTTTTTCCATGAGCATCCTTCAATACAAAAACTTGTTGTCGATTGGGATCCAACAAGTCTTTGACATGATGATCTTGATCAACCTCATAAAAGGAAACGGCAATGGACTTCCCGTTATCCGCAGCCAATCGAAGCATTTCATCCACAGCCAACACTGTCAGACCCGGTTCATCATCCGTACCCTTGAAAAAAATCAAACAACACCTCTCACTCTCACATGTCAGCAAATAAATAAAAAATTGATGATAATAATAAAAAAAATGAGGAAAAGGACCTGAAAGAGGTAGGATTTTCCAGTGCCCCTTGCTCCACAAGCAATAATCGTGGCATTACGGCCATCAAAAACTTCATTAATAAAAGGCTTAACTTCTCTTTCAAAAACCAAATCATTTTTCTCGTTTTGTTCGTAGCAATAATCCACCACATAAGCCTCCTTCCTACCACCACCACCACTACAACAGCAACAGCAATAACAGAAAATCAATTAAAAAAAACATGAATACCTAATCTAGAGTTTTCCATCCAACCTAAACAGCCAAATAGAGCACAAATGCTACTAACCTAACACAAAAATTAATTAGAAAAAGATAAAATAATTAATAACCTGGTAGCAACTGGTCGGTCTCCAAGAGAAAAAGTGAGAGAGTGAGAAAAAATGCCGTCACGTATGTTATTGTGAACGGAAATCCAAGAAGTTGAAAGACCGTCAAGATGTGAGGAACCTCTGATTTTGGCAATGACGCGAACCTTGGGGTTGAGGTTTTGCTTTCTTGGTACGCCACTCATCTTTACTCTTCTTCTTCTTCTGCTTCTGCTTCTGCTTCTTCTTCTTCTTTACCTGGTTGATTGAGAGAGAGAGAGAGAGAGAGAGAGAGAGTGTTTGAATTCGTAGATAGAGATATAGAGAGAGAGATTGAAATGGATGATATTTTGTAGTAATTAATTTGATGATAATAAAAAAGGAAAGAAGGAAAGAGAGACGTCGAAAGAAGGAAGGGCTCTGCTGTTTCTTTTCTGTTTTTTTTTTTCAAATTTTGATTTTTCTTTCACTGCCGCTCCTCCCCTCCCCTCCCCTCCCCTCCCCTAGAAAGAAAGAGCCGTACGTAGTGCACAATTCAATTTGATTAAACGCTGCGTTTTGTATCCCTATATTGAACTTCTTTTCTAAAGATGTTAAATGCCACGTGTTATTCCTTCTCTCTGTTTTTATCTTTTTCTTTTTTCCAAGGAAAAGAACAGAGAGAGAGGGAAGGGAGGATTGGAAGGAAGAAGTTTATTGCCGTGTGAAGAAGGTGATATCACCGCGTGAAGTGGAGGCGTTGAACAAAGTAAAGGGGGTTGACTCGAGTGTCACTCACAGATTGAGGCCTTCAAGTCTTCTTCTTCTCTCAACAACCCTCCTCCTCCTACTTCATCTCTGGAATCCCAAACAAAGTCAGCTTGAGCAATTTCAGATCTTTCTGGTTTAAAAGGAGAAGCTTCTTCTTGGATTTTCACGGTGACCCTCTTGCTCCATGCCTCCATTTTCTTTTAAATGCATTTTGGGCATATCTTCTAAAATCTTGGAATTTCTTTGCTGGCTATCAGTCTGTGCAATGATGAATGTAAGAACCGGCATCTCATGCAGGCCATTTAAATTTTAAACAGCCACTGCCCATCCACAGCAGAGTTATACAATTCATTGCAGAGTCAGATAGGTCATAACTTACGAGGTCCACGAGACGATACGAGCTCCATTGAGTTTTGGAGACTGGAGAACTCTTCACTGTAGAGACAATATATATGAAGAGTTTCTTGATTGAATAATCAATGATTCTACTATATATATATTTTTTTAAATCCTTTTCAAAACTGCTGAAGATTTATCAGCAGAAACTACAAAATATTAGCTTCAAGTTAATGAACAAGAAAGGTTCGAACTTGCCTTTCAGCATGCATTACAACTCTTCCTGCATGTCCCGTAGTAATCAGGGGAACCAACCATATATACAGGGTTCTTTTGGCATTCTATGAGAGCAGCTCAGCTCGAACAATTTTCATCCGTGGTTGCTGCATTGTAAAATCTTTGCCCCTTTTCTGGTGTACCAGTAGCTAAAAATCTCTTAAACTATAGAATTTTTTTAGTACAAATGAAATCAGATTCATTACTATTTACACAATTTTAGTCTTTGGAAAACCATTATTGTCTTACAATAATTAATACCTAATCAGAAGTGCATCCGTGGTTGCCGCCAATAACATCATCTTAGCATTAACTATTTATATTTTTCACCTATAATCTTTTGAATAATGGATTAATGTCTTTTTTTTCAAACATATCCCCTCTCTTTTTCATTTTTTTTTCAAGTTGAAAATAATGATCAATCATCCCTTTTTGATTTCTTGAGAACCATGTGACCAGATTCATCTTTGTCAAAAAGGCGTTCAATCAATTCATCCCAGTTCTCTCTTGTCTTCGAAGAGCCAAAAGAAGATTCCCCACTCCATCTGTGCGAATCCGCCATCTCATTGAAAGTTCCATACTTGGAAGATGAATAGGCATGGGGAACTGGGAGCGTAACAGCTCTTTGTAGCGCAGCCCTGTACTCCTCTCTATGTTCTCGGGCCAAAGTCTCCTGTCGTTCCATCCTTTGCTTTGCTGGGATCTCCATGATATCATCTTTCTCTACCATTACCTGAGTGACCAAGGAGAGCAGGATGCCAAAGTCAAGATGAAAGCAATTTCTTTAAAGCAAACTTTAAGGAAACTTGAGCACATGGTGCGGCTGAAACTCATCTAAATAACAACAAGAAAATACCCATACCAACTCGCATCCCTTATCTCAAGCTATCAATGATTTGCACTCAGGAAAATGACATGACCAAGATATCGTGCCTTCTAAGTTCTAGCCAAATCAGCTAAATTGCATTAAAAACCCATATAGTTTTTGTCAGCACTTGAGTGAATTCAAAAGATCATAAAAAAAACCCGTTGTGCAACTTCAAATGATTGAACCTCGTTCATTTCAGTTTGATTTCTGTAGATTTACATATCACTGAACTTACAACATATGGACATGCAGATCAAGTTACCGAAGATAGGCTATTGAAGTCCAAGCATTCATCCCCTCACCCTCACAACAAACTTGCAGAGGAGAAAAGTGTATACTAGATAGTCCAGGATTTTGGCATCTTGTTTCTGACTAACAAAAGTTTGCCACTTTCAGACCAGCAAATAGACCCTCTCAACAACCAACATGCAAGCAAAATAAAACAACAACAACAACAACTATTGCCTTGAAAACTTGGCATGAACCAGAAAAGGATAAGTTTAATACCAAGAAATTGAAAACTTACATCCATAGCCCTCTGGGCTTCTCTTTCTATCCAAATGATTGAATGATCAGAAGTAGCATTACAAGAAAAAACTATATGCTCAAAACGCCCATCTACTGGCACTGCTGTCCTCACAACTGGGGGGAATCTTCCCAATCTGCAACCATTGTCAAAAACTCAAAGCTGTTCTCCAGCCAAAAGTGACTAGAATATCTACTGGATCTAAAAACGGGTCAATGCAACAAAGCACATGGACACTGCACACGATGTAAGTAATACCTGTAAGTCTTTCTTTCAACAATGTGATAGAGGCGACCAGGTGCATACAGTCTCCTTGGGTCTTTGATCACTTTCTCATCCAGTAAACATGTATCCCTCATGCACCTCAAACATAGTAGGCAGGGCAAACTGTTGAAGAAAAAGAAAACTAGCAGAATCAGTGAGTTGGAATAATATTGGATATTACACGATTAAAAATAAGAAAAAAGGAAAGGGGAAGTTTCATAGTCTTTAGACTATCAAATAATCAATGCCATCAACTAACTACATTCTTAGATAACAATTGCCTTTTGCTAATACAAGTTCAAGCACTTAGTTCTACAAGCCTCCCTTTTGTTAACCTTCCATTAGTTAATTCAGTCCTGTGGAACCACAATCAAACATTACAGAGGAAATAGAGAGCATTGCAAGTGTTTGGTGCAAATATGGTCTAGCTTTTCAAGAAGATTAGCAAAAACTTTAATGAAACAAAATGTAATTGAAAAACATGATCTGTACCAGAAAAGATACTTGAAAATGTCTTCCAAAGGCGTGGCTATCCGCGGTAAGAAATCATCCTGGTTCAGTGAAATAATTCACGACATTTAGCAACTTCATCAGTGGTTCTTCAGATAAAATACCCTTGACAAACAGAGGCAAGTATATCCATGAGTACCAATGCTCTCCAAACAGTAACTCATAGATAGACTTAAAGTTTTTAACGCAAAAAAAAAGTTACGTGAATGAGTGAATGAAATATTTTCAACCCCTTCATTGCAATAAAACTCAAGTCATTTCGCAGCAGCAGTTCATGGCCTTGCCACCTATTAAATATTTTATTCTCTTACCAAAAACAAGGAAATAAAAGCTTCAAATCAAGGGGCACCAATACTGGGGTTTCCCTGTGAATAACATTTTTCATATTGATCAAATATGAAATAAGAAGAAGCTATAGCAAAGAGAACATTTTCATAGAAAGAAAGGTGCACTGTAAAATCACAGATTGATAATGAAGGGTATTGGCAATGCAAAAGGAGAACAAATTTTGTTAAGGTTTCTTTAGATGCATATCTTCAGATTGTTTTCCATGTATATGAAATGGATAAAAACTTGCCTGAAGCACTACAGAATTGATAACATCTGCATATCTGACAGCCAAATTAAGTGACATACATCTTGCAGGTGCAACCGCGTAGCATCTGATCCTCCTTCTGTCAATGTTTCCCAATTTATCACGATGTAGCACTACCAATAGTGTCAGCATTGCTGCTACACCAGACCCTAGAGAATGACCTGTAAAAGTCAGTGTGTAATTCGGATACTTCTCCACTAATTCCTTCAAAATGTCACCCTCCACATCCAAAAACCAACCAGCAGCCTTCAATAGCCCATTGTGGACGTACCCACCATCAATTTTCCTTTTCCCTAGCTTATTATCCAAAAGTACAGCATAGTCACTCTCCTTTGAAAACTTAAGGCCCTTAATGGCTAGAACTATATCAGCATGGTCATGATCAAGATACAGTATATATGGTGGCGCCCTTCCATGATTATCTTCATAAGTTCTTCTTAGGATTAACCAATCTGGGTTTATTCCGTACCCTCCAGGAGGTTCCCAGAGAGGGTGTTGAGGATCATCTTCATAAACAGCTAGTATATAGCGGCAAAGGCGAGGAACCGGCTCAAATTCTTCAGCAGTTGCAAGACCCCAAGTTTCACTGTCCTGACCTGCAGTGTGGAGACATCGTTTCCACGCCCAGCGAGCACAAGCTAGACAACACACACCCTCATGCAGAGGTCCGCCACATAAGATTGACATTGGTGCCTAGAGTCTAATCACACTAACATAGATCAAGAGGCGTGGATTTAGCAGGATATTGCCGAAAAGAACATCGGGAAATAATATCAGGTAGATGGATGGTTCGAAATGTGCCTCACTGCAAGATGAGAGAATTCAATTGAGCACCAGTTTGAGTACTTTAAGACACGTGTTAGATATTAGAAATCGATTCTAAACGTGAGGAGAGATTTCAAAGAGAATTGAAAATGCTGAATTTTCCATTCCTAGATAATGTGGTACGGCTATAAACAAAGTAAGATGAGTGGCAGAAAGACCAAGTCCACATGACATCCAAAATGTTATGAGCAGTAGAAACAGAATCACACAGCAGAAGCTTCCTTCCAATAACAAAATGGCACAGTATTTCAATTGTCAAATCAAATAAGAATAGAGTGGCAGCAATGGAAATTCTAGAACGCAATACAAATAACGAGAGAAACTTGATCAGTGAAGAATATGTACAGGAGTGGAAACACCACTCGCCATGAAACTTTACAATTTAATGGAGAGCCCAGAAGATGACTATTTGAAAAAAAAAAATGATCTGGGTCTCCATTACTAAGGTTCGAGGTCAAAGCTTTTGATACTCGTAAAATTAAAATGAAGAGAAAACACGACAAAAGTAAGAGATACCCTTGAGCAGAATT
>Ga0307515_10010284_pt1 | contig 17963 bp, 22 predicted proteins | sample 17_EM_MG_FD_194513 | JGI IMG/M metagenome (GOLD analysis project Ga0307515, IMG submission 194513) | Populus trichocarpa ectomycorrhiza microbial communities from riparian zone in the Pacific Northwest, United States - 17_EM | ecosystem: Host-associated > Plants > Roots > Unclassified | place... | reverse complement strand
CTCGTTCTCTTGTATAGCAAGCAATAGTACGACTTTGAAAGATATTCTGATTCTTGTCCCTCGATACGCACTTCGAGTTCAGTTCTGCAACATCCATATCACCTGCGCTCGACCCCGCCCGTTACACAGAGAGCCCACTATCAACACTCCGCCGCACTTGTCGCGACATCCAAACGGAATTGATGTCAAAGAGGGGTTCTGGCTCGAGCAGCGTAGGCATGGGTTGAGAGGATATGATACTACCCAGTGTTGAGGATCCGCGCAATTGTGTGGATCCACGAAATCTCGGCCAGTGCGAGTGAGACTAAAAGTTGTGAAAGATAGAGTTTCTATTTTCATTGTATGAGATGGAAATGAGATGATGTCTATCTACTCTGGGGACTGCCGAATATATACTCCACGTCACTCTGTCCACCTCCGTTACCCCGTATCTCCGTACACCAGCCGTTGCTCCTTAATGATGTACTTTGAGGCCGTGATCGAGCGTATTTGGAGATGCACTTGGAGACTGAGATCGACTGAACCCAGAGATACACTTGGAGGCCGGGATCGAGCGACTTTGGAGATTCATTTGGAGACCGCACTCGAGTGAACTCAGAGATGCACGTTGTGGCCAGGATTCAGTGAGTATGGAGATGCATTAGGAGACCAACATCGAGTGAACTCAGAGATGCACTTGGAAGCCGGGATCGAGCGAGTGTGGAGATAAATTTGGGGACCAAGATAGAGCGAACTCAGAGATGCATTTGGAGGCGAGGATCGAGCGAATTTGGAGATGGATTTGGAGACAGAGACCGAGTGAACTCAGAGATGCACTTGGAGGCCGGGATCAAGCGAATTGAGAGATGCAGTTGGAGACTGACATCGAGTGAACTCAGAGATGCATTTGGAGGCAGCGATCGAGCGAGTTTGGAGATGCATTTGGAGACCAAGACCGAGTGCACTGGGAGATGCACGTGGAGGCTGAGATCGAGCGAGTTTGGAGATGCATTTGGAGACCGAGACTGAGTGAACTTGGAGATGCTCTTGGGCGGCCGTGATCAAGCGAGTTTGGGGATGCACTTGGAGGCCGAGATCGAGTGAACTCAGGGGTACACTTGGAAGCCATATTTGAGCGTGTTGGGAGACACACTTGGAGGCCGTGATGGATCAAGATTGGAGAAGTACTTGGAGGCGATAGATCGGGAGGAAGGCGCGATGGGTGTGGAGAATCTATTCATTGGAGTATTGGTAATTGTGGGAATGTAGAGAGTTGAGTACATCTGCCGGGAGATGAGAAACTGGCTGGGATCCAGAGACAGTCGATCATGGAATGATGCAGTACTTGGTGTACGCTGTATTCGGTGTTTACTCATGATCATGGCATGGAGAGATAGAGAGGGATGACTTAACTTCATCTTCTTAGGTGATGGTTGAGTTGAAGACAAGCAAGAGAGAAATGGGAGGAGATGGGGGAAATCATTACGAGAAACTGGAACTTGAGAGAATTTCATGTGCGAGTCAATTAACCATCCCCGATACGGCAGGTACGAGTCCTGATCCGGCCCTGACTATCGCTGAAACAATGTCTTCTAAACCCAATCAGGAAAGTCGTACTCCTGATTTCTCATATCCGCTCATATCCTCTATATGCTTCTCATCCTCCTCCCCCATCGCTCTCTTTCTCATCCACAACTCTACTATCATTGCAGAACAGGAAGTTATGTCATCGCTCTGGATCTCTCCATGCCATGATCATGAGTTAACACCGAGTTGTAGCATACACCGAGTTCACAATACACTCAGCACAGTAAACACCTAGCACTGTCTGTCATGCCTTCACTCTCACGATTACAAGTTGACCCTTGAATGTAGCTTCAACTGCCGGTGTGCCTCCCTACACAGGTCGACCAACACCTGCCAGTTCTCCATAAGAGCTGCAAAGGTACAGTCACCTCGTCACATTCCCACAGTTGTGTTTTAACAATACGATGAATGCAGTCTCAGCACCCGGCATGCCTCCCATTGACGGCTTCCGGATGGACCACCTGCAAGATCGACAACCCGCATAATCGAACACCTGCAACATCGACCACCTGCATGATCGACCACCTGCAAGATCGACCACCTGCAAGATCAACCACCTGCAAGATCAACCACCTCCAAGAACTCTTCCAATCTTGCTCGATCACAGCCTGCAAGTGCATCTCTTTACTCGGTCAATCACAGCCTCGGTGTGCATCTGGAAGTTCACTCGATCAGTGCCTCCAAGGGCATCTCCGCACCAGCTCGATTGTGCCCTCGAAATGTATCTCTGAAATCTCTCGATTGTGGCCTCCAAGTTCGCACGAGCATGGCCTCCAACTGCATCTCCAAATTCACCAAATCACGATCTCAGAGTGCATCCCTAAATTCACTCAATCAGGGCCTCCAAGTGTATCTCCAAATACGCTTGATTACCGCCTTCAAGTGCAACTTCAAACTCGCTCAATTACAGCCTCGGAGTGTATCTCTGAGTTCACTTTATCGTCATATTTAGGCACACCTCGAATTGCTCTCAGGCACCCCCTGCAGCCAGTCCAGATATCCCGTGTGACGATGGGTAGCTATATTGATACATAGATACATATGTGAGAGTGCAAACTGAATACATGAGTTTTAACAATCGTTGAATGATAAGTGTAAGCTATGATTTCCAGGCGCACCAGCAGTGTTCCCAAAGAAGATGATGTTTTTCCCACCCTGCTGCACTGTGGTTCGAGTTGCGCCCAGACTTCTCACCGGCGTTTCAAGGCTTGTCATCAGCGCACCCAGACTTGTCGCTGGCACACACAGGTTCTGCCAGGTGCACTCAAAGTTCTCTCTGGCACACCGAGGTGTTCCCAATCTCATCACAATCACTCCCAGGGTACTGCGGTACCAGTCATCAGAGATCTCGGTTTCTCTGAAGGCCGGCCAGAATGCCTTCATAGGGTCTGAAACTATCCTGAAATTGATGCTTCTAAGTTCACACTTCACATCATCTCGAACACTCCTTGAGGCTTCCACAGACTAAAATACATTTTGCTGATGTAATCAAAGTATTCGCCTCCATTACAGCCACAAATTTTATTATGACATACCTACTGACTACTCGGAATGAGCGTCAATGGAGTGTCAACAATTTGTATTCTTCCATCTTGGATAATCAAACTCATTTGCAACAACATTAAGCTATAATGGATGTGTTGGCCGCCTTTATTAGCAAAGATGGTATTGAGGATATTGCTACCATCTCCTAAAACTGAGTGTCATCGGAGCGTCAACAATTTTTGGTCTTGAGCCTTGAATAAAGAAATTGTGATGCAACCATGACAACGCATAATCATCATATCGGCCGCCCTTATAGGCACAAATTGTATGAATGATATCGCAACCACTTCCTAAAAATGAACATCAATGGAGCGTCCACAATTTTTGGTCACACATCTTGGCTAATCAAAGGGCAATTCAACCATGTCAACCAATTATCATAGGATTGGCCGCCTTTATGTGCAAAAAGGCGAGGGATGATATCACTACCACCTCCTGAAATTGAGCGGCAATGGAGCGTCAACGATTTCGGGTCTTTCATTATGGATACTCAAAGTGCTGTGAAACAGCATTGACCCATACTCAATGTATTTGCCCTCTCAATTGGCGAAAATGCTACTGACAAAATTGCTACCACCTCCGACAAATGAGCATCAACGAAGTGTGAACCATTTTTGGTCTCGCATCATCGATCATCTAGGGGGACTGGAACGGCATTGATTCACACTCAACCTATTGGCTGCATGTATCGGCAAAAATGCGAGTGACAACATCGTGTATGCCTCTTACAATTGAGCTCCCATGGGGCATCCACAATCTTTGTGGGGGCTGATTACACTACACAGCAATGAACTGCATCGCTATGTTACAGAATTGAGTAATCCGCAGTCTGTCCGTTCAATATCTCCTTGTATACATCTTCACAAATATCAGTGCAATGTCTCACAGATCTCACATTGGTTGCTGTTGGCTCTAGAGTCTGAATGTGAGAACCCGCATTCTACTGCACTATAATGTAACCATTGCCAGTCTCTCGAGTCAGAATACCCAGCTATCAAATTCCTACTGCGATGTCAGATTCAAAATCTATAAGTACCTGCTTGCTGGAGGTTACAATCTCGTCAGAAAACGAATGTATCTTGATTCATGATGTGAGCGTCCTTACTTTCCAAATCATCTTCCATGCTTGGTGGGCTTCAAAGCATGTAGCCTCGAAACATTCTATTGCTTGGAATGATTCAATACATGCTCCTTCTTGATGATTATATTCGCACTACGAAATTGAGGAGACCGGCAGCCCCACCATCAAAAGTATTGTTTGTCATCAAGATCTTCACCATCCATCAGAACATTGGACCAGCTTAATGTGGAAACACTTGCTGGCAAAAGCTCAAATTGCAAAGTTATATGAATTAACAGAGACGGAAGTGACTGAATTGACTACTTCAATGGTCGATGAAACAGCGTCTGCCATCACGGGAAGACAAGGAAGTCAAGGAATCACAAGAGTGAGTTTGCAAATGAAATTCATCATGGACATTCAGGGTTGATCCATATTTGCTGAATTGACAGAGAAAATGGTCCAAACTGGCAGTGGAGGACTATGAAACTTCCGAATTTCACCATGACCCGTTGAATCACTACCTCATGTTACAATTTGTTTTGGCTTATATTCCATGGAACACTCGATCATATCTTGAGCTACCATGGTCATGTAGAGTATTACGAAATGACCTGGTGCCGCCCTCTGCCACCACCCTTTCACACATTTGCTGGAGAGAATATTCGCTGACCAATGATGCAATCATCAAGCAATTGCCCTCACGAAACAACGTTAGTTTAGCATTGGATGGGTGCACAATGACGAACAAACGAGGCATACTGTCAGTCATGACTGATTATATGATTCAAAGTTGGGCGTTGCCCGTAGTACAACATGCTGTGGATGAGGTTCATCGCCTATGCACTTCAATTTTCGAAAGCTCATTTATGATGAGTGGTCAATGGCCAACATACTAGAGAAGGGCTAGCCGTACAGTTGAATGACGTTCTGGGTCGTCTTGAGCATCCCAATGGCAATTTGCTAGTAATTACACCTTGTAACACTTCCTCAAATTACTCGATCACTTGTGAGCTGCAATGAACCCTTGAGGCCTCCAGAAAGGAGTGGCCTGCATTGACGAACCACATACCTTGCATGGCCCAAATCATTCAGCTGGCTGAAGATGTATTCACAAGCACTCTGGGTGTAAAGGGCCGCACCAAGTCTTGGGAAGCCCATGAGTGCGACAAAGCAATTTGGAGGGAATGAAAGCATCAACATTGGGAGGAGTCAAAGACTTCGACAAGAGGGCAATGCTCGAATCAGCAAGGTGTCAGCGATGAGACCAGATTTAGCAAAGATAATTGAGAAAGTACGTATTTCAGGATATTTTGAAAGTCCTGAAATTATCCTTCATATAGCAGAAAATGGTTCCTGTATTGATTATGCTGACACCTGGTCATCGAAACAAGTTCATTGACTTTCAAAAGTCAAAGTCCCCATCAGGGTACTACATAGTATGGATATGGAGACATGTTGGAATTCGATACTGGAGTTTCTTGAGCAAGCCTTGTGATTATGACAATTCACCTCCAAGTGGCTCCAGAATCCAAAATGCGGTGAACACTGGCCACTCTTCGCATCCTAGAATTAATGGACCATTGTCAAGTATGTAATGGAAGTTTCGAGGCCATTCTGATAATGGACCCTGTGGCTGTCGAAGAGGTATCCGGTCAGAATGCATCACATTATCACAGTCTACAATGACCTGGTCGATCCTATGGATGGCGTTAAGCGAGCCTTCACTCAGAAGAAAACTCCACGGTAGGAAGACTTGTGCTTCGCTCTGAAGTTAGCGCAACAGGAGCAGTCCAAATATCATGCTGAGGTGACTCCAATGACGGGTATGCTTCTCATTTCAGCACATATCTTCGATCCCTTCTGCATGTTGCAATCAATTAGGAAGTGGGAGAAGGGAAAGGATTATCATCCTGAGGACGAGACTACGTATACTACCCAATACCAGGAGGGATTTCGGAAGTATGTGGAGAACGAATACTGTGCCAAACATAGACGTGTGTTGGTCATTGATCCCAGAAGCTTACCAAGTAACAATCTCTTCCCTGTGCCACGGCTTCAGTATCCGGTCGATTTTTTGTCGATCCGTATGATTTGTCCAGTGATGATGAAGTACACTTAATGCCTAACAATTTGGCTGAAACGACACCTGGATGGAGCGATTGCGCTGCACACTTATTGACCGCCGCAAGGCTCTATTTGAATTCACCACCTGAATCACCAAAGAACTGCGGGTAAGTTAATCCAAATCTCAATGATTAGTGCACCGACCCAATGGAGATTAGCAGTACATTTTGCAAACTGGATATGGCTGACTGGTGGTGCCAACAAGACAAAACCCACTCAAGTGGGGAGTGGCCCCCTAGTGAAGTGGTATGGTCTTGCCACCACTATGCTGTTCTTTACGGGTTCAAATCCCACCACTCCCGCCACCCGAGTAAACTCCATCTACCGAACACGTTGATGTCGCACTGCACAGATGCAGCCGATCGAAAGCGGACTCCCGGAAATGCAGGTTGATGTCGCACGAAACCGAGCTCCCTGTGATAAACGCCCCACAGGCTGAGCATACAAAGAGATTAAGTAATGGAGGTGGGCTTGGTGGGTTAGTGGCCTTAGTGCCCTCAATGCGGCAGCGGGAAGCGGGAGGAAACAACTTTGCCTGAGTCAGAAGTAGGTGCTGTGTGAGCTGGTTTGGCCGTAGTTTAGCCGAAGGATGGACAGGCACTTTCCGATGGACAGGGGGATAAAAAGATGTTAATTAAATGCCATCACCACCAGTGGTCGGCTGGCTTATGGTAACTTAGCTGGGCACCCCTTCGGGGTGAATGCAAAATGATTACAAACAAACCCACTCAAGTATGCCGATATCTTCCCTGTGGCATGCAACATATTATCTATCATACCACATGTTGTCAGAGTGGATGCCAGGTATTCGCTTGGGGGAGATGTTATCGCCTGGAGACAATCAAACACACGTGAGACCCTTAGCGAACAAGTTGTTGTAATGCAGTTTGCTCGAGTCTACAGCGGGGTATTGGCAGGTGATAAGCCATCATTGCATACGATGAACACAGAACACGACTTGGAATAGAGGAGAGAGGCAGAGAAATTGAGATTGCACAGAAAGGCCAAGGTCCATGACCTGTTGGAGATGTTACAGGGCAGCCAAAACCTATGTGCTATGGAGAAGGAATCTCGCGCTCAAATCAACAGGATGACCACCGTAGGATACATTTCGGATATGGACGAGATTATCAAAGTCTCATGGTCACTGTTTCAAGATGATGGTGCAGCTGCATTTCCATTGTCGGAAAGATCACCTTTGCCACCAGCTACGTCTGTAGAGGACCTCCATGGATGACGAACTCAAGAATTGAATGTCCGCCAAAGAGGAAGTATCAACTGTCATCCAGTCAAATGAGATGAGGATAGCGTGCCTGAATGCATTTCGGACACCAACAACTGGCTACGCTGGAATTGCGACTTGAAACCTCCAATTGACAGCATAGAAGATTGTGCTGCAGACTATGAATCTCATATAGAGCGAGACAGTGGTGTCAAGGATCCGAAAAGCCCAGAGCAGTGCAATGTGAGTTCCGCACCAGACGTTCCCAGATTGATTCTGCCAACATGGAAGTCAAAGAGACACGCTGAACAGGTGTTAGTGACGGTCAAAGCAATGGAAAGGAGGAGGAATAAGGGAATCAAGGAAAACCCGGACAGAATGAGTCAATATGTTTCAGCAGCTTCTTTCTGTACCTTAACCAAGAGTTTCATTTAGAGATATATTATTGGTGAATGGTGAGTAGCCACTTGTCACTATGAGTTGATAAACAGATGTACAGCAGGCGCAATGAATCTTTTACCAAGATATATATATTTCAATAGTATGAGAGTGAACAGTGCAAGCATATTACCAGGCTCAGCTTTGCCACAGGGCCGAATCACAATCTGTCAGAAAGTCAACCAATAAGTTCAAAACATTATTTAAGCAATCATCAATGGCAGCCGATGTTGAATCGGCAATACATTAAAATGAGACTCAATGGAGCGTCAACAATTTTTGGTGTTGTAAGTACAGTAATCAAATAGTGATTGGGTTGCTGTCATGCATATCCGACGTATTGCCAGCTTTTATAGGCAAAACAGACACCAACACGGTCACAGCCCCATTCTGTAAATGAGCATCAATGGAGCGTCACTGATATTTATCTTTGCATCATGGGTAATCTAAGTTCCGATTGGTTGCAGACATCCACCCATGAGACATTGGCTGCCTTTATGGGCAAAATCAACAGCGACATGCGTCCTGCCACATCCTGAAACTGAGCATCGACAGGGTGTCAACAATTTCTCATCTTGCATATTTGGTAATGAAGGCATCGTGGGGATGTTCGAGCACATAACAGGACTATTGGCTGCCTTTGTAGGCGAAAATACAATGCAACAAAGGACAAACACCGATTCCAAAATAATTGATATTGCATACTGCAAACCATGTAAAAACAAATTATCAGCAGGTGAATTAGTGATTTTGATAAGATACTATTAACAAACTGCAACAACAAGAGCCTTATATGAATTTATTGATGGACCTGCTGGGCAACCCGCTGACAACCCACCCAATTCAGACGGCTTGGGAGATTTCCATTGAACCATACCTGAGTTGACGGTTCGGGTGTATAGACAACCCAGACCTCCAATTTGGTAATGGTTCAATTTGGACCTGGACCCAGACTTGAAGTGACGGTCTGGAACTGTTGCTAACACTTGGTGGGCCTGAAGATAATGACCAAATGTACTCAGAAATACACTCGGAGGCTGGTATCAAGTGAACTGGGAGATGCACTTGGTGGCTGAGATCGAGTGAGTTTAGAGATTTGCTTGGATGCAATAACAGTTGAAATCTGGAGGCCTTGATGGAGCAAGATTTGTGATACACCTGGAGGCCACAATCGAGCGAGTATGGAGATTCACTTGGAAGGTGGGATTGAGTGAACTCCAAGATGCACTTGGAGACTGTGATCAAGGGAGTTTGGAGATGCACTTGGAGTATGAAATCGACCAAGATGGGAGATTGACTTTGAGGTCGTTTTCGAGTGAGTGGGGAGACTCACTTGGGGGCCACGGTCACGTGGGATTGGAGGAGTAGCGGGAGGTGGTGGATCTGGAGGAGGTCGATAGGATGTACACCGGGGCCTGAGACTTGATCAATTGTTTGGTTAGTTCACAAATGAGGGAATGTCGTGAGGTGAATTTGTCCTCGAGCTCTCATGTAGAGCTGGCTGGTGCCGCCTGATCTTGTGTGGAGGCATACTGGATGCTCAAGCTATGTTCAGGGGTCCATGTGTAATCATGAGAAAGAAGGGAATAAGGACATGTTTGGGTGCATGCTGTACTCGATGTATGATGTACTTGGTGGATGCTGTACTAGGTGTATGCTCTACTGTGTGTATGCTGAACTTAGAGTATGCAGTACTAAGTGTATGCTGCACTGAGCATTAGCTTAGAATCATGGCGTGTAGAGATAGAGAGGGATGACTTGACTATGCATTCTGCAATGTTGGTAGAGTCATGGTTGAGAAAGACCGATGGGGGATGCAGATGGGAACATTATGGATGATATGTTTGGATATGCGGAATCAGGGGTACTACTCCTTACTTGGGTTTAGAGGACCATGTATCAGTATTCATACCCGCTGGATCAGGAGACATACGTGCCGCATTGCAACTGGTATGTGGACTCCCACCCGAAGTTGTCTTGGGTCCCAGTGTCTCATGATGATTACCTCCATCTCTTCGAATCTCTTTCATTCTTGTCCCCAACTCTAGCAACACCTCAGAACACTACAATAGGTGATCCCTGTGGATCTCTGCATGACTTGAAAACATGTTAACACCAAGTCCCGCATACATCGAGTACTGGATACACCGAGATCTGTATACCCTAATTAATTCATTATCCCACCATCTGCTGTATCCCGCTCCCAACCAGTATCTGATCTCTCAACTCTCATCTCTCATCTCTCGGTGGACCTTGCTGTACTCAACACTCTACAATCCCACAATTATGAGTTAACCCATGATTAGATTCTTCACTCCAGTAAAATCACCTTGCGATCTGCCAACGCCAGATCGACCAGCTCCAAGCTCTCCTCAAACCTCAATTGGTCATAGCATCCAAGTGCATATCCACACATGCTCGACCACTGCCTATAAGGGAATTGCCATACTCGTACTATCACGGCCACCCAGTGCACAAAGTCATCACCTCCAAGTGTTTTACCCAACTTGCTTGATCACGGCCTCCCAGTCAATCTCTCAGTTCACCTAATCTCGGCCTTCAAGTGCATCTCCTAATTTGCTTCGTCATGGCCTTCAAGTATACCTGCAAACTCTCTCGATTCTACCCTCCACATATGTTTTGTCATTGCCTCCAATCGCATCTCCAAACTCGCTTAATCTCTGTCTCCATGTGCATCACTAAGTTCACTCGATAATAGCCTCTAAGTGTATCCTTGAGTACACACGATGACGTTGTGGTGAATCAGCAGAGCCAGAAAGCAAGGACCCCATCATCAATACTCTACTGTACTTCTCATGGCTGTCAAATGGAATTTGGGAGAAATGTTGGTCCTGCCTTGATGAGCATAGGAAGAGGTTGAAAGCGAAGCATAGGCTACCCTGGCATGAACAACAACCCGAATTGCGCGGATCTATGAAAGCTCACGAAGGGTGCATGAATGCAGGAGGTGCATCAGCAAAATCAAAATTGGTCCAGAAGCCACACGCAAACCTCCCAGACACTCCGGTCAACCTCGCCAGTGTTTCGAAATCCTTCCAGATGCCCCCACGCCCACCTGGAGCGAAGCAGTGTTCTCTCAGACTCTGCAAGAGCATTCTCTGGTGCTCCTGAAAGCACCTGCAGTTATGCAGGTGTATCCAGGATGCTCTGATATTTGACTTATAGGATAGTCAAATTTTGGGGCAGCGGAGACCACTGCGCAGGTCTGCAGGAGACTTCATGCCGTATTCTCACAGCGGTGGTTCATCGGGTTCTATAACCACAAGCCATTTCGTCTACCATATTCGTCTTTGTTACAGTCACAAGGTTCGCTACATCATAATATGGCATGAACTATGTATCTCAGTCTCTCTACATACATACATACAGTCAATCTGGCTGCAGGTGGTACTCGAGCGTAGTCGGAGGAGCACATGGAGACACCTATTCATACAACTTATAGATGCACTTGGAGGCCATTGTGGCGAGAAATTCTGTTTCTCAGCACCACTGCGATTCAATTTGGCAGAGGGAAGAAGGAGCGGGCCATACGGCAACACAGGGGTAACAGAGACGGACCGAGCCACGTGCCGGGGTGGTGGGTCGATGCAGGGGAGTATCAAGACATCATCTGATTATACGAAGTGCACACAGTCTATCTTTCCCAGCATTTGGTCACACGCACTCTTGCTGAGTGTGAATAGATTCTCACAATTGATGGTGATCATCACGGCCGGGTACCCCTTCATATACTCTCGCCTGCTCTTCCTATGCTCGATCCAGGACCGCTTGTTCTCACACATTCCCTTCGGATGCCAAGAGAGCTCCGCCAATGCACCACACTGTGATCATGGGAACTGCAAAATGTACTTGGAGGCCATGATCGTGCAAGTTAGGAGATGCACTTGGAGGCCGAGATCAGGTGAACTCAGAGATACAATGGGATGCCAGGATCAACCAAATTTGGAGATGCACTGTGAGGCAGAGATCGAGTCAACTCAGAGATGCAATTCGATCCCATGATCGCACGAGTTTGCAGATCCACTTGGAGGCCAACATCGAGAGAACGCAGAGATGCAATTGGAGGCCATGAGTGAGCGATTTGGAGATGCACTTTGAGGCCGACATCGACAGAACTCAGAGATGCACTTGGAACCCAAAATCAAGCGAGTTCGGAGAGGCACTCAGAGGCCATGATCAATCAATATTGGAGAAGTACTGGGAGGCGGTCAATCTGGAGGCGGTCAATCTGGAGGCGGTCAATCTGGAGGCAGTCAATCTGGAGGTGGTCAATCTGGAGGCGATCAATCTGGAGGAAGTCAATCCGGAGGTGGTCAACCAGGAGGCAGTCAATCTGGAGGCAGTGGATCAAGAAGGAGGCGCGACGGGAGGTTAGACTCTATTCATTGGTTAACTCATAATTGTGGGAATTGAGAGAATTGAGTACAACCAGGTCCGGCAAGAGATGAGAGATGAGACTGGCTGGAAGCGGGAGACAGTGGATCTTGGGATGATGCAGTACTCAGTGTATGCTGTACTTGGTGTTGACTCATGATCATGGCATGGTTAGATTGAGAGGGATGACATATCTTTGTGTGCTTGGGTGATGGTAGAGTTGAGGACAAGAAAGAGAGAGAAGAGGGCAGATGGGGGTTACCATGATGAGAAACTGGGACTTGGAGAATATTGTTTGCGAGTCAAATGATCATCCTCGATACGGCATGTATGAGTCACAATCCAGTGGGTAATATCATCGTTATGAGGTCTTCCGAACCCAATCTGGCACGATGAACCGATGATTTCTCATATCCACTCGTATCTTCCATATCATTCCCATCATAATCCCCCATCCCTCTTTCTCGTCCACAACTCTACCATTATCACAGAACACAAAGTTAAGTCATCCCTCTGTATCTCTCCATGCCATGATCATGAGTTAACACTGTATACAGCACACACCAAGTACAGCATACACCGACGAATACCACATACACCGAGTACAGCATACATTGAATACAGCATACACTGCATACAGCATACACCCAAGCATGTCTGTCATCCCTTCATTGTCATGATTACGAGTTGACCCTGAATTTAGCTTCAGCTTCCTGCGTGCCATCTAACAAGATCAACTGCCACCAGCCAGCTCTCTATCAGAGCTCGAAGTTGAAGTCACCTCATGACATTCCCACAGTTGCGGGTTACTGTAACTAACTGATGAATAGAGTCATAGCACCCAGCACGCCTCCCATTGACCGCCTCCATGTACTCCTCAAAACTCGCACAATGATGGCCTTCAAGTGCATCTCCAAACTCGCTCGATCGCAGCATCCAATCGCATCTCTGAATTCACTCGATCTCAGCCTCACAGTGCATCTCCAAATTTGCTCAATCACAGCCTTCAATTGCATCTCTGAGTCCACTCAATCTGTAAGGCCGTATATCCGTGTATGGCCGCGTATGTGAGTATATGGAAGGATACGGTTGCACACGTGGATGTGGTAATATAATAGAGTAGTAGATAGGTAAGATTATCGCTGCCGATCTCAGAGAGATCGCGAGTCGTCTATATCAGGTTGCGGTTACCCGGCCTTGGACACGTCCGTGCCATTGCCGAGAACCTAATCATGACTGCCATTACATCATCCCCCCCTTTAGGAGCAGACCCCCTGGGCTGCCACATATGTATATAAACAAGAGAAACCTCATACGAAAAGAAACAAAACCAATGCGTACTCCTCCGCATGACTTAATAACTCCCACAACCAATCAGTGCTCTATGAGCAGCCTCATGGCGGATTGGGTGCACGGGGAAACTCCACCTCCAGTGGTAGGTGGTGAAAACCCGTGCCAACGCCATTTATACCGGCCCGAGATCCATAAGACAAGTAAAACCCCATGGACAACATCCAATCCCACTCCTCCAAGTCCAATCATCGTCGAGGCTTCCTTGAATACTCTCGGTGAAACTCATCAACCAATTCCTGCGCATTCCCGAGATTCTCTGCAGGTTCCCAGCTAGTCCGTACGTAACTGTAACCCGCCCATTGTACGAGATAAAGCAGCTTCCGGTAGTGCCGCTTAGAGTCGAGGATCCGGTTGACTTCCCATTCGTCAGAGTCATCGACTATCGTCGGCTGCGTCTCAGATGGCGGCTGGCCGGCGGTAGGAGGTGTATAGTGGTCGAGCAACGAGACGTGGAAAATGTTGTGCTTCCGGATGGTATACGGAAGGTCTAATTTGTAAGCATTCTTATTGATGACCTTATTTACAGTGTACGGTCCTGTCCGTTTGTAATCCAACTTCTCCGATGGCCTTGTCGTCTGGAAGTGCCGCGTTGAAAGCCAGACCTTATCTCCAACCTCGAAAACAACCTCTTTGCCGCCAGCGTATTTCGCCTGACGGGCTTGAGCCTCTTGCAAGTTCTTACGGAGAGTTTGGTGAGTCTCCTCGAAGCCAGCTGCGAAGGTGTCCGCTTGGATTTCCGATTTCAGGCTAGATGGTTGCTTCGGGGCCTTAAACTGCATCACCGGATGGTAGTGGTAATTCGCCCAGAATGGAGTCATCCTCGTAGAAGCGTGTATCGCGTTATTGTAAGCGAAGTTGGCTAGCGGTAAGAGTTCAACCCAATTGTCCTGCTCGTAGTTGCAGAAAGCCTGGAGATACTGCTCCATCGTCTGATTTTGACGCTCAGTCTGCCCATCTGTCTGTGGATGGAAGGCTATCGAGAGCCGATGGTCAGTACTCAAGTGAGAACATACCCGGGTACAGAATCGGCTTGTAAACTGGGTGCCGCGATCTGTAACTATGTTGTCCGGGACGCCGCGCATGCAAATGACGTGTCCAAAGAAGAGCCAGGCCAATTCCGGCAAGTCGATATCCTTCCGGCACGGGAAGTAGATTGCCATCTTTGTCAGTCGGTCCACGATCACGAGAATCCCGGTGTAGCCCGATGCCGATGACTCTGGCAAGTCAGTGACCAAGTCCATCATGATGCCTTCCCATGGCCGTGATGGTATCTCCAACGGCATGTTGATCCCGTGCCTAGTGTGCCGAGGTGCTTTGATTCGGTGGGATACTTCGCAGCCGCTGACATACTTACATACATGCGAGTCCATTACTGGCCAATAGATATCCCTAGATACCAGCTCAGTAGTCTTAAGATCTCCAAAATGACCGGACTCGGGGTTGTCATGAAATAGACTTATCACTTTTCCGCGTAGAGAATCGACCGCTGGAACGTATATCCTCCCTTCGTAAGTCAAGACTCCCGCGACAACTTTCCATTGGCTTTCCTCTTCCGCAGTATCTGTGCCATCTGCAACTGGCCTGTCAACTAGCTTCGCTGAGACATCGGCAGCCAAAGGGTCGGAAGCCTGGGCTGCGATGATTGCTGGCATGAGGTCGTCGTATGGTTTCACCGAGACGGTTGTCAATAGTCGTGCCACAGGCCATTCGTAGCCGATCTCGTAGTCGGGCCGTCTGGACGGACCATCGGCCGGGTTCTTGCTACCTTCCAGGTGCTCGATGACAATGTCGTAAGCCGAGAGAGTTTCCGACCACTTGGCTGGTCGTCTGGAGAGCACTTTGGATGTCTGGAAGTATTCGAGATTCTCGTGGTCACACCGAATTGAAACCTTGTGATTGGCGCCCTCGAAGTAGTGTCGCCACTGTTTTAGTGTTTCCATGATGGCCAATAGCTCCCGATCATAAGTGTCGTAATTCTGGTCGGGTGAAGAGCACTTCCGGGAGTAGAAATTGACCGGCCTGAGAACCCCGAAACCATCGTACTGATTGAGAATGCCCGCAATCGCGAATCCACTCGCGTCCATTTGGAGAATGATCGGCTTGGCCGGATCGAAATGTTGGAGGATTGGTGCCTCGGTGAAGGTCGTTTTCAGTTTCCGGAATGCCGATTCCGCTTGCCGCGTCCATTCCCATTTGACTTTACCGCAGGTTTCTGACTTCTGGCGTCGAGGTCTGCCTTTCGGTGACTCGCCAGCCTTATCTGCCTTCTTTAGTAGTTCTGGAAGCGGAAGAGTCACCTTGGCATATGTCATGATGAACCTTCGGTAGAAGTTCGTGAATCCGAGGAGCACCTGGACATCTCTAATTGACTTTGGTGTCGGCCAGTCCTCAATTGTGGAGATCCGGTCCAATTCCATGCTGACTCCATCGGGAGTGATAACAAACCCCTGAAAACCAACTTCCGAAACTCCAAATTGGCACTTGTCGGCTTTGCAATAGAGGCTGACTACCTTAAGTCGCTGCACCACTTGGCGCACATGCTCCTCATGCTCGTTCTCGTTCGTCGAATTGATGAGTATGTCGTCAAGGTAGCATACCGCGAAGTCGTCAATGAATGGCCGTAGGCAATCATCGATGTAAGACAGGAACGTAGCCGGTGCGTTTGTTAGACCGAATGGCATGACCCGGTATTCGAATTGGCCGTAAAGCGTTCGAAAAGCCGTCTTGTATTCATAGCCTTCCTTGATCCGGATGAGGTTATTGGCACCGCGGAGGTCCAGCTTCTTGAATATCTTGGCCTCGCACACACGGTCAAGCCTCTCTGAAATTAACGGAAGTGGATACTGATTCTTCACCGTCGCTAGATTGAGCGCGCAGTAATCAACACAAAGCCTTAACCCTCCATCCTTCTTCTTTGCAAAGAGGATTGGCGCTGGCGCCGGCGATGATGATCGCTGAATAAACCCGTTGGCTAGGTCTGCCTCGATGTAAGCCTTTAGCGACCTTAATTCGAACTCCGATAGATTGTAAATCCGCCCATATGGCAGGTTATAGCCGGGCTGCAAGTCAATTGTATTGTCAGTTGACCCATGCGGAGGGAGTGTCTCCGCCTTATCATTGCTGAAAACCTCCACGAATTCTCCATATATGGCCGGGATATGTCCTCCATCATCTGTAGGCACCATCCTTGTCGTTGTGCCGGCTCCATCTGCACACGTCAGTTCTCAATTCATAATAGATATGGAGTGGTATGAAGGAATATCCAGGAGCCCGGATTTAAAACGGTTCGCCACAATAGGGCCAAGCCCCGCCGTCCGGTACTCCCTTCATTTCTCGGCAAGCCGGCAACGTTTACACGAGTATACCCTTGCGAACATTTCTCTAGCTGCTGCCGCCGCTGCTCCCTGCTCGCCCATCCAGCGCCTGGGGCCTATCTCACTCACGATCAGTGAAGCCTTCCACGGTCGCTCCCAGCAGCCCTGTACAATCTCCCACTGTTAGGAAGAATGTCCCGACGACCGGCTCACTGGCCAGTAGATCGTCAAAGGCAGTGGCTCCGAGTATTTGAGTATCTGGGATACCGCTGCCTCCTTCGGAACATGCCTCCTCCCTAGCCGTAGATCCCGGTGCATCCCCGGGGCATTCTTGATTGTCTACCCGGTCCACTGCCACCACTTCCGCTCCCCCTGGGGTTCGCAGAGCCAAATGTCGACCGCTTTGCCAATCGATGTCAGGATTCCTGGACTGGTACCAAGGCAATCCCAAAACTAGGTCGTAAGCCCGCATGGGCACAACTAGCACCTCCGATTCTTGAACCAGTGATAAGTGCTCCATATACTGAACCGTGAACATTGTCTTTCGACTCTCGCTCGCATGAGCCATTACGTGGCCTTTGAGGCCTATGGTCGTGATGTATGCTGGTTCGTCCGCCAGACCAAGCCGTTTTCGCAGTCTCAGTGTGGTAAAGATGCTCGTCGCGCCGCAATCAATGAGAGCTCGCACCCGTTGCATTTCCCCACTTCCATCTCTTATAAAAACCTCGTGAATGATATGGGACGTGTCCGGTCTGGATGTGCCGCATAAGTACTGACTTGACATGTGAGCTTTTGGCCTCTCCATCAACACCCTTGACTTCAAAGCGATCCGATGTGGTTGTATGCTGTCCATCGTCGCCATCAAAGTCTGCATTGCCAACCTCTCTAAACCCAATTCCGCCTCGTCGAACCTCTCCCGTCGGGCCAGATGCCGAGAGAGGCG
>Ga0307515_10010283_pt1 | contig 17965 bp, 16 predicted proteins | sample 17_EM_MG_FD_194513 | JGI IMG/M metagenome (GOLD analysis project Ga0307515, IMG submission 194513) | Populus trichocarpa ectomycorrhiza microbial communities from riparian zone in the Pacific Northwest, United States - 17_EM | ecosystem: Host-associated > Plants > Roots > Unclassified | place... | reverse complement strand
GTCACCCTCGGCGAGCCGACGAGGGCCGCGCCGCCGAGCGACAAGACGTTCACCGGCTTCCAGATCCCGCGGCAGCAGATGGGCCGCGAGGCGATGGAGGTGCTCACCGCGCTCCTCAACGGCACGCCCACCGCCACCCAGCGACTGCTGCCCTGCGCACTGGTCGAAGGCAGCACCCTCGGGAGGAACGAATGATCGGGTCGGAGCTGACCACCGATGTCCTCGTCGTCGGCGGCGGACTCGGCGGCGTCGCGGCCGCGCTCGCGGCGCTGCGGGCCGGCCGGCGGGTCGTGCTGACCGAGGAGTTCGACTGGCTCGGCGGCCAGCTCACCAGCCAGGCCGTCCCGCCCGACGAGCACAGTTGGGTCGAGCAGTTCGGCGTAACCGCGAGCTATCGCGCGCTGCGTGACGGGATCCGCGCCTACTACCGCCGCAACTATCCGCTCACCGCGGCCGCCCGCGCCTGGCGTGACCTCAATCCCGGCGCCGGCCACGTGAGCCGGCTGTGCCACGAGCCGCGGGTGGCGGTCGCGGTCATCGACGAGATGCTGGCGCCGTACCGGGGGGCCGGACGGTTGACCGTGCTCCAGCCGTACGTGATGAAAGAAGCGGACGTGGCAGGCGACCGGGTCCGGGCGGTGACGCTGCGGCACCGCGACTCGGGGGCCGAAGTCGTCGTGCACGCGCCCTATCTGCTCGACGCGACCGAGACCGGCGCGGCGCTGCCGTTGACCGGCACCGAGTACGTCACCGGCTTCGAGTCGCAACTCGACACCGGCGAGCCGAGCGCCCCTGCCGAGGCCCAGCCGGCCAACATGCAGGCGGTGTCGGTGTGCTTCGCGGTCGACCACGTCGACGGCGACCGCACCATCGACCGGCCCGCGCGGTACGAGTTCTGGCGCGACTACCGGCCCGCTTTCTGGGGCGGGCCGCTGTTGTCCTTCACCGCGCCCGACCCGCGCACGCTCGCGCGCGGCGACCGCGCCTTCGCGCCCAACCCGGACGACGATCCGCTGCTCGTCGACGCCGACCAGCGCCGGGCCGCCGGCGACAGCAACCTGTGGACGTTCCGGCGGATCGCCGCCCGGCGGCTGTTCACCCCCGGTGCCTACGAGAGCGACATCTGCCTGGTCAACTGGCCGATGATCGACTACTTCGAGAGCCCGGTGATCGACGTGCCCGACGCGGCGCAGCACTTCGCCGCCGCCCGCGAGCTGTCGAGGTCGGTGCTGTACTGGCTGCAGACCGAGGCGCCGCGCCCGGACGGCGGCACCGGCTTTCCCGGGCTGCGTCTGCGCGGCGACGTCACCGGCTCGCCCGACGGACTGGCGCAGGCGCCCTACATCCGCGAGGCGCGGCGGATCCGGGCCGAGTACACGGTGGTGGAGCAGGACCTCGCGCTCACCGTACGCGGCGACAAGGGCGCGGTCGACTACCACGACACGGTCGGCGTCGGCATGTACCGCATCGACCTGCACCCGTCGACGGGCGGCGACCACTACCTCGACGTCGGCTGTTCTCCCTTCCAGATCCCGCTCGGCGCGCTCATCCCGCTCCGGCTGGAAAACCTGATCCCGGCCGGCAAGAACATCGGCACGACACACATCACCAACGGCGCCTACCGGCTGCACCCGGTCGAGTGGAACGTGGGCGAGGTCGCCGGGGCGCTCGCCGCGTTCTGCCTCGACCGGGCCACCACCCCGCGCGCCGTGCGCAACACCCCCGCGCTGCTCGCCGACTTCCAGGCCCGCCTGGACCGCGACGGCGTCGAGCGGCACTGGCCGGACATCGCCGGCTACTGAGCAGACATCCCGAGGAGTCGACCATGAGAAAGTTCGGTGTCTTCGTCGTTTCGCTGGCCTTATTGGCCGCCTGCGGCACCGACAGCAAGCCCGAGGCCGGGCCCGTCGAGCTGCGGATGACCGTGTGGTCCGCCAACGAGGCGCATTTGAAGCTCTTCAACGACATCGCCGCCGAGTACAAGCAGAGCCACCCGGACGTGAGCGTCAAGTTCGACCCGATCCCGTTCGACTCGTACACGACGACCATCACGACGCAGATCGCCGGCGGCAACGGGCCCGACCTGGCCTGGATCCTCGAGGGCTCCGCGCCGGACTTCGTCGACTCGGGCGCGCTCGTCCCACTCGACGACACGCTCAACAAGACCGACGGCTACGACCTCGACGACGTCACGGCGGCCGCGACCAAGCTCTGGAAACACGACGACAAGCTTTTCGCGTACCCGTTCTCGACGTCCCCGTTCGGCGTCTTCGTCAACACCGACCTGCTCAAGCGGGCCGGTCAGGCGAGCCCGGCGGAGCTCGTGGCGCAGGGCAAGTGGAACTGGGACGCCGCGTTCGCCGAGGCCGCCGCGGTCAACGCCAAGACCGGTAAGGCCGGCCTCGTCGTGCGCGACTTCGACTACAAGACGTGGGACAACCTCGCGTCGGTGTGGACCGGCTGGGGTGCGCGAGCCTGGAGCGAGGACGGCAAGACCTGCACCTTCGACGCGCCGGAGATGGTCGACGCGATGACCGCGCTGCACAAGGCCATCTTCGTCGACAAGGCGATGCCCGGCCCCGGGGTGGCCGCCGACTTCTTCACCGGCGAGTCCGCGATGACCATCACCCAGATCTCGCGCGCCTCGCTGCTGACGAAGTCGTTCGGCTGGGACCTCGTGCCGCTGCCGACCGGGCCGAAGGGCAAGTACGCCGTCGTCGGGCAGGCCGGTCTGGGCGTCTTGAAGAAGAGCAAACACACCGAGGCCGCCACGGACTTCCTGGCCTTCTTCACCAACCCGGCCAACTCGGCGAAGCTCGCGCAGTACTTCCCGCCCGCCCGCAAGAGCCAGCTCACCGCGGCGGGCCTCGCCAAGGGCAACCCGCTGCTCAAGCCCGCGCAGCTGCAGTCGGTGGTCGTCGACGGCATCGCCACCGGGGTGGTCAAGCCCAGCCACACCGGCGCGGCCGAGCTGTCCCAGCTGGTGCGGGCCGCCCTCGACCCGCTGTGGAAGCCCGGCGCGAACGTCAAAGCCGTGCTCGACGGCGTCTGCACCGCCATCGACCCGCAGCTGAGCAAGTGACGGCCGTTCTGGACCGGGTCTCGCAGGCTCCTCCGGTGCGCCGGAGGGGCTTCTGGACCGCGCGACGGCGGGACCACCTCGCCGGCTACCTGTTCATCGCGCCGCAGCTCGCCGGCACGATCCTGTTCGTGATCGTGCCGCTGATCCTGGTCGTCTGGTACAGCGTGCACGAGTCCAACCCGCTCTCCAGCGAGTCCGAGTTCGTCGGTGCGGACAATTACCGGCACCTGGCCGACGACCAGAGCCTTTCCGGCGTGCTGGCCGCGACCGGCGTGTTCTCCGTCGGGTTGGTCGTGCTCAACCTCGCGCTCGCGCTGTTGCTCGCGGTCCTGCTGAACCAGCGCCTGCGCGGCACCGTCGTGTTCCGCACGCTGTTCTTCTCGCCGGTCGTCGTGTCGATGGTCGCCTGGACCATCGTCTGGGGCTTCCTGTTGCAGGACAACGGGGGCGTCAACGGCCTGCTCGACGTGGTCGGCGTCGACGGGCCGAACTGGCTGCGCGGCGACGCGACCGCGATGCTCTCGGTCATCGTCGTGCAGGTCGTCAAGAACGTCGGGCTCAACATGGTGCTGTTCCTCGCCGCTCTGCAGGGCGTGCCGAGGGAGCTGCACGAGGCGGCCCGGATGGACGGTGCCGGCCCGTGGCGCTCCTTCCGCAGCATCACCGTGCCGATGATCAGCCCGACCATCCTGCTCACCTCGATCATCACCGTGGTCGGCTCGTTGCAGGTCTTCGCCCAGATCGCGGTGCTGACCCAGGGCGGGCCGGGCAACTCCACGACCGTGCTCGTGTACTACCTGTACCAGCAGGCCTTCCAGTTCCATCATCTCGGCTACGGCGCGACGCTGTCCTTGGTGCTGTTCGTCATCGTCCTGGTGCTGACCACCGTGCAGTGGCAGATGCGCAAGAGGTGGGTGTTCCATGAGTCGTAGGGCCAAGCTCGCCGTTTACGGCCTGCTGTGCGTCTTCGCCATCCCGTTCGTCTTCCCGACCTGGTGGATGATCACCTCGTCGATGAAGCCGGTGAACGACGTCTTCAGGTTTCCGCCGAGCCTCGTGCCGACGCGATTCGACTGGTCGGCCTACCACGACGTGTTCAGCATGCAGCCCTTCGCCCGCCAATACTTCAACAGCATGTACATCGCCGCGCTGGTCACCCTCGGCACCCTTGCCGTGGCGTCGCTGTCCGGCTACGCGTTCGCCAGGATCCGCTTCCGCGGCCAGAATGCGCTGTTCCTGTTCGTCCTCACCGGACTGCTCATCCCGAGCGAGGTGACGATCGTGCCGCTGTTCCAGATGTTCCAGAAGTGGGGCATGTTCGACACCCACTGGCCGCTCATCCTGGTGCCCGTCTTCGGCGCGCCCAGTGTCCTGGCGACGTTCATCATGCGGCAGTTCTTCATCACCCTGCCCGGCGAGCTGGAGGAAGCGGGCCGGGTCGACGGTCTCGGCCGCTTCGCCCTGTACTGGCGTATCGCGCTTCCGCTGTCCCGCCCCGCCCTCGGCGCCGTCGGCATCTTCACGTTCCTGCACAGCTGGAACCTCTATCTCGAGCCGGTCGTCTTCCTCTCCACCCCGGAGAATTTCACGCTGCCGCAGGCGCTGACCCAGTTCGTCGACGCCTACGGCGGCCCGGCCTGGGGCGTCCAGCTGTCGGCCGCGACCCTGATCGCGATCCCGGTCCTCATCGTCTTCGTCATCGCCCAGCGCCAGTTCATCGAGGGCCTCGCGCACACCGGCCTGAAAGGATGACCGGGCGACGCCGAGTGTCCAATCAGGATCTCGCGGGTTCCGGGTCTGCAGTCGGCGTCGTGGTTGCTCGGCGGAATCCGGCCAGCGTCGCCGCGATGACGGCGACCAGAGCGAACGGAACGGCAAGCAGGTACTGCGTGGTGGCCAGGTCCAGATACTGAACGAGGAAGCCGGCCGTGAGGGGGGCCAGCGGGAGCAGCGTGCTGGCGAGGAAGGCGGACGCGCTGCCGGCCCGCCCGAGCACCTCGCCCGGCACCAGCTGCATCTGGACGCTCGTCAGGGCCGCGCTGGTGATCGGGCCCAGCAACATGACCGTGGCCAGCACGACCACAAGCGCGACGGTCCCGCCGAAGGTGGCCGCCAGCAGGAGGCCGGTCGCCCGGATCAGGGCGCCGGCGACGAGCAACGTGCGCAGCTGAATCCGGCGGGAGACGGCCGGTGCGAGCAGCGAACCGAGCAGGCCCGCCGCCGACGCCAGGCTGACTCCGGCGCCCACCAGAAGCCCGCTGCCGTCGCTCAAAATCAACACGAACAGCAACATGGAGACGGCGAAATTGCTGACCATCGCGTACGCGGTTTTGGCGCGCAGGAACGGGTGGTGCCATAACACCGTCCAGCCCCGGCCGACGTCGGGAAGCAGCCGGCGCACGGTCGGTTTGTTCTCGGACGCAAGCGGGGTTCGCAGCAACCAGACGCAGGTCAGGGACACCAGAAACGTCACCGCGTCGACGCCCAGGGGCAGCGCGTGGTGCACGACGAACAGGCTGCCGGCCAGCAGCGGCCCGATCAGATCCATCGCGTAGCCGCGAGCCTGGCTGATGCTCACCGCCTCGGGGAGCTGGTCGGCCGGCACGATCAAGCGCAGCGCCTGCGCCTGCGCGGCGCCGAAGGCCATCCACAAGAACGTGGAAACGGCGACGACGACCAGAAGCACGGTCGCGGGCGCGGTCGACGTCGCCACGGCCAGCGTGCCCAGTCCAAAGAGGATCGCGCGGCCGAGGTCGCAGATCAGCATCACCGTACGCCGGTCGAACATGTCGGCGATGTATCCACCGGGCAGTTGGGCCAGCCACATGCTCAGAAAGCTGACAGTGCCCAGCAGGCCGGCCAGCGCGGCGGAGCCCGTGGTTGCCAGCACCAGCATCGGCAGTGCCAGCATCGAGAGGGACGAACCAAGCTCCGATGTGGCCTGTCCGATCCACAGCAACCGGAAGTCCCGGTTGCCGCCGAGCACGCTGAAACGGCCTCGGCGCACCGGCGTACGCGCGATCGTCTCGGCGGTGCTCATCGGCCGTCCCGACGGCCGGGCAGCAGCTCATCGACGACGAAGTTGAAGTTGGTGGTGCGACTCCCGGGTCCGGATCGCAGCACCCGGTCGAGGAACAACGCCACCCCGGCCGAGCCGGTCGCGAAGTCACAGGTCTCCCGCACCGCCTGTTCGCCGGGGAACGCGATGCCCTCGCTTCGATCGATGGCGAACAGCAGCACACCCTCGGCGAGGCGCTGCGCGTCGGCGTACAGGTGGTCGCGGCCGGTGAACTCGGCCACGTCGAGCAGCACGTTGCCCATGCCCGCCAGGCCGTGGAACATCTGCGGCAGTACGGCGTACTTGCGGGTGATGTCGGGCAGCAACCGGTCCAGCCAGGCGGCCAGTGCCTCGTCGCCGGTGGTGTCCAGATATCGCACGAGCGTGGTGAGGATCCCGGCCGTGCCGAAGTCCCAGTAGCTGCGCAGGACGGCCGACTTGTCCTGCGCGTCGGCGAGGAAGGACGTCATGCCGTAGTCGGTCGTCACGGCCCGGGCCAGGTCGAAGTCGAGTGCCTGCCGGCCCAGCCGGAGCGTCTCCGCGTCTCCCGTGGCGTGATGCAGGTAAAGCAGGAACAGGGCGATGCCGCTCGCGCCGTATCCGTACCCGATCGGGATTTTGCCTTCCGGGTTACGCCACGACACGCCCGTCTCGTCGCGATCCGCACCGGCGGCCAGGTGCGTGCCGATCCGGATCGCCTCATCGAGGAAGGACTGCTCGCCCGTACGATGCCAGAACCGCAGCGCGGCCAGGCCGTAGCCGGCGCAGCCGTTCATCACGTCGGCCTGTCCCAACAGCAGGGGATGGCCGGCCGTGCGGCGCATCAGCGCCACGGCCGCCTCGCGCTCACCGAGTTCGTCCAGCGCCCAGGCGATGCCCGCGGTGCCGTGGTAGAGCCCGGGTGGCAGGTCGCGCCCGGACAGGTCTCGGCGCAGAATCCAGGACCGGAGGGCCGGCGGCACGTCGCCGGGCAGGCGGTGCAGGGCGCGCAGCACGCCGGCGGCGCCGAGCGCGACCGAGAACGGGTTGGTTTCGAAGACGCCCAGGTCGGCCGGGAACAGCCGGTCGTCCCGCAACGGCGACGCGGTGGCCCGGATATAGCGTGTCACGCCCGCGACGGTTTCCTCGATCCGGGTGCGCAACCGGCCGGCCCGTTCGCCCACGACCTGCTCGGTGGCGGGCCGCCCGAACGGCAGCACCTCGGGCCAGGCGGCGGGGTCGGCCACGCAGAGTTCGGCGATGCGCTTGCCGACCACCTTGCCGTCCGGTGGAGCGCCGGAGGTCAGGTCGCTGATCAGGGCGATCAGGTCGGCGGGCAGGGCCAGGTCGGACTTGAGCTCGGCCAGGAAGCGCTCGCGCGCCGGCGGATGGAACCCCACCACGGCGTTGCTCAGCACCACCGAGCCGAACATCATCGCGCCGAGCGCGGCGTAGTCGTCGGCTGCGGTGGGCTCCGCCCCGGGCACCCGCGGCCCGGACACGCCCGGGGTGTAGAGGCCGGGCGTGGGATCCACGCCCTCCTCGATCGCGCCCTCGAGGTCGATCAGGCGGATCCGGTCGTCGCCGTCGACCATGATGTTGGTGAAGGAGAGGTCGGCCAGCACGATGCCGTGCCGGTGCGCGGCGGCGATGGCCGCAGCCACCTGCGCGAACAGGCCCCGCATCCGGCCGTGGTAGGCCGCGAAGGCGGCGCCGGTCAGCTGGTTGGCGTAGAGCGGGTTCGAGCTGATCGAGATCTGGCCCAGGTGCCGGCCGTCGACGAACTTCTCGACCAGGAAGCTGTGCTCCCACTCGTGAAACAGCGCCACCGGGTCGACGAACTGCTCGACCTCGGCAAGCGTCGTCAGAATCCGGTGTTCCTTCGCCAGCAGGTCGGTCACGTCGATGTTCGACCCCCGGCCGGCGCCCAGGCCGACATGCGGGCGGGCCTCCTTCACCACGACGCTCTGCCCGGTCGTGGCATCCACCCCGCGGTACACGCCGCCACGGTTGGTGAAGGTGATCGCCGACTGGATGGTGAACCGGCCGCCGGCCAGCCCATCGCCGGCATTCTCGGTAGCGACCTCGCGCTGCGCGTCCAGCCCGAACGGATCGGTGACCAGCCAGGACGCCGCCGACCAGTACGGATGCCGGATGTCGGGGTGCAGGCTCCCGTCCGGAGCGGTGATCATGAGGTCGGAAACGCCGTCCGGGCGCAGCCGCGGCTGACCGGTGAACCCGCCGTACCGGTAGTAAACCGCGGTCGATCCCGGAGCCCGCCGGTCGCCGAGGATGTACGGCCCGGTGAAGTCGGCCAGCGCCGCGGTCAACTCCCGCGCCACCGCACAGAACTCCACCTCGTCGGCCGGGTACACGGTGATGAATTTGCCGCCCGACGCGCGCGGCCACAGCTTTCCGTTGGTGAGGGCCAGCGACCAGGGATCGACGAGAAACTTGAAGTGGGTCTGGTGTTTCAGCAGCACCGGAATGCTCGCGCGGAGCGCCTCCGCCCCGTGGCCGGTGCGCACCGACACGTGCAGCTTCCAGCCCTGCCCGGGCAGCTTCACCTCGGGCGGGTCGGCGATGATCCACAGGCCGCGTTCGCGGGTACGCCAGTCGTGCGGTATCAGTGCCCGGTAGACAGCCAGATGCTCGGGGCCCGGCAGGTGCCGGCTCAACGGCTCGAACCAGCGGTCATGCTGCTGGCTGTAGATGTTCAGGGTCTCCCACGGGTATTTCGCGTACGCCACGGCCTGTCTCCATTTCCGGCGGATGCCGCCTACCTTCTCGGCCTCGGCTGCACGGCCGGTACACGGCGGGTACACGCGGTGGGTGTACCGGCGATGTACCGGCCGTACACCATCGCCCGGGAAGGTGGACGTAACGCGCTGACGAGCAGCGCCGACAGTCCGAACGAAAGAGGTATCCGATGTCTTCGGTCCTGAACCTGCAGCGTCTGGAAGCGGAAACCGACACCGACGCACTGCTCAGCGTCAGCCTGAGCTCCTGCGACAGCTTCAGCTGCAACAAGTAGCTCCAGATCGTGGGCCGCCGGCGCCAGCCCCCTGGCACCGGCGGTCCACCCCCGGCGGGCGGTTCAGCGGCTCGACAGGCTCGGCGGGCTCGGGCTAGCGGTGAGCGTTTCGTCATCGGTCAGCATCCGGGACAGCAGCACGGTCAGCGCCGGCCCGGGGTCGATGCCGATGTCCCGGGCCAGAACCGAGCGACAGTCGTGGTAGGCGGCCAGCGCGTCGGCCCGGCGCCCCGATCCGTAGAGCGCCAGCATCTGGTACTCGCGCAGCCGTTCCCGGAGTGGATGCTCGGCCACCAGCACGGCGAGTTGCGGCACGAGCGGGCCGAAGCGCCCCAGCCGCAGATCGATCGCTATCCGCTCCTCGACGACACACATCCGCCGTTCGCTCAGGGCGTGGGCGACCTCCGCGAGCGGCCCGGAGTCGCGCACGTCGGCCAGCGGATCGGCGCGCCACAGCGCGAGCGCCTCGGTCAGGGCGGCGGACGCGGCGACCAGGTCACCCTCGTCGCGGGCCCGGCGCCCGGTCGCCGTCAGCGTTTCGAAGCGGTCGAGATCCAGCTCCCCGGGGTGCAGCTGGAGAACGTACCCGGCCGGTTGCCAAGCTAGCCGGCCGGCCAGCCCGCCCCGGGCCAGCATCGCCCGCAGGCGGTACACGTACTGGTGCACGTTCTTGCCCGCGCTGGCCGGCGGGGCTCCGGTCCACAGCACGTCGATCAGCCGGGACAGGGAGACCGGGCGGCCGCCGTTCAGCGCCAGGATCGCCGCCAGACAGCGGATCTTGCTGGACTGCAGCGAGAGCCGGTGACCCCCCGCGTTGACGTCGACCGGGCCGAGCACGTCGGCTGCCAGCCCGTCCGTCTCATTCCCTGGCGTGCCGATTATCGGGTATCTCATCGTTCCGGTGTATCGATCCGGGCCTGTGGTGCGGTTGCACCGATGTTGTGGCCCCGCCCGGCACCTGCCCGCAAGTCACTGAGATGAGCTGAATGTGCTCAGCAGGGCGCCGCCGCCGCAGCAGACCACGAAGAGGACCGCGAGCGTGATCAGCAGCACGGTGTAGTTCGACCACATGCCGAACTTCGTTACGTCGGTGCCCGCATTGTCGCGTACGCGGTTGCGCCACACCCCGAAGTCGAAGTTCAGGTAGTGCGGCACGCCGGGCTGGATCAGCTGCGGGTGAGTGGTCATCGTCGGGATGCCGATGAAGTCCGTGTACCGCACGTCGTGCGTTCCGGCGGGCAGGGGGATGTGCCAGATGCCCGCGCCCGGGATGGCCGCCGGTCGCCCGTCGACCTTGAGCTTGGCGGTGCTGGGGGCGGGTATCAGGTAGGGGCCGCGGTTGACCGACACGACGAGGGCGCCGAAGCCGGGCGGCAGGGGGACGGGCTGGGCGTACGCTATCGGGACAAATGGTGCACCCGGCGGGGGTGGAGGATACGTCACCGCGAGATGATGGCACAGATCATCGAGCGGCGGGTGTCCGCCCGGCTACCGGACCGTCAGGAAGGTGTTGCCCCCGTAGGTGATCGGTCGAGAGCGGGCCAGCCGGTCGATGAAATCCTCGCAGGCCGCCCGCGTGACCTTCTCGAGGGCGGGCAGCAGGGATTCGTCCTGGGACTTGACGTCGCAGCCGACAGTGGCGTTGTCGTCGACGACGGTCAGGGCGGTCTTGAAGCCGTCGTATTGGCGGCAGGCCTCGAAACGGCCCAGCGACACCGTTTCCGCCTTGCCGCCCAGTCCTTCGCTCCGGCAATCGGGGCGGCCCTCGATCCGCTCGGCGTAGACGACGGCCGAGAAGAGGAAGTAGACCTGCGGATCCTTGTCGTACTCCCAGTTCTTCCATCCGCAGTCGATGGAGGCATACCGCTCGTCCAGCACGACATTGAAGCCGTTTCCGGTGGGCAGCAGGCTGAACGTTCCGCGATCGAGGCGGCTGCACCAGCAACGCGGCGAGGACAACGAGCAGGACGACCGCCAGCCGGACCGGTCGGTTGCCGGACGCAGAGCTGATGACAAGGCTCCTTGGTGAGATCCGATGCCTTCGGTATCGTACGGCTACCGATCGAGAAGGACCACTATGGAGCTGAACCAGGATTCGACACCGCTGGCCGAGCCGGAGCCGGCGCCGGCCACCGTACGCATCCTGGGTCTTGTCCTGCAGATCCAAGCCGGCTGCTATCTGCTGGCGGCGCTGATCGCCGGTGTCGCCTACCTGGTCCGCGGGGCGGACACGCTGAGTCTCGGCTGGTATGCCACCACCCGGACCCATCCGCTGACCATGCTCGCGGTCGGCATCGGCGTCGGCGGACTGTTGTTCTGGCTGGCCCGCCGCATTCCGGCCAAGCCGATAGGCCTGCACCGACTGATCAACATCACCGAGCTGGTCCTGCTCGCCGACGGCGTGCTCGGTTTCATCCTCGGCATCTTCAACCTCTGGTCGGTCCTCGGCCTGCTCGCCGCCGTCGCCGCCCTGTGGTGTCTGCGCCATGAGGACACCAACCGCTACCTCGACTGAGCGGGTGGATCAATAGCGCCGGATCCGGTGCAGGTTCCACCCGCCGATGGTGTCGATCTCGATCGCGAAGCTGCTCTCGGGCAGCAGCACCTCGTGGTTGAACGGGCCGAGCCCGCTGACGAGCGACTCGGCGTATTCGCCGTACGCGGTGACCCTGACGTAGCCGGGGCCGCCGTGTCCGAATCGGACGAGAGTCAGTCCGGACACGGAGCCGGCGGCCACGCGCAGAACCGCCGCGCCGGCGCCGGTCGCCGTGCTGGTCCATTCCGGCGCCGCGTGCAGCGGGCGTACGACGATCCGCCAGGTGCCGCTCGTGCTGATCTTGAGACCGCTCGGGACGTCAACGAAGTTCAGCGGCCGCTCGCCGTGGTACACGCCGACCTTGTTCACCAGCAGGTCCATGCCGGACCCGGTCCCGGTCACGGACCACACAGTGATGGGGCTTGCGCCGTAGTGGCTGATGACCGCCGTGTACGGCGTCTTCGGCAAGTCGAAGCGGACGAGCCCGTCGCCGTGGCCCTCGAACACCCGCACCTCGGCGCCGGCCGGTTGTGGCCGAGTATGCGGGATGGAGGCGGCTTGCGGGGCGGGTCGAGGCGGCGGGAGTGGCGCCGGTGCCCGTGGTGGCACCGGCGCTCTGCCCGAGTAGTTCGCGGCGTCGAGCAGCCGAGCGGCGGCCGGCACGCGGTACGCACCGAGCAGTTTCGGCATCGAGGCGAGCTGCCCGATGTGGAACCACAGGTTCAGTACGACCCGCACCTTGTCGTCGATCAGGGCGTGCAGTCGTGCGTCGTCGTACGCGCCCCGCAACCCGGTGACGTACTCGGCGGTCGCGGCGGCCAGGCCGGCCATCTGCCGCACCGTGCCGACCGCATGCCGGGCGTCCGCCGGAGCATCCACTTCGAGACCGTGCAGGGCAACCTCGGCGTGCTGCCTGAGCACCGTCATGGCCAGCAGCATCGCATCGCGGTGCTCCGCCGGGCAGTCGCGTGCCACCGGGCCGACCGTCAGCCCCGCCGGCAGGGCCACCAACGCTGAGATGTCATAGCCGGGGTTGCCGCGCGCCTCGCCCGCCCGCGCCAGCCAACCCTCCACGGCGGACAGCCAATGCCAGACCTGCTGGAACGTGGCCGGATAGACGTACCCGACGGTGTCCGGATTGGCGGCGTAGACGGAGTTCAGCACCGTCTCCCCGAGCCGCTGGAGCATTTCCGCCGACCAGGCGGCCAACAGGTGGCTGCCGATCCCGGGTGGTGCTGTCCAGATGGTGACCCCATCGACGGCCAACTGGGCGCGAATCTGGTCGGCCAGGATGAACTCCTGATACGCCCCCAGACCCGCTTGGCGAAGCGCTTCCAGCACCCGCGCGTCCCGTTCGCCGCCCAGCGAGGCACGCAGCCGGGTCATCAGGGTGGGCCGCAGCGGATCCGCTGTCCCCATCCTCGCCCCCATCGTTCGCCGACCACTCAGCACATCATCTCGCACCGCCGCTCGTTGATCCGCGAAGCCCGGGCCTGACGACCTTCCCCGACCGCTACGGCAGTCTGCGTCCCGAGGCCGCCAGCCGGTCGGCGAATGCGACGACGCGGTCGCGGAGTTCGTCCGGGCGTTCGATGACGAACGGCAGGTCGAGTGCGGCAAGCACCGCGGGCAGCCAGTCGAGGCTCTCCGCCTGGATCTCCACGCGCTGCCAGCCCTCGTCCGCGCCGGCCCGCACGTCGCCCACGCTGGCCGGCAGCCGCTTGCGGATCTGCTCGAGCGTCCCTTGGATCCGCAGCGTCACCTCATGCCGGTGTGGCGCCCGTGCCATCGAGGTGAGCAGGCGCTCCGCGGGCTCGAGTCCGGCGGGTGGCGGCTCGAACGAGCCGGGCAGCGTCCGTGCGTCGGCGATGCGGTCGAGCCGGAAGGTCCGCTCCTCGCCGACCTGCTGATCCGCGCCGGTGACGTACCACCGGCCCGCGTGGTTGACCAGCCCGAACGGATGCAGCGTGCGGACGCTGCCGCGGCCGCCGCCCGAGGTGTATTGGATCGAGATCGGCCGGTGGTGGCGGACCGCGTCGGCGACGGTGAGCAGGACACCTGTCCGCGGCGCCGGGAAGTCGCCGGGCTCGGCGGTGAAGGCGAGGGATTCGAGTACGGCATCCAGCCGCTGCGTGATCCGCGCCGGCAGGACCCGGCGGATCTTCGCGGTGGCCGTTTCGCTCGCCGTGCCCGTAGTCGTCGTCAACCCGGCACGCTCGCCGGCGACCAGGCCGAGCAGGACGGCCAGCGCTTCGTCGTCGCTCAGCATGAGCGGCGGCAGCCGATGGCCGGCGGCGAGCCGGTAGCCGCCGTAGCGGCCGCGCACCGACTCGACCGGCACGTCGAGGTCGATCAGATGGTCCACGTAGCGCCGCACAGTGCGCGGTTCGACGCCGAGGCGGTCGGCGAGCTCGGTCATCGTCCGGATGCCGCCGGACTGCAGGAGTTCGAGCAGCGTGAGCACCTGAGCTGTCGGTCGCGCCATGTTCTTAGACAATACTGGACCGTTTCTGTCCGGTATTCGTCCTAGCGTGGGTTTCAACGGGCAGCACAGGCCCGCTGAGCAAGGAGAGAATCATGGACCTCGTCTCGATCCGCGTCATCACCGGCGACATCAACCGCCTCGTCGGCTTCTACGAGAAGGTCACCGGCGTGCAGGCCGTCTGGGGCAACGAGGACTTCGCCGAGGTGCGGACGGCCCACGGCACGCTGGCGATCGGCAGCACCCGCACGGTCCCGCTGTTCGCGCCCGGTTCGGCCCGCCCGGCCGACAACCACACCGCGATCATCGAGTTCCTCGTGGCTGACGTGGACGCGCTCTACGAGGAGCTGAAGGCTGTGGTGCAGGACTTCGTGAACGTGCCCACGACGATGCCCTGGGGCAACCGGTCCCTGCTGTTCCGCGACCCCGACGGCAACCTGGTCAACTTCTTCACCCGGGTCTGAGGGCACCGCTAAACCCCCACGGGGCGGCGGTAGGGAACCGGTAGAAACGTTTGCCAGCATAGGCCGGTCGGTCCATCGGCGACCGTTGATCATCGGCTACAGGCAAGACCGTCGTGGCTCTTCGTGGGCTTTCCTCGACGAAATCGGGGACTTAGGAGTAAGGCGATGGCGAGTGCGCAGACTGGAGCGGGTCCTCAATGACCAAGCGTCGGGGTTCCGCAGCCAGGACGATTTCCGGGGGTCGCTCGGCGGATTACGGGTAGACCTCGCTATTCCGCGCGAGCTGGGAATTCACAGTGCCATTCCGATTTCCGGTTACGACGATGACCTGCCGACGTACGTGGAACGCGATTTTGACATTCAGCTGCGCGCCGCGCTGGCCACCAATCTGGCGGCCCGCGGGAATTTCGTCGTCATGGTCGGCGGGTCGTCGACCGGAAAGACGCGCTCCCTGTACGAAGCGATCTATGAACTCGTGCCGGACTGGTGGCTGGTTCAGCCGGCCGATGCCGCCGATCTGCTCGATGTGAAGAACTCGCCGCCCCGCGAGACCGTCTTCTGGCTGGACGAATTGCAGCAGTATCTGGGCGGCCACCCGCCGCTGACCTCCGAGTGTGTCCGCGCGCTGGTGCGGCGCGGCAACCTGGTGGTCGGGACGCTCTGGCCGGACCAGTACGCCAAATGGACCGCCGGCCGCGAGGACGTCCACCTGCTGGTGAAGAGCGCCTTCGTGATACCCGTGCCGGATTCGCTGAACGCCGCGGAGATGTCGAAGGCGACGGTCATCGCGCAGGAGGACAGCCGGATCTATGACGCGCTGCAAGCCCGCGAGGTCGGCCTCACGCAGGTCCTCGCCGGCGGCCCGCGGCTGGTGATGTGCTGGGAGCAACCCGCCAACGCGTACGCGAAAGCCATGATCACCGCCGCGGCCGACGCGCACCGGCTGGGCGTGCAGTCGCCGCTGAGCGCGGATCTGTTGACCGGGGCCATGTTCGGCTATCTGAAGGCGCAGCACCGCGTGCGGTCCGTCGAGCACTGGCTGGCCGAGGCGTTGCCGCACGCCACCCAGCCGCTCTACGGCGACGTGTCGCCGCTGTTTCCCGTGGACGACGGTCGTGCGGGCACCCTCGCGGGCTACACGATCGCGGACTATCTCGCCCAGCACGTACGCCGGAAGCGGCGCACCGAGCCTGTGCCACACCACGCTTGGCAGGCCCTGGTGACAAACCTGCGCCGGCCCGAGGATCTGCGCCGCCTCGCGAACAGCGCCATCGCCCGGCTTCGCTACTGCTATGCCGAGCCCGCGCTGACCAGGCTCGTCGACGAGTTCGACGACGGCAAGGCCGCGGCCGAGCTGGCCGATCTACTGGTCCGGCAGGACCGGCTCGAGCGAGCCCTCGAGGTCCTTCGCCACCGGTTGACTGTGGACCCGCATGACGGGCTGGTGATCCGGAAGCTGACGCACGTACACGAGCTGTGGGAACGTTTGAAAGAGGTCCGGCCGCGGGGGAAGCCCGGCGAACTGGCCGAGATCCTGGCCGACGGTGGGGTCTGCGACGAGCTGAGCCGCCTGGCGGACGCCGGGCACGCTCTCGCGGCCGAAAGACTTGTCGAGCGCCTAGCGGAGCGCGGCTGCCTCCGGGAGATCCGCGAACGGATGAGTCGCGGCGATCAGCTGGCCGCGGAGGCTCTGGCGGATCTGTACGCGGCCTGGGGCGAGGTGGACCTGCTGCGGGAGCTCGCCGACGCGGGGGACCGGGCCGCTGAGCTGCGCTTGTCGAAGATGCGCCGCGACTCGGCCCGGGGCGAGGAGGACGCGAGCAACCAGATCGCCGAGTTGCGGGCGGCGGTCGACGAGGGCCGGCCCGAGGCCCCGTTGCAGCTCTGCACGCTGCTTTTCGAGCTGCGCGACGAGGGGAACCTGCGGGCCGAGCTGGACGCCGGCACCACCGGCGCGGCCGAGCGGCTCATTGCCCTGTACACCGCGCAGGAACATCGGTCGCTGATCCGGCTGCGAGCCTTCGGGCTGGACGCGGACGGACGGATCGTCACCCGGGAACCGACCCGATGAACGTACCTGGAAAGGAATCTTGATGGCTGCCGAGCTGACCTCCGCGGACTACGCGTTTCTGATCATCCTGAAGGCGGAGGGCCGGGAGATCTCCAATACGGAGATGAACAAGCGTTACGAGGTCCGGCTGGTGAGCCCGGCCTACGAGAAGCTGAACGCGGCAGGTTACGTGGCGTCCGAGACGAAGCGCCGACCCTATCGGCATGTCATCACGGACAAGGGTGCCAACCTCCTCGCCGATCCGCTGAGCATTGACGAGGACCGGGCCGAGGAGGGCGAGAAGCGCTCGACGCGGGAGAAACAACTCTGGGCTGCCGTGGTGGCGCAACAGAACGAGATCCTGCGGCTGCGGGCGGTTAAGGGAAACGGCGCCGCGCCCGCCGACCTCGGCGCCCGCATCCGGGCCGCCTACCTGAAGCTGGCCGGTGCGCCGGGCGAATGGGTGGACCTCGCCACGCTGCGGCCGTTGTTCGCGGACGTATCGAAGGCCGAGCTCGACAAGGCACTAGCGCGAATGCTCGACACGCCCGATGTGCGGCTCGAGCCGGATCCGCTCGAGCACCGAGTCGACGCAGAGGCGAAGAAGGCCGCCGTTCACATCGGCGGCGAGGACCGGCACAAGCTGGCGATCGGCCGGCGATGACCGAACAGGAGCGCGCGGTGCTCGCCGCACTCCGGCTGAGCTGGGTGCAGGCACCGGACGACGTGTGGCGACGCTCCCCCTTTCATGTCGACGGGCTGCACGAGGCGGTGGTCCGGGATGTGCGGGACGGCATCGCCGAGGCCGAGGCAAGCGCCGACGCGAGCCCGATCGGCCTGGTTCTCGAGGGCCGGCACGGCACCGGCAAGACGCACCTGCTGGGCTGGGTGCGCGAGCAGGTGCAGCAACAGGGTGGCTACTTCTTCCTGATCAGCCTCCTTGACGGCCGGAACTTCTGGGACGGCCTGCTGGTCTTCCTGCTCGACGGACTGGCGCGGCAGCTGCCGGACGGCGAGACCCAGCTGGGATTGCTGCTGCGGCGCCTGGCGTCTCGGGTCGGCGCTCCCCGGGCCGACCGGCGGGCGGTGATCGGGGAGACCGAGTTGACCCGCGCCGCGCTGGACGCCTTCGTCAGCGGACTGCGGGAGTTCGACAGCCATGTCGCCCACCAGTGTCGGGACACGTTGCGAGCACTCGCCCTACGCGCCTCGGACAACGAAGAACACCAGGATGTCGCCGACAACTTCTTCGCGGGAAGCGAGGAGGGGATCGCAGGCGA
>Ga0307515_10010281_pt1 | contig 17966 bp, 15 predicted proteins | sample 17_EM_MG_FD_194513 | JGI IMG/M metagenome (GOLD analysis project Ga0307515, IMG submission 194513) | Populus trichocarpa ectomycorrhiza microbial communities from riparian zone in the Pacific Northwest, United States - 17_EM | ecosystem: Host-associated > Plants > Roots > Unclassified | place... | reverse complement strand
CGCACGAAGTTGACGCTGCGGCGCGACGCACTGGTCTTGCGCTTCATCTTCGTGCGGGCCACCGCGCCCACTGCGCTCGCGGCCGCTGCCGCCGCGATGCCGCCGCCCACCGGCGCGCCGATGCGCCTGCTGCGGCGTGGCGAAGAGCTGGCCTGGGCCGAGGTCGGCAGCGATGCCTGCTTCGTCGTCCCGTTGCTCGGCGGCGTGAGACCCCAGGCCGCACCCGGCGCCTTGACCGTAACGGCGGAGTTGTAGGTGGCCGCCCACAACCGGGGCCGGAGCTGTCTGATGGACGCGCGCGCCCGCCGGCCGCATTCTGCGTTGCGGCGCATCGCAAACGCCGTTGAGTCAATCGCCCGCAACGAAAGAGAGACCTCCATGAACATCCGCACACCGCTCGCCACCACGTTGGCCGCACTCACCCTCGTCATCGCTTCCGGCTGTGCCGTCACGCGCGGTCAGGAGTCGGTCGGTGCCTATGTCGACGACGCCGCGATCACGACAGCAGTCAAGACCCGCTTCGTTGACAACCACGCGGTGGATGCCGCCAGCATTCACATCGAAACGCTCAACGGCACGGTGATGCTGTCCGGCTTCGCGAAGGACGCCACCGAGAAGACGACCGCCGAGCAGCTGGCCTGGAAGGTCAACGGTGTCAAGGCCGTGAAGAACGAAATCGCCATCCGCCCATGACGAGTTCGCTCCGCGGTCAGACCCCGTTCTGATCTCGCACAGTCTCCACCGCGCCGGGCCTTGTGCCCGGCTTTTTTGTGTCCTCAGCAGCGGCTCAGGGGGCGATGTTGCTGGTCTGGTGGCGCCAGTTCTTGGGCTGCGAAAAGATCTCGCCGCTGCCGTCGACGAACACCGCGTGCGCCTTGGCGTCGCCCTTGAGCTGGTCCATCATCCAGGCGGTCGGATAGCCCAGGAACCCGTAGACGCCATTGGTGCACAGCAGGCCCACCGGCCCGCAATCGGGTTGGCCCAGCATGTCGTTGTGGCTGGTGCCGCGCAGCGTGGCCCAGAACTTCGGCAACTGATCGGGCGTGGCGCGGTAGTAGGCAGAGTTCGACTGCAGCCCCTTTGTACCCAGGGTCTGGTACGACGGCGAGATGACGGCGTCCAGGCCGCCGTTGAGGAAGAACACCGAGCCCGAGGTCAGCTGACCCGTGTCGGTGCAGTTCTCTTCGCTGCTGCAGTATTTCTGTGCCGGCAGCGCCATCGCGATCGCGGTGCGGATGCTGCCGCCTGCATCACGCATGGCGTTGATCACGCCGGTGGCCCCTTGCGAGTGGCCCATCGCGCCGATGTGCGCGGTGTCCAGGTGGCCGAAGAAGGGGCTGGCGGGGCGGGTGTTCTCCTGCACCATGAAGTTCGCCGCATCGCGGATCTCGGTGCCGAGGCCGGTGTTCGGCTGCCGCGTGGCGACGATCGCAAATCCCCAGCTCGCCAGATGGCGCAGCAGGTAGTCGTAGTACTGCGGCGCGGCACCGGTGCCGTTGCCAAAGGTGATGATCGGCAGCGGCTTGTCGAGCTGGCCGAGGTCGCTCGGGGCATAGACGTCGAAGGCGTAGCCGGCCGAGTCGCAGCAGCCGAACTCGGGATAGTGGCTGACCTCGTACGGCCCGTCTTCGTAGTAGTGCTTCTCGATCTGGCCAGTGGGCGCATTCGGTACCTTGGCGACGGCGGCCAGCGGCAGAGCCGATGCGGCAGCTAACGCGAGAAGGGTACGGATCAACGATGCAGTGGTCATGGCGGTGGTGAGGGTCGAAAGAGGCGCCGATCGTGTCATGGCCGGCGCGTCGGCGTGTTGAAAGCCACCACGCTGTGGTTGTCTTCTACGGCGAAAAAACGACGGCCCTGCGAATCTTCGTAGCGCTCGGGTTTCCGTAGGAAGCCGGCCGAGAACAGGTCGGCGGCACCGGCCAGCCCGGCCCCTGTGGCCTTGCGCCATTCTTTCGCCATTGGTTGACACTTAAATGGTTCACAATTAAAGTAATTTCGAATCCCTTGGTCCAGGTGGCCTGCATGAACATCGTCTGCATCGGCGGCGGCCCCGCCGGTTTGTACTTCGCGCTGCTGATGAAGCAGCAAAACCCTGCCCACGACATCACCGTCGTCGAGCGCAACCGGCCGTATGACACCTTCGGCTGGGGCGTGGTGTTCTCCGACCAGACGATGGAGCACATGCGCCAGTGGGACGTGGTGACGGCCGACCAGGTCGAGCAGTCGTTCGCGCATTGGGACGACATCGAACTGCACATCAAGGGCCGGGTGATCCGTTCCGGCGGCCACGGCTTCGTCGGCATCGGCCGCAAGAAACTGCTCAACATCCTGCAGGCGCGCTGCGAGCAGCTGGGTGTCAAGCTGGTGTTCGAGACCGAGGCCGAGTCGGACGCCGACTACCCCGACGCCGATCTGGTCATCGCCAGCGACGGCATCAACTCGCGTGTTCGCACCAAGCACGCGGCCGTGTTCAAGCCCGACATCGTCACGCGGCCGAATCGCTTCATCTGGCTCGGCACCAAGCGCCTGTACGACGCCTTCACCTTCCTGTTCGAAAAGACCGAACACGGCTGGTTCCAGGCCCACATCTACAAGTTCGACGACACCACCAGCACCTTCATCGTCGAGTGCCCCGAGCATGTCTGGAAGGCCCACGGGCTGGACCAGGCCGATGCCGACGAGTCGGTGGCCTTCTGCGAGAAGCTGTTTGCCGACAACCTGCGCGGCGAGAAGCTGATGACCAATGCGCGCCACCTGCGCGGCTCGGCCTGGCTGAACTTCCAGCGCATCACCTGCCAGCAGTGGTCAATGTTCAACGGCCGCAGCCATGTGGTGCTGATGGGCGACGCGGTGCACACCGCGCACTTCGCGATCGGCTCGGGCACCAAGCTGGCGCTCGAAGATGCGATCGAGCTGACCAAGCAGTTTCGTGACCACGGCAACCACACCGAGGTGGGGGCTGAAGAGATCGCCGACGTGCTGCGCAACTACCAAGCCGAGCGCCGTGTCGACGTGCTGAAGCTGCAGAACGCGGCGTGGAACGCGATGGAGTGGTTCGAGAACTGCGGCGAGCGCTACTGCGACCAGCTCGAGCCCGAGCAGTTCATGTACTCGATGCTGACGCGCAGCCAGCGCATCAGCCACGAGAACCTGCGCCTGCGCGACAAGGGCTGGCTCGAAGGCTACGAGCGCTGGATCGCTGCGCGTGCCGGGCTGGGCGAACCGGCCGATCAACACGCCGTGCCTCCCATGTTCACGCCTTACACCGTGCGTGGCGTGACATTGAAGAACCGTGTGGTTGTCTCGCCGATGGCGCAGTACTCGGCGGTCGACGGCATCCCCGGTGACTACCACCTGGTGCACCTGGGTTCGCGCGCTCTCGGCGGCGCTGGCTTGGTGTTTGCCGAGATGACCTGCCCGAGCCCCGACGCGCGCATCACGCCGGCCTGCCCGGGGCTGTGGAACGACGCACAGCGCGATGCGTGGAAACGCATCGTCGACTTCGTGCACCAGCATTCGGACGCGAAGATTGCCATGCAGCTGGGCCATGCGGGGCCGAAGGGCTCGACCAACGAGCCGTGGGTCGGCACCGGCGCCGACAGGCCGCTGGCGCAAGGCAACTGGCCGCTGGTTGCAGCCTCGGCAGTCGCCTATGAGCGCGGCGTGACCGATCTGCCGCGCGCGATGAGCCGCGCCGACATGGACCACATTCGCGACGAGTTCGTTGCAGCCACGCGCCGCGCGGCCGAGGCCGGCTTCGACTGGCTGGAGTTGCATTGCGCGCACGGCTACCTGCTGTCGGCGTTCATCTCGCCGCTGACGAACCGGCGTGACGATGAGTACGGTGGTGTGCTCGCCAACCGGCTGCGCTGGCCGCTCGAGGTGTTCGCCGCGATGCGCGCGGCGTGGCCACAGGACAAGCCGATGTCGGTGCGCATCTCGGCCCACGACTGGGTCGAGGGCGGCATCACGCCGAACGATGCGGTCGAGATCGCCAAAGCCTTCAAGGCGGCAGGCGCCGACCTGATCGACTGCTCGTCGGGCCAGGTCAGCCCGGACCAGAAGCCGGTCTACGGCCGCATGTACCAGACACCCTTCGCCGACCGCGTGCGCAACGAGGCCGGCATCGCGACGATGGCGGTCGGTGCCATCAGTGAGGCCGATCACGTCAACTCGATCATCGCGGCCGGCCGGGCGGACCTGTGCGCCGTCGCGCGCCCGCACCTGGCCAACCCGGCGTGGACGCTGCAGGAGGCCGCGAAGATCGGCTACACCGCGCTCGACTGGCCGGTGCAGTACCGCTCGGGCAAATCACAGATGGAGACCTTGATCCAGCGCGAGCGCGCGGCAGCCAAGGGCAACGCATGAAGCACGCCTTCATCACCGGCGCCAGCCGTGGCATCGGTGCCGCTATCGCCCATGCGCTGTACAGCGACGGTTGGACATTGACGCTGACCGGTCGTGAAGCCCCCACCTTGCTGGCCGCCGAGTTGCACGCCTTCGCGGTGGCGATGGACCAGACCAATGCCGACTCGGTGGCGGCTGCGTTCGCCGCCGCCCGTGCGGCCCACGGTCCGCTGACCGCGTTGGTCAACAACGCCGGTGCGGTCGAGACGGCGCCGTTCGCCAAGACCTCGCCCGCGCAATGGCAGCGCATGCTCGATGTGAACCTCACGGGCCCGTTCCTGTGCTGCCAGGCCGCGCTTTCCGACCTGAAGGCCGCGGGCGGAGAAGGCCGCATCGTCAACGTCGCCAGCACCGCCGCACTGAAAGGTTATGCCTACGTGTCGGCCTACGTTGCAGCCAAGCATGGGCTGCTGGGCTTGACGCGCACGCTGGCGCTGGAACTGGCCAAGGACGGTGTCACCGTCAACGCCGTTTGCCCCGGCTACACCGAGACCGACATCGTGCGCGAGGGCATCGCCAAGGTCGTCGCCAAGACCGGCCGCAGCGAGGCCGAGGCGCGCGCCGGCTTCACGCAGACCAACCCGCAGGGCCGCCTGGTCCAACCCGACGAGGTGGCGGCCACGGTGCGCTGGTTGTGCTCAGCCGGCGCCGGCGCGGTCAACGGCCAGGCCATCGCCGTTTGTGGCGGTGAAACATGGTGAAGAAAAGCGCCGTTCCAATCACCCGCCTGCTCGGCGACGACCAGATCGGCATGGAGGCCCGCGCCGGTGACGCCGACCACCAGGCGCTGAAGGTCTGGCTGCGGCTGCTGGCCTGCACGACGCAGATCGAGACCGAGATCCGCCGCCGGCTGCGCAAGGAATTCGGCATGACGCTGGCGCGCTTCGACTACCTCGCGCAGCTGCACCGCCATCCCGAAGGCCTGCGCATGAGCGCGTTGTCGCGCTACCTGATGGTCACCGGCGGCAACGTGACCGCGCTGACAGACGACCTGGAGCAAGAGGGCCTCGTGCTGCGCGAGACCGACGCTGAGGACCGGCGCTCGTTCAAAGTGGCGTTGACGCCGGCCGGCCGCAAAGCCTTCGAGAAAGTCGCCCAGGTGCACGAAGGCTGGGTCGTCGAGCTGCTCGCCGGACTGGGCATCGACCAGAAGCACGAATTGCATGAACTGCTGGGCAAGTTGCGGGTGCACTTGTCCCAAGCCGAACAGGACGGCCCCCAGGGGGGCGCCCGGCGCTCTCCGCCCCCCGAGGGGGGCAAGAAAGCTCGGGGCGGCCCTTTGCTTTCCCAGGAGACCTCATGACCGAATCCGTTGAACGCGTCGACCCCTCACTCGCCGCCGGCAATCGCACCACGCTGGCCGGCTACGCGGCCCAGCACTTCGGCTGGCAGGTCCACGAAGGCGTGGCCACCATCACGCTGAACCGGCCTGAACGCAAGAACCCGCTGACCTTCGACAGCTATGCCGAGTTGCGCGACCTGTTCGCGAAGCTGCGTTTTGCCACCGATGTGCACGTGGTGGTGCTGCAGGGCTCCGGTGAGAACTTCTGCTCCGGCGGCGATGTGCACGAGATCATCGGCCCGCTGATCCGGCTGAAGGCCCCTGAGCTGCTGATGTTCACCCGCATGACCGGCGAGCTGGTGAAGACGATGCGCAGCTGCCCGCAGCCGATCATCGCGGCGATCGACGGCGTCTGCGCCGGTGCCGGCGCAATCATGGCGATGTCATCGGACTTGCGTGTCGGCACCGCGCGTTCGAAGACGGCGTTCCTGTTCAACCGCGTCGGCCTTGCCGGCTGCGACATGGGCGCCTGCGCGATCCTGCCGCGGATCATCGGCCAGGGCCGCGCGAGCGAGCTGCTCTACACCGGCCGCGCGCTGCCCGGTGACGAGGCGCTGGCCTGGGGCTTCTTCAACCGCCTGGTCGCGCCCGAGGCGCTGGCCGGCGAAGCGCAGGCCTGGGCGGCGCAGATAGCAGCCGGCCCGACCTTCGCCAACGGCATCACCAAGACCATGCTGCACCAGGAGTGGAGCATGACGATCGAGCAAGCGATCGAGGCCGAGGCGCAAGCCCAGGCGCTGTGCATGCTGACCGAGGACTTCGGCCGTGCCTACCGCGCGTTCGTCGCCAAGCAGAAGCCGGTCTTTGAAGGGAATTGATGCGATGAGCATGGACCGCACCGACTGGCCTTTCTTCGACGACCACCATCGCACATTCGCGTCGACGCTTGACGCCTGGGCACAAGACACCGTGCGCGACGTGCACGGCGACCACGACCTGGACGCGACCTGCCGTCAGCTGGTCAAGCAACTGGGCGACGCCGGCTGGCTGAAGCATGCGGTGGCGGGCCGGGACTTCGGCGGCGCCGGCGAATCGATCGACACCCGCACCATCTGCCTCGCCCGCGAAACGCTGGCGCGCCACAGTGGCCTGGCCGATTTCGCGTTCGCGATGCAGGGCCTGGGCTCGGGCGCGATCTCGCTTGCCGGCACGGCCGAGCAGAAAGCGCGCTGGTTGCCGAAGGTGGCCGCCGGTGAGGCACTGGCCGCGTTCGCGCTGTCCGAGCCGGAGGCCGGTTCCGACGTGGCCGCGATGCAGTGCGCAGCCCGCGTCGAAGGCGATGTCGCGATCCTCGACGGCGAGAAGACCTGGATCTCGAACGGCGGCATCGCCGATGTCTACGTGGTCTTCTGCCGCACTGGCGAAGCACCTGGCGCGCGAGGCATCTCGGCCTTCGTCGTTGAGGCCGACACACCGGGCTTCGAGATCGCCGAGCGGATCGATGTGATCGCCCCGCACCCGCTGGCGCGCTTGTGCTTCACGAACTGCCGCGTGCCGCTCAACCATCGCATCGGTGCGGCCGGTGAAGGCTTCAAGGTCGCGATGCGCACGCTCGACGTGTTCCGCACCAGCGTCGCCGCCGCGGCGCTGGGCTTCGGCCGCCGTGCGATGGACGAGGGCCTGGCCCGCGCCCGCTCGCGGGCAATGTTCGGCGGTGTGCTGGGCGACTTCCAGCTCACCCAGGCCAAGCTGGCCGAGATGGCGACGACGCTCGACGCCGCCGCACTGCTGGTCTACCGCGCCGCCTGGCAACGCGACCAGGGCCACAACGTGACGCGCGAGGCCGCGATGGCCAAGATGTTCGCGACCGAAGGCGCGCAGCAGGTGATCGATGCTGCGGTGCAGCTGTGGGGCGGGCTGGGTGTGCGCAGCGGCGAGACTGTCGAGCGCCTGTACCGTGAGATTCGCGCGTTACGCATCTACGAAGGTGCGACCGAAGTCCAGCAGCTGATCATCGGCCGCGATGTGCTGAAAAACGGCTGACGACGGTGCCGCCGGGAGGCGGTTTTTACCCGTAGAGTTGACGCTTCTTGACGATTTGCGGCGAGGGGCTGCGCCTGCGCCCCGGAGGGAAAAGGTTACCCCCGTTTTGGGGCGAATGTGCGCGGTTTGGGGGGGCACATTCGAAGCAATCTGCAGCCCGGGTGCTCGCATGATCGCGCCGCGGAACACCACAAAAGGCGGCGGGCAGTTCACCCACTGATCTGCCTACCCCGGTGAGCCGGCGGCCCGTATCCACAAGATCAAGCGGCCGCCAGTATGAAGAGACCGCCGACCCGCCATCCACCCGGCTGGGTCGACTGAACGCGTGCATGGTTGCCTGCCGGCCACCTCGGTGGCTCGTCGGTGCCTGCCGCTCACCACCACAAGAGGAGACATCATGACTTCACCCCAACGATGGGTCTGGTCGGTCGTGGCCGCTGCGGCCATGACCGGTGCATCGACCCTCGCGCTGGCCACCGCCGGCGTGACCCATGCCACGGCTTTGGAAGCCGCGCGCTGGCAGCAACAGCAACAAAGCCTGTTGCCTGCCGACCCGGGCGTGGCCCGCATCGGCGAGCACCTGGGCAAGATCGGCATCTCGCCGGCACTGCTGCCCTTGCGCCGCGCCGACGACTTGCTGCCGCGGCGCCAGGCCATCGGCGAGACCACGTCCGAATCGGCGCTGCCCTTGTCGCCCCGCGCGAAGGCGGCCCGCGCCGTGCAGAGCTCGAAACGCTTCCAGCAGACGCTCGGACGTTTGGCGGGCGCCACGTGCAGCGGCTCAGACTTCGTCGGCCGCAGCGGCTCGGGCCTGATCAGCTTCATCGACGCCGCCGACCTGAACGGCTGCATGTACAGCCTGTACGTCGGCAGCGTCGACCAGTACCGCAGCGTGTTCAGCGATGCCAACATCATCACCATCTCGAACGAGCTGAAGGCCCGTGCGGTGAGCTATGCGGGCAACGACAGCAACCATTCGATGAACCTGCTGTCGTTCCTGCGCACGGCCGGCTACTGGAGCTTCATGAGCACCGCCGGCGACCCGTGGAACAACATCCCGCCGGGCAACCCGACGATGATGAGCGCCGCGCTGGCGTCGCTGATGCAGATCGCTTCGTCGTCCCACTTCTACGACAAGACCGAAGACAACGCCTTCTTCGTCAGCGAGGTCTACAAGACCACGCCGTCGGGCTGGGCGCTGCCGTTCGCGCCGTCGGCCAAGAAGTGGGTTGACCAAGTCACGCCCAGCACGCCTGCCATCGGCTACTGGACGAACGAAGCCATCATGGGGGCGATGGGCGTTTTCTACTACGGCCCATACCAGACCGACTATGTCAACGCGGTGCAGAACGACGTCAGCTATGCGAAGAGCTTTGACGCCTTCCTGACACGCAACATGGCCATGCTGGGCACCGAGGACAGCTACCACCAGGCCAATGCGATGGGCGAGCTGGTCCGCTTCGTGCAGTTCACGCCGCAGAGCACCCAGGTGCGCAACATGACGACGGCGCAAATGCCGCACTTCCCGGTGACGCAGGACACGACGATCGACGTCTGGATGCGCGCCTCGAGCATGGTCGACGAGTACGACATCGCCAACTGCGCTGCCTACGGCACCTGCAACGGCCAGGACACGGTGGCATCGATCAAGCTGCCGATCCGCTTTGCCTGCGGCACGCAGTACGTGATCCGCTCCGAAGCGATGACCTCGGCTCAGCTGGATTCGACCTGCACCTCGGTGACGCAGGAGACCAAGTACTTCCACGGCCTGCTGGGCACCAGCAAGGGCAAGCCGGTGGCGGACGATCGCAACAAGACGCTCGAGCTGGTGGTGTTCGACAACTACAGCGAGTACGCGCGTTTCTCGGGCTTCCTGTTCGGCAACGGCACCAACAACGGCGGCATCTACCTGGAAGGCGACCCTTCGTGGCCGGGCAACCAGGCCCGCTTCATCGCCTACCGTGCCGACTGGCTGGCCAGCTTCGAGATCTGGAACCTGAACCACGAGTTCGCACACTACCTGGACGGTCGCTACGACATGTGGGGCAGCTTCTCCGACTACCCGCTGACGGTGGGCGGTGGTGATCAGTCGTCGGTCTGGTGGATCGAAGGGTTCGCCGAGTACATGTCGTACAGCTTCCGCGGGCAGTACTACGCCGATGCCACCTCGCGTGCCCAGACCGCACCGCTGGCGTTGAGCGAAGTGATGCGCAACACCTATGACAGCGGCACCGCACGTGTCTACAACTGGGGCTACCTGGCCGCGCGCTACATCGTCGAGCGCCAGCCGCACGAGCAGCTGACCTTCCTGCCGAAGATGCGCGTGGGTGACTACGCCGGCTACAGCAGCTACATCAGCAACCTGGGCACCACGCTCGACGCCGACTTCGCCAGCTGGCTGAAGACCTGCGTCGGCGGTGGCAACACCACGTCGGCCAAGTGCACCAGCAAGGGCGTGGGCACCAAGCCCTTGCTCGACCCGTCGGCGATCGGCGCCTGCCAGCTGGGCAGCCAGACGGCGTTGGCCAACGGCTGCTCACGTGCGCTGACCACCGGTGGCGTCTTGTCGTACTACATCCGCATGAGCGACTGGGAAAAGGCGATCTTCCGCCTCAGCCAGGTGAGCGGCTCGGTCGACCTCTACGCCAAGGCGGGCGGTTGGCCGACCACGTCTGACTACGACGTCAAGGCTCACAGCGACGGCAGCGACATCTCCGTTAAGCTGCCGGCCGACTCGTCGGGCTGGTCCTATGTGATGGCGGTGCCCCGCACCGGCTTCCAGAAAGCCACCCTGCGCGGCATGTACAGCAAGCTGCCGTTCCCCGATGGTTCGCTGACCAGTCTGCACTGCGTCGACACGATGTCGAGCGTGCTGGCGTCCGGCAACTGCCCGCACTAAGACGCATGCTGGGCTTGGCCCGGAAGGCGCGAGAGCGCCCTCCGGGCTTTTTTCATGGGAGCTTCGGTTCGCCTGCGTGCGAAGACTCGAGAGCCTTGCCGACGATTTCGCGCACGTCGTTGCTCAACCCGGGTTGGGCCGCTACGCGTGTGATGGCATTGGACGCCGCGCTGCGCCAGGGTTCGGCCAACCGGCCCCAGCTGTCCAACGCGCGGGCGAAGCGTGACGCCAGCCCCGGGTTGAACGCATCGAGCCCAAGGACATGGTCGGCCCAGAACCCGTAGCCGGCGCCATCGATGCGGTGGAAGGCGGCAGGATTGCTTTGGCAGAAAGTACCGATCACGCTGCGCGCCCGATTGGGGTTCTTCAGTGTGAAGTCGGCGTGCTTCACCAGGGCCTTGACCTGATCGAACACGCGGCCTGCGGCGTCGCCCAGCGGTTCAGGTGCTCGCGCCTGCAGCATGAACCACTTGTCGATCACCAGCGCGTTGTCGGCAAACAGCGCATGGAAGCGCTGCAACGCCGGCGCAGCCAATTCGGAATTCGCATCGACCAGCGCTTCGAGGGCACCGAAGCGGTCTGTCATTTGCTGAGCATCTTCAACGCGCTGCAAGGCGCGTCGCGGCCACGCCGAGTCCCCGCTGTGCACGCCGTGCAGCACCAGGTTGCGCAGCGCCATGTTGACCAGCGCGCGTTGGCCGGATTGCTGGGCGTCGGGCCGATAGTCCTGGCCGGGACGGTGAGTCTCGAAGGCCCAGACCCAATCGTCGTGCAAGCGCTCGGCGAGCTGTCGTCGCATCCCTTCATGCACGACATGGATGCGTTGCGGGTCGACAGTCGCACACCGTTCGGCGACAAAACTCTCGCTCGGCAAGGTGAGCGCGAGTTCCTTGAATGCCGCATCCAGGTTGGGGTCACGCACGATGTCGCGCAGGGTATCGACGAAGGCGTCGCCGAGTTGCGGGATCGCGTTGACGTCGGCCCCTGCCGCGGCGACCGCGTCGAGCATGTGGCCGAGCGCGAGACGCTGGCCCGCCTCCCATCGGTTGAAGGCGTCGCTGTCGTGGCGGAACAGCACCAGCAGTGCGTCGTCGTCGAGCCCGTCGTCCAACAGCAGCGGCGACGAGAAGCCGCGTAGCAGCGAGGGCACGGGGTCGCTGTCGATGCCGATGAAGCGCAGGCTTCGCGCCGCCTCGGTGAGCACCACCACGCGCTCGGTACCGCCGGCCTGGGCTTCATCATCGAGTTGCAAAGGCAGCGCGGTGCCGTCGCGGCCGAGCAGCGCCATCGTCAGCGGGATCACCATCGGCAGCTTGCTGGCCTGGCCCGGCGACGGTTGCGCATGCTGGCGAAGATCGAGCGTGTAAGTGCGAGCAGCAGCGTCGTAGTGGCCGCGAGCCTGCAGGGTTGGGGTACCCGCCTGCGAATACCAGCGCTTGAACTGGCTCAGGTGCTGGTGCAGGGCGCTGCCCGGGTTGGCATCGGCGATGGCCTGTGCGAAGTCGTCGCAAGTGACCGCCTGGCCATCGTGGCGTTGGAAGTACAAGTCCATGCCGCGGCGAAATCCTTCGCGGCCCACGAGCGTGGCCATCATGCGCACCACCTCGGCGCCCTTCTTGTAGACCGTAGGGGTGTAGAAGTTGCTGATCTTGACGTAGCTCTCCGGCCGCACGGCGTGCGCCATCGCGCCGGCGTCCTCCGGGAATTGCTGCGCACGCAGCGTGCGCACGTCCTCGATGCGCTTGACGGCACGGGCCGAGGGGGTGCCCGCCTGGTCGGCCATGAATTCCTGTTCGCGATAGACGGTCAGGCCCTCCTTGAGCGAGAGCTGGAACCAGTCCCGGCAGGTGACGCGGTTGCCGGTCCAGTTGTGAAAGTACTCATGGCTGACCACGCTCTCGATGCCGGCGAAGTCGACATCGGTGGCGCTGGCCGGGCTGGCCAGCACGAACTTGGTGTTGAAGATGTTGAGGCCCTTGTTCTCCATCGCGCCGGCGTTGAAGTCGCCCACGGCGACGATCATGAAGCGCTCCAGATCAAGCGGCAGGCCCCAACGCGCCTCGTCCCAGGCGACCGAGGCGACCAGCGTGTTCATCGCATGCTCGGTCTTGTCCAGGTCGCCGTGCCGCACGTAGACCTGCAACAGATGCTCCTTGCCGGCGCGCGAGCGAATGCGCTGCTCGCGCACTGCCAGGTCGGCGGCGACCAGTGCGAACAGGTAGCTGGGTTTGGGAAAGGGGTCGTGCCATCGGGCCAGGTGGCGGCCGCCATCGAGATCGCGTTGCTCGACCAGATTGCCGTTGGACAACAGCACCGGGTAGCGGGCCTTGTCGGCACGCAGCGTGACGCTGAACACCGCCATCACGTCAGGGCGATCGAGGAAATAGGTGATGCGGCGAAAACCCTCGGCCTCGCACTGCGTGAAGAAGCCACCGCCTGAGGTGTACAGGCCAGACAGCGTGGTGTTCTTGTCCGGCGAGCAGGTGTTGCGGATCTCGAGCGTGAAGCTGGCCTGGTCAGGCGGGTTGTCGATCACCAGCTCGCCGCCTTCGTGTCGGAACGAGACGGGCTGGCCATCGGCCAGCACCTGCAGCAGCACCAACTCTTCGCCATGCAGCCTGAGCGGCTGCCCCGCCGGCACCGAGGTATTGCGCTCGATGGCCAGTTGGCTGGTGACGAGCGTCTCGGAGGGATCCAGGTCGAAGCTCAGATCGACCTGGCGAATCCAGAACGCCGGCGCCGCATAGTCTTCGCGGTGAATCAGGGAGGCGGTGCCTTCAAGCATGACGGGACGTGTCCTTGTTGAGTGGAGCCGAGTCGCGCGAGCCCGGTGCGGCCTGGTCGTGTGTGTCGCCCGACAAGGGGGTGGCCTTCATGGAAGGCCTGGCCTCGAACGCGTCAAACCAGGCGGCGAGTCGCGGCCGCTCGGGCCGAAAGGTCGGCAGTTCGCGAAATTCGAGCCAGCTCAGCGCCGTGGCCAGCGCGATGTGGCCGACATGCATCGGCGAGGCCGGGTCCAGCTCGCGCTCCAGCCAGTCGTAGCTCGCGACGAGTTTTTCAACGTAGCCGTCGCGAAGCGGTGGGTAGCGCAAGTGTTCCGGGCGGCGCACGGTTTCCCAGCGGACCGCAATACCGGCCTGGCAGAGTCCCTGAGCCACCGCCTGCACGCCCAACGCTTGCCATCTCGCCTCGCCCTCCAGCGGAATCAACCTGGGCCCGTTGTGCAAGGTGTCGAGGTGGGCGCAGATGACGTCGGAGTCGAAGATCGGTGCCAGCCCCGGTCGAACGAGGACAGGGACCTTGCCGAGCGGATTGACGGCAAATACATCTTCGTTGCGCAGTGTCGGGCTGGTTTCGTGGTGCACGACTTCGATGCGTTGGGCCAAGCCAACCTCGTGTGCAAATACCAGGGCTTTGCGAGCGTAGGGGGAGTGTGTTTGGTAGAGAAGCTGCATGAGCGCGAACCTGAAAAGTGTTGACGCAGGGTTGAGGTCCTGATGCCTAAAATCGTATGAGCGTCACAGCCAAGCTTGGCCGCGTTGTGGGTGCCGCTCACGCGGAATTTCTGCGTCACACCCGATCCGCTCGCCGCAAATCATGGAACTCGATCGATTCGACCGTCAGCTGTTGAACCTCGTTCAAGAGGATGCGGAACAGACCGCCGAGAGCCTGGCGGAACAGGTTTCTCTCTCGCCGTCGGCGATTCAGCGCCGGCTGCGACGAATGCGCGAGCACGGTGTCATTGCCCGACAAGTCGCGGTCCTCGATCCCAGGAAAGTCGGGCGTCCGACGTTCTTCGTCGTCTCTTTACAGGTCGAGCGCGAGAGGCCGGAGCTGTTGGCGCAGTTCCGAGAGTGGCTCGCGGCGCAGCAGCACATTCAGCAGGCCTTCTACGTGACCGGCGAAGCCGACTTCGTCCTGATCATCACCGCTCCGGACACGGAGACCTATGACGCGCTCATGTTCCGCATGACCAGCGAGAACCCCAATGTGAAGCGGTTCACGACCAATGTGGCACTGGGCGTGGTCAAGCGAGGGCTGACCATTCCCATCCCGTTGGAGGAAGAGGAATGAGGTCGCGGCTGCCATCGACCAGCAGCCTGCCTATCGCCGCGCGATGACCAAGGCCCGGCCGCGTTTGCACGCCGCGGGCCGGGCCTTTCTTCTTGGGCGCGCGTAGCGCTGCCCAACTTCAAGTGGCGTGCGCGGATCCGGCTTTGCCGGGCCGCTGCGCGAGCCCCCTGGGGGGCAGCCCCCGGAAGGGGGCGTGGGGGTCAACCAGCTACCCCAACCATCAACTTGGCCGAGTAACCCAGGTCAAGGGAGCCCTTCATCTTGGCCATCTGCAGCGACACGCCGTCGCTGAACACGCCGTCGTGGGCGAAGTCGGGCACCGAGGTGTTCTGGCCGCGTGCCGAGTACAGCGGCGACGCATAGACCGTCTTGGTCACCGACTGCGGGAAGGCCAGCTGCGAAGTGGCCGTGGCCGTGCCGCCGGTGTCCGCGTTCAGGAAGACCTGGAAGTGGACGTGCGTGATGCGGCCCGAGTACCAGCCCGGGTAGATCATGTCGAAGTGCACCGAGCCCTTCGCACCGCTGATCTGGATGCCGCGCATGAAGGTCTGGCCGCGCGTGTCGTGGCCGGGCTGCTGGTAGCCGGAGTAGACGCCGTCCTTGTCGGTACACCAGATGTAGACCGCGGCGTTGCTGATCGGCGCGCAGGCCTTGTTCACATTGACCAGCTTCAGCGTCAGCGTCAGCGGCACACCGGGGCGGCCCTCGGTCACGTCGCGCCGCATCATCTCGTCGTCGTCCAGCACGCTGGCCAGCGGGTAGGGGCCGGCGGTCTCTTTCGGGATCAGTGCGCAGCTGCGCGCCGCCGAATAGTCGAAGGCGTCGTACTGCTCGGCCCAGATGGACTCGGCCTGGGCTGGGCCGGCCAGCCCCATCAAGGGCACGGCGGACAAGGCCCCCAGGGTCCCCAGCGCCTCGCGGCGGCCGGGCAATTGGGGGGCATCGGAACGGTGGGAATCGTCGGACATGGTCTCCTCCTGGCTAAAGGCTGTGGGAGAGCGCAGTCTTGTTGCGCCCCGTTGCTGGACCGTGAACGCTAACGCGCAAACCTGACATCACGGGTGACCGGCCGCATCAGGTTGTGACGCGGCGTGTGCGCCAGGGCCGCGACGCGAGGCCGCGCCGGAACGGGCCGCCGGCTCGACGTCAGTGGGGGTGGCCGTGGCCATGTCCGCCGTGCGGGTCATGCCCCGGCGGCCCACCGGTGCCGCCCGCGTGCAGTCGGCAGGCATGGGCCACGGTGCCGCGTTCCAGCTGCAGCGTGCTGTGGTGGATCGCGAAGCGCGCTTCGAGCGCGTTGGCCACCTCGTCGATGAAGGCATCGCCGGGCGGGCCGTCGGGCGTCACCAGGTGCACCGTCAGTGCAGATTCGGTCGTCGACAAGGCCCAGATGTGCAGGTCGTGCACGTCGGTCACGCCGGGCAGGCCGCACAAGTAGGTGCGTACCGCCGCCACGTCGACATGGGGCGGCACGGCGGCGAGCGCCAGGTTCAGCGATTCGCGCAGCAGGCCCCAGGTGCTGGCCAGGATGACCGCGACGATCACCAGGCTCAGCAGCGGGTCGATCAGGTACCAGCCGGTCTGGCGCATCACCAGGCCACCGATCACCACGCCCAGCGACACCGCGGCGTCGGCCGCCAGGTGCAAGAAGGCGCCGCGCTGGTTCAGGTCGTGCGCGCTGCCCCTGGCGAACAACCAGGCCGACAGGCCGTTGACGACGATGCCGATCGCCGCCACGATCATCACCAGGTTGCTGGCGACGGCCGGCGGCTCCGCAAAGCGGCGGATGGCTTCCCAGCCGATGCCGCCGCTGGCCACCATCAGCAAGGTGCCATTGGCCAGCGCCGCCAGGATCGAGCTGCCGCGCAGGCCGAAGGTGAAGCGCTCGCTCGGAGCCCGGCGCGACAGCACCGCCGCGCCCCAGGCCAGCGCCAGGCCCAGCACGTCCGACAGGTTGTGGCCGGCGTCGGCCATCAATGCGGTCGAGTTGGCCAACAGCCCGTAACCGAACTCGACGCCGACGAAGACGGTGTTCAGCGCGATGGCGATCGCAAAGGCGCGGCCGGCCCGGTGGGGGTCGCCATGGGCGTGGCCGTGGTGGCCGCCGTGGCCATGGTCGTGGGCCTGGCTCGGCTTGCGGGCGTGGTCGTGTTCATGCGCATGCCCGTGCTCATGACCATGGTCGTCGTGGTGGTGCTCGTGCTTGGCCATCGGGCCAGTTTCCCATGGGGCCACGCGTTGCGGGGGTATGTCCGGGGATGGCGAGCGAGTGGCGCCGGCTTCGGGCAGCATCGACGGCTTTCCGCCCCATTCACCCTTTCAGTGCCAGGAGATTTGCATGACGTCGACCGTGACCGACAAGGCCGCCATTTTTCGCCAGCTGCACGAGCGGCCCGGCGTGTTCGTGATGCCCAACCCGTGGGACGCTGGCTCGGCCAAGCTGCTGTCTGGGATGGGCTTCGAGGCGCTGGCCACCTCCAGCGCGGCTTCAGCGATGGCGCTGGGCCGAACCGACTACCAACTGACCCGCGAAGACGCGCTGTCGCATGCACGGGCAATCGTGCAGGCGACCGAGCTGCCGGTGTCCGCCGACCTCGAAAACGGCTTCGGCCATGCACCTGAGGTGGTGGCGCAAACCATCCGCCTGGCCGCCGAGACGGGCCTGGCCGGGGGCTCGATCGAAGATGCGAGCCAGCAGCCGGGCAGCCCGATCTACGACATCGGCCAGGCGGTCGAGCGCGTGGCGGCGGCTGTCGAGGCGGCGCGTTCGCTCGGCCGGCCGTTCACGCTGACCGCGCGGGCCGAGAACTTCCTCAACGGCCGCGAGGACCTGGACGACACGATCCGCCGCCTGCAGGCCTACGAGGCGGCCGGTGCCGACGTGCTGTTCGCGCCCGGCCTGCCGAGCCTGGAGGCGGTGAAGGCCGTCTGCAGTGCGTTGAAGAAGCCGGTCAGCTTCATGGTCGGCATCCCGGGCAAGTCGTTCAGCGTCGCCGAGTTGGAAGCCGCCGGCGTCAAGCGCATCAGCCTGGCGACCTCGCTGTACCGCGCCGCGATGAACGGGCTGAAGGCGGCGGCCGAAGAGGTCAAGCGTGACGGGACCTTCGGCTACCTGACCAGGCGTTAGGTTTCCAGGAACCGCTGGGCGTCGAGCGCTGCCATGCACCCGGTGCCGGCCGAGGTGATGGCCTGTCGGTAGACGTGGTCCTGCACGTCGCCGGCCGCGAACACGCCCGGCACGCTGGTCATGGTCGCGAA
>Ga0307515_10010280_pt1 | contig 17969 bp, 6 predicted proteins | sample 17_EM_MG_FD_194513 | JGI IMG/M metagenome (GOLD analysis project Ga0307515, IMG submission 194513) | Populus trichocarpa ectomycorrhiza microbial communities from riparian zone in the Pacific Northwest, United States - 17_EM | ecosystem: Host-associated > Plants > Roots > Unclassified | place... | reverse complement strand
GTAGATCTCTATCTATACTAATAGCCTCTTATCCTCTATTACTATAGTAGTACTCTACTAGTACGGCGCTAGGTCTCTACCTAGTAAGCTAGTAGTTTCTATATTTTTTTCTCTCTCTCTCTATTACCTATAGGTAGAGGGCTTCCTACCTAGTATACTTAGGCGTATTGCCTTTTTAAGGGGCCCTCGCTCCTTATATATATCTTATTCCTTATATACGTTTTAGTATTTAGTATATATTTTCTTTTACTAGGTGGCCTTATACTATAACTATTCTCTATATAGTAGTTATATTAACATATAAGTCTACTAGTAAAACTACTACTTTATATTTTAGTATAGCGCGTAGTATTCTTCTATAGGCCCCTATAGTTCTATATAGGTACTAGTTTTATAGTTTAGCTAATAGCGCTAGGGAGCTTTTTATTAATACTTTACTACCTAGTCCTAGGCCCTAGATCTAGGAGCCGTATAGTATTATTAGCCTTACTATAAATAAATAAATATCTATATAATTTCCTATATAATTATTTCTATAAATTCTATAAATAATTACTAGTATAAAAATATATATCTATACGCCTATATATTTATATAAAGCTCTATATAAAGCTCTATATAAGGCTCTATATAAAGCCCCACATAAGGCTCTGCATAAAGCTCTGCATAAGGCTCTGCTTAAAGCTCTGCACAAGGCTCTGCTCGAAGCTCTGCACGAGGCTCTGCTCGAAGCTCTGCACGAGGCTCTGCTCGAAGCTCTGCATAAGGCTCTGCACGAGGCTCTGCTCGAAGAAGCTCTGCACGAGGCTCTGCTCAAAGCTCTACACAAAGCTCTGCGCGAAGCTCTGCTTAAGGCTCTGCTCGAAGCTCTGCTCGAAGCTCTGCTCGAAGCTCTGCTCGAAGCTCTGCTCGAAGCTCTGCTCGAAGCTCTGCTCGAGGCTCTACTTGAAGCTCTGTTCAAAGCTCTGCTCGAAGCTCTGCACGAGGCTCTGCACGAGGCTCTGCACGAAGCTCTGCACGAGGCTCTGCACGAAGCTCTGCACGAAGCTCTACTAAAGCTCTACGTAAAGCTTACCCCCTTCTGCAAGGCAAATCTATACCTACTAGCAGTCCTTAAGTATTATTTAAAGCTGGCTTATTAATTTAGGTACTCTAGCTGCGGTAAAAAGAGGGCGGCGGTAGTTGTGGGTTGGGTGCAGTCGCTACGACTCTGGGGCGTCGGGCGCGATAATAAGACAACGAATTGGAATCGGGCAAATCGGGCAACGTAGTCTTCTTCGCAAGGTTTGATTTGGTAATTCTAGCCATTAGGAATAGCTTGGGGAGCTATAGAAGTTAAGATAATTTGGCTCAAAGTAGGTGTATATAGGCCCAAATACCCCGCGCGGGACTAACAAAAATCCGAACCGTGTACCAGACCTTCTAACGAAGGTCTTGCCAAAAGCGGTTAGCGTCTTGGTAAGGTAAGCCTTGGCAAGAAGGTCTGGGAACGAGACAACTTCCCAGGGCGCGGGCTGGTCGCGACCGTGCGCCCAGTTACCTGCTGTCGTTTCTAACAGAGCAGAAACTTGGAAATGATGAGCATGAACAGCATGGCAGGTTGTGAAAGAGCTTAAGTTAACATCTTTGGGCCAATATTTCCCGTGGAGGTGCTTATGAGGATTTTATGAGGATTTGTTAAGGAGAAAATAGAAACGCGCAATAAAAGCCGGCTCCTCTGTTGCCCAGTCGCGCCGCCACAATCTCCCACGTCCTTGTCTCCGCCTTCGGCCTTATCATCCTCCACAGTGCCCATTTTCTCAAGCCTCATGGTTCCTTTCACAACCGCAAAGCCTAGGAGACCCTTGCTCTTCTCAATCCGGGGATTGATGGGAGCTTCCTTATCGTCGTCATTGAGTGCTCCCTTCTCGTACGCGTGATCGGTCCTCGCATACGGCTTCCTGGGCCAGTGCCTTCGCCGGTATGACCGTAAGCATGAACAGCTCGAATGCAGTGGGTCAGCCACAAGCTTCCGGAGATCAACACTACTCTGAGCAGATAGAGAAGAGGGAAGTTATTGACAAAATATTCAATAAAATAAACGAGCGCATGAAAGGACCAGGCGATCCTTCAAAGGCGTTCATCTGTGACAAAGATATTGAGTCTGCCTGGTCCGACGAGTCCATTGCAACTATCCTACACCTGGAACAATACAGCTCCGCGAAGTTCCAAGCAATTCGAGCAAACTTTATCAAGATTTTATCCATTTTGGTCTACACTGGCGCACACAGCGGTCTTCTAGACTTCCATTCCTTCTTCAACCATAATACGCCTATTCCTACTCTTCGGGATTCAGACCTACCTTTTTATAAGCATCAGTTGGACTTTTTAGAAGAAGCCGCTAGCCGGCACTCATTCTACAAGGAGCAGTTCCGGTTCATTCCTGAGGTTATTAGAGTATCCTCTACACAAGAGACACTTGTCTTGGACGAACGAAGGCCACTGCCCTTCGAAACTGTGGAAAAGAAGGTTTGTATTGGTGGATATGGCACTGTTACTCGGGTCAGCATTTCTGCCGGCTACCTGAAGCAAGAAGACGGTACGATCTGGCCAGAGGTAAGCTACTACTGGTGATATAAAGGCCTTCACTAACAGTCTCCCAGGCCAAGATTGTTGCTTGTAAGAAGCTGGAAGTCAGTCAGGACTTCAAAACTGAAATAAAAAATCTCAAGATCCTGAAAGAAAGCCTTACCGAACACAGGAATATCATGAAACATTTAGCTACTATTACTCACGGATCCAAACACTACATTCTCCTCCCTTTAACCGACCATCTGGATCTAGAATTGTTTCTCCACTGTGGCACCAGCGATGACGGAAAGAGACTATACAATTTTGAAGACCGATTTCCCGCCCCGAAAGGCGGGGACTTAACGACTGCCCTTTTCCATCAATTGTACTTGGTAGCTCATGCACTTGCGTGGCTTCACAGTGGTATTTCTATGGAACAGAGTCACAGCAGAATTTTCTGTGCCCACATGGACCTAAAGCCCAGTAATATCCTCGTGGAGAATGCCAAGGACTCCCCTGTCGGTCGATGGATGCTTTCAGATTTTGGGATTTCAGTATTTAAAGAAGACACTCAGAAGCAAGACTCCAAATATGTCTCTATTGGCGACTACTACTCCCAAATTACTACCAAAGCCAGATTAAGACGCGCGAAAGGGACATATCAGGCCCCCGAAGTCACGATACGCAAACCCTCCTGGGACCAGCTATCTCATCTCTCTCCTGATCAGAAAGAAATCGCTCGTAAGAGCGATGTATGGTCTTTTGGCTGCATCTTCAGCGACGTACTCGCGTTTGAGCTTGGCAGAGACAAGCTCGTTAAAGATTTCCAAATCGTTCGTAAGGGGAATTTGAGCGATGACTACTTCTACCTCGACAAAACCGCGGGCTCTCCCTCAGCTCCAGATTCACCCGAGCAGTATCAAGTTCGACCGTGGATTGTAGAATGGCTTCAGCGTTTACCCAGGAGGTTTGATCGGCCTGCTGAATGGCTAGGCTGTTGTGCCGCAACAATTCTAGACATCTTAATCATCGACGCTGAACGTAGGCCCGACGCGAACAGGGTTTTGGAGATGACCAGCCATATATACACTCACCTGGTAGCTTCTAGACGAGACAGCAAAATTACGGGCTGTCCATTTAAAAAAAATGATGATTTGGAAGGCTCCATCACTTCGTCGCTACCGAAATGGCTCCAAGAACCTCAAATGCAATCACGCGTCCCAGAGAAGTTGGAAAAACCTGTAGCCCATTCAACAAGAATATATTCGAATGTGCCCTGGATAGATGATCCCCCTTTATCAACGCCTACCGCAGGTACAGAATCAGTTTCGCTGCTAACATCAATGAAACCTCCAACGGTTGATTCGACGCCCATAGTTATCGTTCCCGCCCTCACTTTTGGTGGAGATTCCAGAAACCAGAACGGAGATCCTCCACAAAGCTTGCCTAAAACAGACTTACATTTCTCGCCTTCGGCTCTACATTCACCTCTGTGGAGCCCTTCTCTCGGACAGGACTCCATATACGAACTTCCATCATACGACATGTCCTGGAATCCACCTCGACCACAACCGTTTTCAGCCCCACAAGCTTCTTACATTCAAATAAATTCTGAAGCGTCTACACCTTCCATAGCTGATGAAAATCCCGAAAAGTCTTTCCTATATGGCTCTGTGCCTAAAGAACCGCATCATCTCAGACCCTTCTCGGAAGTCCCGAATTCTGCAACTGGACATGGCATTGTAATTAGAAACGACATATCTAGGAAGCCTCTACCGTCTATAATTATTTCCCTGAAGACCCAGACTACTAAGAAAAAGAAAAAGGTTGTGAATGCATCTCTCCGGTCTACGGGAATAATCACTGATGTTTCGCTGGCATGTGACGGAAGGCTCGTGGCGTACTTGATCGGGTCAAGAATTCACGTCTTTAGTATTAAGCTTGAGGAAAAGTCATACGTTGAGCTTCCGAATCTGTCACTTCCTGAAGGGAAAAGTTGGCAAGCTGTCACCGCCGAAGGTTACTATATTGTTGCATGGGGCCAATCCTTAGCACGTGGAAGACACATGGTGAATTTGCTCAAAAAATTTGACGAGCAGACATGAATACGAATCACTAACGGGATGTAGGTTTATCTTCGAGACATGCGCGATGCTGAAGGCACACTAGAACCACCCGGACCCGGGCAACTCGTATCTCTCAAGAATATCGCGCTATCCCAACATGGCGCGGCCGCATTTGTGTGCAACGACACAATCTTGTTTACGACGTTATGGTATGCCGCCTATTTTCGATAACCCTGATTACTCTTGCTAATTATGTTACAATAGGTCTCGCTCGCTCGGGTCAAAGAAATACGAGATCGTCTTAAGTGCTGAACATGGCCAGGCGTTTACCCATGCGGCTTTTAATGACGCAGGAACCCTCCTCTATGCTTGGGCTCATAGTCAAGGACCAGATCACCTTTACACTTGGCAAACTCAAAGCGGCGCCATCTCTCCACGTCCTATCTCTGTGGGTCGATACTGTTCGGTAAGCCAACAAGAATTCACCTCGCATATCACGTGGACGTATTGCAATTGCTTTAGCTAGACTAAAAATACCTTGGGATTTTCTTATCCTTTGGTTCCATATTACGCGCGCCAACTTTCTTTCTTGACTCAACGGCATTCTATTTCCGAACCGCCCTAGACTAACGACTCGCTAGTACGAACAAGCTAGCATCAGCTGCATTATTCCCTACAACGAATTCCCGGGGTGCATTATCAAAAACCCCCAGAACCGGTTCTTTCCTTCCCAAACTCATAACTCGAAATCCAGCGGTGTCGACACTTTACCCCGCCACGAGGTGGCGCTACCACATGTTTTAACTGCTTGTATGTTTTTAGATCACAGCTTACTCACAATTGAAAAGGAGGTCATGCGCCGGGACAGAGTAAAAGAGCATTTGATTTGGTATGGACCAGATCACACATTAGAAAAGGAAGGAGAGGAGGTTTGTAAGCTCACAACGGGGTCAAAAGATGGTTCGAGAATGAGAGTGGTCAAGATTGGGCAAGACGTATTTATTGTTGTGGCTAATTTGGATGGTATTTTAGAGATTATTATCATGCAAGCTGCATGACCTGCAGGGCCTTTTACTATTTAGTATCTAAAAGCGGAGGATTTTTGTTATTTCTTATTATTGGGTTATAAAGATAACACTTAATAAACATGATAAGCGGTAGAGCACTTCTGTTAGTCTTGTATATAAAGCAACAAAAGTGTTCTAAGAAGGCTAGCTCCCGTGGTTGCTTATATATATTATTTAAAAGCTTTACAGTTAAGGGCGTGTTTACACAGTGCTTATAAAGGCAAGATGGAGCTCGTGTTGGACTAGCTGTTTAGAAGTTAGGTCGCGAGTTAGAATGCAATCTTAAAGCAGAGGGCCTGCAGAGGGCCTGTGGAATTCTCGGCGAAAAGTTAGAGTTACTTTTTTTTTGTATATTTTTTTTATATCCGTTGTATTGTACTACGTACAATACTACGCATGCAGCCTCTAGGCAATGGCACTATAGTTCTATATACATAAATCCTTTCTAGGCAGCTTAATATATACTAGTAACTATGTCCTAGTAGTTTATCTATCTCTCGTTGTTATCTCACACATAGGTGAAATATAGCTCATTTTGAAAAGGATTTTAATTGGATGGGGGTGTAGGCTATTTAGGGTCTCGCATAGCTACTTGCCAGCTACTAGGAAGCTTAATTCGCATAGCTTATAGGCCATTTTAAGTTACTAGATAGCTATAAGAAGCCTAGCAAAGACCCTAAATGCCTAGCCATAAGCCTAATAGGCTGTAATAAAGCTAAAGTATATAGTTTCTAGCGTAAAAAAAGGGGGACGGTGGGTGGGTAATTAATAAATAGGCCAATATTACGTTATATGCGAGATAATAATAATACAGCCGAGTAAACAATCTATCTAATGGAAGATACTTCGTGCTAAGTGATGTATAGACACATAACATCTATCTCTCGTTATTATCTCACACACAGGTAAAATATGGCTTATTTTAAAAAGGATTTTAATTAAATAGGGGTACAGGCTATTTAGAGTCTCGTATAGCTACTTACTAGCTACTAGAAAGCTTAATTTGCATAGCTTATAGGCTATTTTAAGTTGCTAGATAGCTATAAGAAGCCTAGTAAAGACCCTAAATGCTTACTAGTAAAGCGCCTACGCCTATTAAAAGAAAAGTAGTTTAGCATACTTTTTAGAAAAGTGCGTTAGCCGAGCTAGGCTTTAGCGCTATATGCCAATAGTGGAATACCACGCTAAAAGTGGTCATTTAACTTCAATAATGCTACGTCGCTATCCTTATAGTATAGCTTAACTGCGTTAGATTTCTATCGCCTAAGTAGGCCTAGCTAAGCTTTAGCGAAGCCGTAGTCCCTAGCGTATTAAGCAGCGCCTTATTAGAAGGAGTAGTTAGTATAATTATTAGGCCGTATTCCCGCGTTAAGTAGTTTAGCTTAAAGGATCGCTTAAACAGAGCCCTTTATAAATAGCTTAGTGTTAAGAGCGAATAAGGGCGCCGAATCCGGCTAAGGTGTAACGGAACCTTATAGCAAGTACTACAGTAGGCTCGTTATTAGGCTAGGTGTATAGGTATTGCAATAAGTTAACAACGTAATAATAACTAGTGGAGTGGTTGCCTAATAGATTAACTCTAATTGTATTCTAAGAATTACTATAAGGAAGGAACTATCTAGGTAGGGACTAAGGGTCCTTAAATACATAACCGTACTCTTATAAAATCCTTCTTATACGTAATATACGTATACTCTATCTACTCTATTATAGATTATATAGATTATATAGATTATATAGATTATATAGATTATATTACGTAACTTAGTTACTATTCCTTATTATATAGTTCTACTAGATCTATTCTAGACCGTACTTATATTAACTAACTAGCTTTCTCTAACTCCTCTCTAAGTAGTTATAATATCGTACTTAAAGCGTCCGTAACACTATCTCCCTCCTTTTTATCTTTATTCTTAAAGATTCTAAATATCTCTAAGTTGTTTACTAGAGGTATAATATCTATCTAATTAATTTAGTTAATATTATTACTTATTATACCTAAAGTAATTTCTCTTTCGTCTATAGTTTAATGTGCTCGCACTATTGCTGCTATATTATTACTAGGTAAAATAATACTATCTCCATATTCTCGTTATGCGAAAAAGGGGTTAGTTTACATTACGCTAGCGAGTCCTTTATCTTAGCAACCCTCTTCTTATTTAAAGTGCACTAAAGTAAATATTTATTTATCTTATAACGTTTACTTTATATCTAACGCTAAATATACGCGTCTTATAACTCTTAATAGTCTATAAGTTCCCTAAGTAATTTATTATAGGGTTTTATATTTAATCTACTACTATAAAGCTTAATAGTAAGCTCTTAAGCGCTCTTAATAAATTACGGCGATCGCAAGAGGCGGAATAAGAGGCTGCGGCTGCTTAATAGCGTGCCCTTAAAACTCGTTTTTTAGCCTCTACTTATCTTCTACGTCTTAAACGGGTTTATAAAAAGGTATGTTTTAAGGAGTAGAAACTTATAGAATAAGGTCTATAGGAACTTAGTAATAAGAGAACCAACTCTCCTCCTATAAAGGGAATAACTCTAAGTAATTCGGTAGTCGCTCTTCCTAGGTCCCCCTTAGGTAACTTATTTTTTAGTAATCCTTCTTTAATATTACCTAACCTATTTTCTTCTAATACTCCTATACCTTTTCTATAGCGTTTTTTAAATTCTCTAGTAGTTCCTAGGTAGTCTTATTATAGCCTATCTACTTAACCTTATACTATATTTTATCGTTAACGTTTTTATAACTAATAATTTTTAAAACTTACTATTTGTCTTCTTCTTGTTCTTTATACGTGTCCGCTTTATAAACTAGTAGCTTAATATCTCTATATACTGGCTTTAGTATTATAATATACTATATAGGGTAGATTTTTATCTTAGCTAGTAGGTTTAACTTAAATATAACCGGTGAAATCTTTTATATAATTTCGAAAGGTCCTAGTCTAATATAGTCTAACTTTTTGCTTAGTCGTCAACTCTTAAAGTTTTTATATAGTAGCTATACTTTATCTCCCTCCTTAAGATCTAGTCCTTTAGATCTCTTAGTATTATAGTATTTCTTTATTCTTTATTATACTATCTTAGCTGTTTCTATAAGGTTTTTATAAAGATTTATTAATATCTCTATTCTTTACTTAGCTGTGCTATTTATCTTCTTTACTTAATATAGCGATAGTAATATTCTTAGCTCGTATCTATAATTCGCCTTAAATAGTAATATGCCTATTCCTTCTTGTGGTGTTATATTGTATATAAACTATATAACTAGTAATAGTAATACCTAATTATTCTATGCGTAATTAATATAGTGCCTTAGATACTGCTCTAGTGTCTAGTTTAATCTTTCCGTTTAACCGTCTGTCTGCGGATAATATACGGTAAAAGTTACTGCTTAAACTCCTTACTCCGCTAAGAATACCTCCTAAAATGCTGCTATAAATCTTAGATCTCTATCTAATATAATCTTACTTAGTACTCTATGTTTTATAAATACTTCCTTAATATAGATTCTAGCGACATCTTTTACTAATATCTCTTCTGTATACGCTATAAAGTATCCCTACTTTATAAGCTTATCTACTATCATTAAAATCGCGTTATAATCTTATCCGGTAATAGGATCTCTTAATTTTAGTAACTTAATAATAAAGTCCTATAATATAACCTCCTATAGTCTTTCTGGTATTTTAATAGGTTATAGCCCTCTATATAGCTTATGCCTTGTTAGTTTATTCCTTTAGTAATCTAAATATTCTTTAGTGACCTTCCTAGCTATTCTTTAGATTCTATCAATAATATACTCCCCCTAGAGTCTTAATACTAAGCCTATAGCTCCGTTATATCCTTAAGTTAGTCCTTTATAAAAATCTTCCATAAATTACTCTGCTATACTTCTTAGGATATACCTTACTTCTCTATTTTTGTATATATCCGTTTATAGATCTTCTAGCTATACTTCTAGAATTCTTTATACCTAAAAGCTTTCTAGTATTCCGTAGATTTTCTCTAACTTATCTTCTTAAGTTGCTATAATCTTTAGATAATTATATCTAATTAATCTATCTATATCTTTTCGCAATAAAGCCCCTAATAGCTTTTTATTATTTTATAGTTTAGCTTTTTAACTTAGAGCGTCTGCTCTTATATTGTCTGTACCTTTAGTATACTAAATCTTAAAATAGTATTCTGTAAGCATCTCTGCCTATTTAACCTATTTTTAATTAAGTTCCTTTATTGTTAGGAATCCTATTAGGTTCTTATAATCCGTCTTAACTATAAATAGTTTCTCTATACCTTATAAGAATGCTCTCTATTCCTTTAATGCTGCAACTATACCTAATAACTTCTTATTGTAAATGTTATAGTTTAACTCTAGTAGTGTTATCTTCCAACTATAGTATACCACTAGATGCCATCTATTTGGATGCTTTTATATAAAGTATACCCTTAGTATAAAGTTTAATGTATTTGTTTCTATAACTATCTCTAGCCCTAGTTAATAGATTTTAAGAACTGGCTCTTAGGTAGATAACCTCTTAACTTCCTTAAATAGTTCTTATTATTCCTTTCCCTATACCTATAGTTTTTATTTCTTTATTAACTATATAAATGGCTTAATATCCTTTAACTATTGCGCTATAAACCTTCTATAGTAATTACAAAACCCTAGGAATGATCTTAACTATATAACGTTCTCTAGTTCTTACCAGTTTACTATAGCCTTAATCTTCTTTAAATCTATACTAAGTTGGCCTAGTTTAATAATAAATCTAACAAAATTGGTCTTCTTAGTAAAGAACTTGCATTTCTTAATTGCTACTAGTATCTATTCTTCTTATAGTTTCTTTAAGACCTATTTAACGTGTTCTCTATATTCTTCCTTAGTTATTAAGTAGATGATAATATTATTAAGGTATACTATAATAAATTCATCTAAGTGTTCTCCTAATATATTATTAATTTGCTTTTAGAACGTTACTAGTGCGTTTATAAGCCTAAATTATATAACTAATAGTTTATACAGTCCTTCCTTTAACCTAAAGGCTGCCTTTTATTTATCGCCTTCCTGAATCCTAATTTAATGGTACGCCTATCTTAGATTTATCTTTATAAAGATTTGCGCATTACTAATCCTATCTTAGATTTCGCTAATTAAGAGTAAAGGATACCTATTCTTCCTAGTAATACTATTTAACTATCTATAGTTGATATATAGCCTTAGCTTGCCATTTTTCTTTAGGATAAATAGTACTGGATAACCTGCTAATAATTGCGATAGTCTAATATATCCCTTTTATAAGTTCTTCTAGATAAACTCTTTAAGTGCTCTATCTTCTTCTTTGGTAAGCTTATAGATTAAAAAGAACCTTAGACTTATTCCTAGTTTTAATTCTATCTTATAGTCCTATGCTATATACTTTAATAGCTTTTTACTTTCCGGTGACTATAGTTTCTTACTATACTTATAGTATTTCTTTGGTATATAACTTAGTCCTTTTTCTATTTCTTTATAGGTCGCTCCTACTTAGTACTATACTAACTTAGTTTGTTATTACATCTTATAGCGTTAAGTATTTTTAATATTAACCTAACCTGTAATCTAATCGATCTTTAGATTATATTCCTATAACTAAGGCATTCCTAATACTGCCTTATTATTCCCTAATAGTAATATATTAAAAGACATCTTAACTAGTCTTCCTTTAATGGTTAGCTAAATAGGTCCTATTTTAAGATTAATAATGCCTCCTCTATAGGCTATTGGATCTCCTAAAATTATTACTAATAGGTAAGGACATTCCTTCTGTCTATGTGGTAACCCTATTCTTTTAACTATTATTAGTGAGATGTGGTTCCTTATTGCTCCACTATCTATTAATGCCTTAAACTGTTAATCTTGCTACTTAATTTATAAATTTAGGTATTGTTTTTAAATTCCTTTAAGGGTTTAAGGCTTTACTACTAGTTCCCTCTAGTCCTATAGGCCTCTACTTTTCCTAACTATTGGCTACTTAATCCTATTTATACTTAGTCTAACTTAGGCTAATACTTAGTTCGCTTTTTATCCTTAATATACTATAAACAGGTGTTTTCTAAATATTCCCACTATTGTCGTTTATCTAGGCATTCTTCTGTAAGGAATCTTCCTAGTTAAAGTATTAAGTCCCCTTATTCTTAAACTTCTACTAGGTGCCAACTATATATATACTTAGTGTTTTAATATTTCGCCTTGTCCGTTATCTAATATATCCTTATTAGATACTTCCGATTTTTGTTTTTAGGTGCTCTATATATATTATCTATATTATCTATATATACTATCTATAATAGTATATAATATGCTTAGTGTCTTAGGTTAACTTTTAGCTTATCTTTATTCTTAAGTTTAAACCTTTTTTATATTAATCTAAGCGTCGCGACTTTATTTATAGGTATTAAATTTTATCTTTTGCTTTTCTAGTCCTCTAATTACTCCTTTAAATCCTTTAACGTTATAATTAAGGCCCCCTTAATATAAGTTATAGCCTTTTCTATAATTAGGTAATTTTAGATAACTTTCTTATCTAATTATATGTAGAAATCTTTCCACTTATTATTATGTCTTTACCTATACTACTTTTAGTATAGCTGCTTAAGTGTATATAGTTCGTTTATAAGGAAGTATCTTCTTATTACTACGTCGTAATAGCCCTTTATATATTATTCCTTAAACCTAGTTAGAATCCCTAGATTCTCTTCTTATTCTAGTTTAGTAAGCCACTTAGCTCTTAGTATGCCTACTCTTAGCCTATTAGTAATTCTTTATATAGGTGCTCTATCCCTTATATGTCCTAATATGCTAGATCTCTTATTTAGTTTCTATTCTTACTATAAGGTAATTCTCGCTCTAAATTCCTTTATAGTTTCTTTTCTTTCGCGTTTTATAAGTAGATCCTTAAAGTCTTTGTACTTCTTAATCTTGGTATTAACTTTTTAATCTTTAGGCTGAATACTATATTCCCCTAGTAAGTCTTCTAAGTCTATATATCTGTCTCCTAGTCTAACTACTGTTTATATCGCAGATTCTCTAATCTATAAAGAAGCTTTTTACCTCTTACCTATAGGTGTCCTTATTTATAATCCAAATTCTTAATCCCTTAGATTCTTTAATCTTAAGCTTACTTCTAACTTAAGCTTAGCTTCCACCTTAGTCTAATTAGGCGTCTATAGTATTCTTATCTCTTCTTAAGAGTCTTAAATCTTATTTATCTTGTTTTAAGAATCTAATGCTATAGGAAACTCTTATCCTAAGCTTATTTATATGTCTTTAAACTAAGCTACTACTCTACTTTATTAGTTTTTGTCTATTATAGGTCCTTAAGCTGTCCTTATCCTATCTGCGGAATCTTAGATTTCTCTTATCTCTTCTTAAGAATCTTAAGCCTTTGGCCTTTTGCCTTTATTAAGTAATAAATTAGCACTAGCAGTCGTCTGCTTGCTTAATCTCTTTAAAATACTTTTTCTTTTATCTTATAAAGCAATAGATACCGTATCTAATGGTGTTATAATACCCATTACTAAACCTTACTCTATAGCAGTCTTAGTCTCTACTTCTAATATAACTTCTCTAAGGTTTACACGTTCTTAGTAAACTACCTTTATTTCTTTATTATCTGTAAATATTTCGCCTATATTAAACTCGTTATCTTTAATATCTAATCTACGCGATAGTTCGTTAGTTCCTCTATACTTTATAGATTTTAGCTCTTATAGCTAATAGCTTACGCCGTACTTAGCGTCTTTATAAATTTGGTATGCGTTATTATAATAAAACGCGAAATTTCTAATTAAATATTCTTTTGTTCCTCGCAGTATACTATTATCCCTCTATATATATATGTCTTCTACTAATTAGGTTCCCTTTATTATATAATAACTCTAACTATTTTTATAATCCCTTATAAAATAACCCTGTTTCCCGCAATTTATATAAGCTCTATCTCTAAACTACTAACTTTGCTATAGAGTCCGCCTAAACATCTTCTGCTAATAAGATCCCTGGTTTAGCCTATACTCCTTAGTTCTATAATTACTAGATCCTTAACTTCTAGGTTTCTATAGTTTCTTACTCTATCTCTTATAGGTTTCTTTAGTACCGCTTAGGTCCATTAGCTCTGCGCTATACTATAGTTTTTAACTTAGCTTTGGTTTTTGCGTACTTTACGTCTTATATAACTATAGAACTCTATCCTAACCTTTCTTAGCCTATCCCCTTTAGAAGATCCTATTATTAATCTTAATCGCTTAATCTATTAATTTCCTTAAGGTATCCGTATCTTCTATTAGAATAATTATATCCTAGACTTTAGCCTTAAGTCCCTGTTTATACTGTGTTATAAGCGCCCTATTATTCCACTTAACTTATATTACTAGCGTTTGGAACTGCGTTATATACTCTATTACTAAGGTTCGTTATGTAATATCTTAAAGTTTTCTTTCCGCCATAGTTATCGCCTCTAGGTCTCTAAATATTTATATAAGTTACTCTATAAACCCATTTTAACTTAAGAATATAAACCGTACCTCTTAGTTCGTTATTATTATTCTATTTACTTATATCTCTATAAGGTAAAGCTTAAATTATTTAAGTGCCCTTCCTAATAAGAATAATCCTACATACGCTATTTGGTCTATAGGTGTTGCCAGCTTTACTCCTTCCTACGCTACCTTAAAGTGCATTTGCGTAAGAAATCCTTTAAGCTTTAATCTTTCTCCCGAGAATTTTTTAATTAATAGTAACTTAACCTTTGCTACGCCTATTCTATTAACCCTTTATTTAAGTGCCGCGTTGTTTTCTATTAACTGGTTAACTATCTCTTATAGTTGTCTAACTGTTATAGGTTGCTATAAGTTAGTATCTGCTATACTAGTATCACCTCCTAACCTTAAAGTAGTTGCCGCCATTAATGGCGTTATGGTGGCTGCTTTTAGTGGCATGTTATTTAACTTGTTAAAACTGTAACTAGGTAGTAATTATATAACGGAACCTTATAGTAAGTACTATGGTAGGCTTGTTATTAGGCTAGGTGTGTAGGTATTACAATAAGTTAACAACGTAATAATAACTAGTGGAGTAGTTGCCTAATAGATTAACTCTAATTATATTTTAAGAATTACTATAAGGAAGGAACTATCTAGGTAGGGATTAAGGGTCCTTAAATACATAACTATACTCCTATAAAATCCTTCTTGTACGTAATATATGTGTGTTTTATCTGCTTTGTTATAGATTATATAGATTGTATAGATTATACAGATCACATTACGTGACTTGGTTATTATTCCTCGTTACATGGTTCTACCGGATCCATCCTGGACCGTGCTTGTATTAACCAACTAGCTTCCTCCGACTCCTCTCCGAGTAGTCGTAATATTGTACTTAAAGCGTCTGTAATATAAGGATCCCAATTTTAAAGCCTAACTATTATAGCTACTATATATAGCGGGTCCCCTAGCTATACTAAAATTTAAATTTTTACTTTAGAGTGCGAGGTATCCGTCTTGCTCCGTTTAAAGTATAAAACTATTAATAATTAATCCTTTGCAATACTAATATCGCCGTAAGTAGCCTTTATATAAATAAAGGCCTTTAAGCGGAGTTTAGCGGCTATATATAAAACTTCTCCTATCTAAAGGAAACCTATAAAGGTAATAGTAAAGACTGTATTAATATTAATATCCTGCTTTAAGCGACTGCCCGTAACAATTTAAGCAAGGATATCCCATATAATTAGCAGTTTTTCCTTCTTTTTCTATAGAAATAAGGACCTAGCCCTAGTAAGTAAGCGGTTTATAAATAGATTATTAAATACTATAATAGAGTATCTAAAGTCTATATGCTTCGACCGTAGTATAAAGACGTAATTAGATAAGGTTAAGGGGGAGACCTATTATATAGTAGGTGTCCTAAAGGCACGCCGTGCGATCTACTTACCTAAGTAAGGCTTTTAGACTGGGTACGGCTGTACTAATTATAAAGTATAGAAGGGCTCCTAGCTGTTTATTACGGATAAGTACCTAGCTCTTGTTTTAGGTGCTAGGCCGCTTTATAGTAGCATAGCAACTAATAAAAAGGAGCTAATTGTATTAATAAAGCCATCCGGTACTAAGAAGGGGGCAGGTTTATAGACTAATAGTATAATTAGCGAAGTATAAAGTTAGAAGCATTCCAGTACGGGTATAGGCGAGATATCTTATCGGTTAAACCCTAAGAGAGAGTATCTGCTAGGCCGTTGTTAACACCAGGCACCTAAGAAGTAGTAATCTTAATATTGTATTACACGGCGGCTAAGATAATAGCTTAAAGGGAGAGGTTGCCTGGTTCTTTAAGTACGGTCTTAACTAGGCCTTATAAAGCTATAAGGCTATCTATATAAATAGAAACGGAGGCTCCTTTCTAGTTCGGAAACTATTAAGTAAAAGCCTCGCTAATCGCGTGCATCTTCTTCTAATTAATATAATCTTCCACCTAGTAATTAGGAGGGAGTGTTATAAATGTATTATATTATAGTAAGGTAGTTAAATATATAGGCCAGTAGTCTAATTCGGAAGACTTATAAAAGTAGAACCTACTATAACTAACCTATAATAAAGCATCTATAAAGAAATAGAATATATCTTAATACAAGTTATCTAAAAAACGTATCCCATTGCTAATAATTAGAGACTCCCTCTATAATTAGAGGTCGTTTCTAACTTCTAAACTAAATCTCCTTAGTATATAGCGCTTTAAATGCGCAGGCTAATTTATTATAAAGGTCCACAATGACCGCGAATATAACCTTCCGAGTTAAATAATTACTGCGCTCTATAAGAGCCGGCCAGATAATTGCTGTGCCTAGTAAAGAGAGAGAGAGCCGTAGTAAAGCGCCGCATTAATCTAAATAAGCGCCTTTACTTACTTTTCCTTAGAGAGGCGGATTTCTATTAACGCCGTGTTAATTATATAGCCTAATACAATAACTTTGGTACCCTTTATATCCTTTAAGTCATTTTAAGGGACTCCTAATTTATCTATAACTTTAATATACGTTTGGGCCGTATATACGGCATTAGTAGCGTTCTAGATAATAAAGATAAAATTATTAAGATAGTGTTTAATTAGGAAGGGTAGTTTAGCAGTAAGTATCTAATATAAACCTTCCGCGAATAAATTAAATAGGAAGGGCGCTGTCCGAAGACCAAATAATAAGCAGTATTCCTTATACGTAATGCCCCTCTAGTAGAAGCCTATTAGGCGACGTAATTAAATTAAAAGGGGTATATTCTAAAAGGCATTCTTTAAGTCTCTCTTAATTAATATATAGCCGCGGCCGGCCTTACGCATATATTTAAGAATAGCGCTAACCGTAGTATATTTAAGCGCGCTAAACTTAGGTAAGATATAACAGTTAACTAAGTCTCCTATAGGGGAAGAGAGATTATATATACGCCGCCATCCGCTATTACTTTTAGGTACTAGACCTAGAGGGGAAGTAATAATAGGAAATAAGGCGACTTAAATACGGCTAAGTGCTAGGTCTTCGGCTATCTTTTAAGAAATAATACTAGGGTCTTTAAAACAAGAAATCTAGTTCTTATAATTGCGTACTTATAGGAAGAGATTAGAGCTAATCTTATACCTAAAAGTAAGGATACCAACTAGGATTAAAGGGAGGTGCCCTAGGTAGTCCTCTAGAAGCGCGGCCCAGGCCTAAATCCGTAGTGGAGATGGCGAGTTAATAAGAGGGTTCGCCTAGATAAAGGGCATAAATTAAGGTGTTATATTGGGGCGCGGAAGTTAAATCTCAGAGGCCGTCAATAATCGGCTACGGCCTGTAAAAACACTATAAATTGCCAGGATATCGTCTAAATCCTCTACTTTAGGACTTAGGGATTGCTATAGAGCACACTTCCTACTAGAGGCTGAATGCTGGCTACCGCATTTGCTGCACCTATGCTTAAATTTGCACAGATCTTTTAGGCAAGGCGTACCCTTGTTAAAGTTATTATAAGTATTCAATATAAGAGGCGGCGAGGTACGAGTATCGGTCCTAGGTCTTTTTCCGGCAGCGCCTTAAATAGTAAGTCCTTTCTTAAGCATTATAAAAGGCGTAGTAAAAGTATATTAAAATAAATCGGGTATAGTCCAATTAGTAGGCTCTAATTATATATAAGATTCAATTTACCGTCCGACCTGGTCCCCCTAATGGGTCCACACAGACTAATACCTATGGGAAAAACCTCTATACTGAGA
>Ga0307515_10010279_pt1 | contig 17970 bp, 2 predicted proteins | sample 17_EM_MG_FD_194513 | JGI IMG/M metagenome (GOLD analysis project Ga0307515, IMG submission 194513) | Populus trichocarpa ectomycorrhiza microbial communities from riparian zone in the Pacific Northwest, United States - 17_EM | ecosystem: Host-associated > Plants > Roots > Unclassified | place... | reverse complement strand
CTATTAGTATAAGTAGTCACTTTCTTATACTTTCTCTACGGGTAATAAAGAATTAGCTTCATACGGTAGAACTTAGGATACTATAAATAGGAATAATCGCCGTTATATTATAGAAAGTACGATATAACTTAAGGCCTTGCTCTTAGCCAACGCTTATAAGTAGAGTAATTAAAATAGAGTAGAAAATTAAGGAAAGTAATATCCTCTACCCTATTTGGGCGGCGCTTATATTTCTTATAATCAGATAGTTCGCACCCTCTTAGTTGCCTATTATTAAGCTTATACATAGCGCTTTAATCGTCCTCCTAGTAGTAGTTTAAAGTTACTATATTCCTAGAGCCTTTATAAAGGGGAATATTAAAAAGTAGATAGTATACCTCCTACGCTAACTAATCGCGTTTAGTAATAAGCTTATTTATAAACCTAGCTACGACTAAACTAAAGGTATAAAGGCTATTAGCGTATAGCTATACTAATTAGAGTAACTCCTAGTAGGAAGTTAACTTCTTCTCTTTCTTACTATAATACTTACCTATATAGTTAACTATTACTAATACGCTTATAGTGGGTGATGTATTAATATTCGCCATCTACGCTAATATTATAGCTGCATTGTAACTATTAAGAAGCTTATTATTACGCTGCGGATAGAACGTCTAGTAATATGGATTTTAATCCTTTAATACAGCGGCATTATTGTAGAGAGACTGTAGAAAATAGAAGCGGTACTCCTTTACTCCAGTAGAGCCTTTCTTTAATCTTAAGCAGTAAGATTTAGTGTAATTACGGTGCCGTTGAAATTAATTAAGGTAGGTAGTAAGAAGCTTACTAGTATTAAGCTGTTCTTTATAGCTGAGAGTAGAAGAATATCAGAGATTAGAAGGCCTAGATCGATTAGGATTAATTATAGATATAAAAGTAGCCCAGTACTTAGTAAAAGCCGCCCTTAATTTAATAGCTAATGGATCTAGCTTTAGGGCTGTTAAACTCTATAAGAAGCTATATATATAGCCGCTACCTTATACCTACCACTTATATTTAGACTAAAAGTCAGTGCCATTAAATAGGCCTATAAGCACGTGCTTCCTAAATAGATTAAAGCGGCGATATAGCTAGTAAGTAGCAATATATAGATTATTATTAAGATTCTGAGAAGCAATCCGGTAGCGCTAAGCCTTATTAACAGCCTTATATTCGTCAAATAAAGGTATATAAAAGTGTAGATTATACTAATGTAGATTAATAGCGCTAAATATAAAGAATAGAGACCCGCTTTTAATATTTTTAGTATAAGCTATAAGCTTATTTCTCTTCTGCCTCTAGTAAGGTCTAGTGTCCTTAAGGTTTTATATATGCCGTACAATCTTATTTAGCAACTAGCTACCCCTATTACCATTTATAAGATTACTAAGCTTATCTAAAAATAGACTATTTTTATTTAATCGGCTGTAGAGGAAGTGGGTAGCATTAAGGGCTTACTCTCTTATAATCCGATTAAATATATAGTAGCGAAATAAGGGGTGGCGGCCAAACCGACCGTCCTAATACTTAAGCATATACTTGGCGTACGCAGCTAGGGTAACTATACAGCTTCGTGGTATATTAAAATCGGCTTTACTATAAGGAAATAGAGTAGGAAAGGCGTTACGCATAATAAAACTAGCTGATTGCTTAGAGAGAGGTATTTATTATATAGTAGGAACCTCTAGGCCCGCTTATAGGTCTTATTAATATTAAACCTTACGACCTAAAAGCTCTAATTTATTAAAGTTAGGCACTAGATTAGGAACTAAAGTATCCAGTATATCGTTATTAAATTCGCCGTCTAGTATATTACTGCCAAGCTCGGTAGGTAGAGGATTAATAGCAGGACGTTATATAGGAGCAGTAGGGTGAGTTATTAGGCTACTAAAATTAGACTCTAACTTATTAATATAAGGTAGCTAATATAATATAGAGCTATTTTCGGGTAAGCTAGTAAGCTAGGTGCTATATATTTTAACATTACAATAATTAGGATAATTAACCTTTAGAAAGTAAAGCTACTATATTATAGTAGAGCGCCTTATAGTATACTGCTTGGTAAACCGCCAACTTAGGTATTCGCTATCCTTTACTGCTATAGGCCTTATGACTAGTATATTAAGTTTAGTAGGTAGCCGTTGCAGCTACCTTTAGGTCTTTAGTGTGTTCTAGCCAAAGCAGTAGATATAGCTAGTATAGCGATGTTACTGGCCGCGTACATACACGACTTGTAGATGAACGTATACGCGCGTAATTAGAAGCTCCTCTACCGCGGTAAGTATAGGTAGAAAGCCAGGAACAGGCCCTAGATTAAGCCCGTTACTATTACCAAATAAGGAAGGAAGGGTTAGATCCTTAAGGCTATCGGCGTCCTTAATATAGGCTTTATATATATCTATATTATTACCCTCTATAGCTAGGCCTATTTAGAACCACCGCTCCTTATAACAACTACATGTCTCTATACGTTTAGCCTGTAATATACTCCTAAACTTCTTAATTCGCTCCTAATCGACAGCCAAAACGGGTAGTAGTATGGCCGTAGCTAGAGCTTACTGTAAGGGAGCTTACTATAAGGGAGCTTGCTATAAAGGAGCTTACTATAAAGGAGCTTGCCGCAAGGAAGGTAATATTAATGGTAGAGTAGGTATTGGCGGTAGAGTAGGTATTGGCAGTAAAGTAGGTATTGGCGGTAGAGTAGGCATAGGAGCTAGTTCCGGCAAGGACGTATTTAGGCCATCTATATATAGCGGAGGAGTAGGCGAGTAAGCTTTACCCCGCTGATTAAGAATATGGTATTCCCGTTGTATTGCTCTAATTGTCTTCCACCGTTAAGCCATTTTAGGGGTATTTTGGCTATTCTGGCCATGAGGCAGAAAGGCTTTCTCGGTATTGTTTTTAGGTAGAGCAGTTCGCTAGCGCCTTATAGGACGATTCTTAGTAGTAAAACCTAGCTCTATAAGAGCTCTCTACTTATTTAAATTATATTTAGAGATCTAGAAAAGTAAGCAAAAGTAGAAGTAGTATATAGGGAAGACGCGCCTTTAACTGATATAACTGACATAGCTTTAAAAGCTTCTTTAAAGGGCCGTCTTTAACAAAGTTAAGGCGGGGCTTATGGATATAGCACTTGCTGCACTTAATTATAGTAAAATCTGCTATATTTACTATATATATAGTAGTATTAATAAAGGTCAATAAAAAGGAATGTGCTAAGATATTTTGATGTTTATAATATTTTAATGTTCGTTACGTAAATTCTGCCGTAACTTACCGCGCGCGCTTTTTTTCTAACTAATTAGAAGTCTACTTTCCAACCAATTAGAAGCTAGCTTGGCGGAGTTTAAATTCCAGGACCCGAAAATATAGACCACTCGTACCTCGAGTCAATAAAATTTTAAATTTATAAAAATTATACTTTTATATATACTTAGTAATTTTATAATTAGTAGTTAGTAGCAAAATGCTAAAATTTAATTATAAGTGCTATATTTAGCAGCTAAATGCTAATACTTAATTATAAATACTGTATTTAGCTAAGACTTAATTATAAATGCGGCATTTAGCTGCTAAATGCTAGAAAATGCTAGTAAATTTTTTCCTGACGTAGGTGGCTCAATTGGGGGGTTGGCTTAATTGGGTGGCTAATACGTTACTAGGTCCACCTTTGTAATTAATACCTCCTAGTATTACTAACAATAATAATACTCTCTTTAAGCTTAACTATAATTAGTTTACTAGTCTACTAAGGACGACCTATTAAACGACTATTAACTAAATATATAAGGTAGAACTACCTCCTAAACGCCTCTTAGAAAGCGTAGGCAAACTACTACTTTTACTTAAAGCCTTACCCGCGATCCTCTTCTTTATAGATCTATTTATAATAGTAAGAATTAAATCTAGTATTATTTAATATACGAATAGGACTCTACCTCTTTAATATTTATACGCGCCTACCTAAATAAAAAGTATAGTATAGAGATTTAAGCAGAAGAGATTAAGGCAAAACGACTATAGTAGGAGCGCCTTTTAAATATACTAAATAAACTAGAAGGCTCTTAATAGCTTTAATACAATAAGCTCTAACTAAGTAAGGACTTTATATATACTGGGACAGGTATAGATCTAATTAAGGGCGTAGAAATGGCGGCAATTACTACCTAAACGCCATTAGGTCCTAGAAAGATCTTCTTAGCTAATATAATATTTATACTAGCCTTTTATACAAATTTAGCCTACCTAAGAAAGTTTAATAAGAAGAATATATGGTGGGATAATAAAAGGAAACTACTATATAAAAACAATTATAACATATTGGTATATTATAAGCGCTATTATAATTAATTAACTCTAGAGTATAATAAGCTATAATTAGAAACCCTAAGTAAGGCCTTATTTACAATCTAATTATAAAACCCCTTTTCTAATTAGGAAGTAATAGGCAGACTAGTATAAAAACTAGGCTATATAGGACCTAATGAAATTAAGCATCTACTCTAGGAAGTAGGTAGTGCGAAACTTTAAGGTTTAGTAATAATTAACTATAAGACCTATACTATTAGCAAGGCTTATAAAATTATATTAAAAAGAACACCTACTAGTAAGGCGACTAGGCCCTTTTACTAAATATATATATAACTAACTGCTAGTACTATGCCAAAACACCTACGTATTACTTGCGTATCGACTACGTATCACTTACGTATTACGCTGTTTTAGTTACGTATTAGTCTCCCCTTTTATTTATTTCTATACCCTCCTTATATATATAAAGAGGCTCTAGAGTTACATTTTATAATTAAGTTATTTACTTAATTCTCCTATACTGCAAAGTTTATAATATATTAACTTATTTTTAGAGATTGTGGCATATAACGATTATATCTAAATAATAAATTTTTATAATAAATTTCTATACTTAAATAAGGTTAAGACCTTCGCCTATAAGTCGTTAACAACGTAAGCAATTATATAATACTTAAATAGGGTAAAACGTTAGTATAACTTAAAGATTATAATAATTTAAATTAATAGCAAAACATTCCTAGATATTAAGTTTAATACTTAAAGAACCTAAAAAGAAATATTATTAGAGCTGTTGGTCTTATAAGGTAATATCACGTAGCTACGGTTTGTAGATAGTATAATAATAATTATTATATCTTAATAAGGGAGGGCAAGGAGCTTAAGGCTCCTCGCCACACTAGTGCCACAGCAACACGTGACGGTAACTTGCCGTACGTAATGGTAACTTGCTATACGTAACGGCAATATACCTTATATAGTAACCACTTGCCTTTATTCCTAACACTAATAACTCTTTTTTTATGGTTGCTATCTATATATAAATACCGCTTAACTAGCGGAATAAATATTAATCCTTTTTACTTACTATTGCCATTATAATATAAGTCTCGCTGTTTTAAAATTTGCCTCTTAGTATATAGTGCTTTCTTGCTTATAAGGTATAGGTAGGTATTTTATTAGTAGGGCCGCTAAGGCGCTAGCGGTAAGCGAGCTAATAGCGATTTTCTATTCTAGGGATAGAAAATCCTAATTAGCTAGTTTAAGTTAGGGTTTATAGAATATTATACTCCTACTCTCTTTTAACCTAACCTTTAACTTATATATATAGAGTATTTATATTAACAAACGTCTCTAGTGCCTTATTTAGGTTCGCCTTTATTATTATATCTACTAGGTTATCTTAGCCATTAATTTATTAAATCTTAAAGAGTTCTTAATGCTTATAGAATTGCTAAAGTGCCATAATATTAATTATAAGGCGCTTCTCCTTTATAGTACTAAGCTTAACTAAATACTTATAAAGAGAATATAAGTTAGTGTATATAATTATAGGGATAATAGAAAGTTTAAGTTAATTTATAATTATCTTTAGGGTAGTTCCAATTGTAATTGCTATATTAGCTCCGCTAACTATTCTATATATCTCTAACGCTAGAACACTTTAAGTAACACGTTTACTCTTAGTTAAGCTCTAATAAATAAGATTGCCGTAAATTATAAAGTTATTTTTTCTAGTAGATTCGTTTGTGATAATAATCTTATATCCTAACTAAAAGCTAAAGTCTTTGTTATTTATAAATAATCTATTAATAAATATAAAAAGCTTAGTAGTGGGAAGATTAATAGGCATATAGAGTAGTCCCTAATTAAGATAGTTTATTTGCTAGGAAAGACGCTTATTTAGGGTAAGAATGTTATCCTTAGTAGGCTCCTAGTGTTAAGCGGTAATAGAGAGATTAAATAAAGCCTTAGGTTAATAGATAGAAGTAATATAAGCTCCGCAAGCACGTTGCTCTATATATCCTTACTTTAGAGAATTAATGTTAATAACGTTAATCTTCTTACCTTAACCCTTCTGGCGTAAAGTAATGAAATCCTTATTTAAGGAGAGGATATATCTATTAAAGAGTAATAGTGTTATTAAATTAAGCTTTTCTTTTAGCTTTACTATAAGTTTACCTTTACTAGCTTATCTTCTTTAAGAGCTAAGAATTAGTTATCTTCTAAGATAATTATATTATTAGTCTATATGCTAATGATTCTAAATAGAGTTCCTATAGTTATAATAAGGAAGTAGGAATTAAATGTAAATATAATTATTAAAAGCTTCTTTTTATGGTGCTTGCTATAGGTAGCCTACTAGTAAGTTCCTACCTTTACGATTTCGTATAATGGCTTAAGTATAACCATAATTATATCTTTAGGATATTAGTGGCGAATTTACTCTAAAAGGTGCGCTAATATTAAGCGCTAAAGGTGCATCTCTAATTGGGTGTAGGCTTAAGTAATATCTCGCAAATAGACCGCTATTTTATTCTTTATTAAGGAGGGAGCTAATGCAATAATAACTTGTTAACTAGCTCGTTAAATTATAAAAGATTGCGTAAGAATTATCTCCTTACTATTATTGTTATAACCTTAGATAATAAGCCTTAATTTCTTAAATAGGGCGTTAGTAGCCTTGCCCTTAATCTTATTAACTATCCTTAACTTAAAGATACAAACTTTATTAAACTTAGCAGGGTTATACTTCTTAAATTTAAAAACTCCTTTTATAATAAGACCGTTAATCTCCTACTTATTAGATGCTTAGAAAGGAGCTCCTAAAGTTATAATATAATCTTCCTTTTAAAGCTATTTTATAAGCTTAAAGTTAGCCTTCTCTTTAGCTATTATAAAGGCTATTAATAACTTAACTCTATGTAACGGAACCTTGTAGCAAGAACTACGGTGGGCTTGTTATTAGGCTAGGTGTATAGGTAATACAAATTAAAGTTAATAATGTAATAATAACTAGTGGAGTGGTTGCCTAATAGATTAACTCTAATTATATTCGGAGAATTACTATAAGGAAGGAACTATCTAGGTAGGGACTAAGGGTCCTTAAATACACAACCGTACTCCTATAAAATCCTTCTTATATATAATATACGTCTTGTTACAGGACACCCCCGTAACACCTTATATATGTCCACCTGTTTCCACTGACTTAGCAATTAGAGACTAACCGCAAAATAGCAATCTAACGGCAATCTAATAGCAATCTAACGGCAATTTATGGCATTCTGCTATATTCTGCTATATTCTGCCAAGTTTTACTAAATTCTGCCAAGTTCTGCTAGGACTATAACCTAAACCCTATTCTGCCTATATATGTGTTAACTAAGTAACTAAGTCAATAATATATACCCTTTCTTCCCGTTTTCCTACCTTCTTTCCTTACGCAACGTCTTAACCTCCTTATACAGTTTATATATATAGCTTAATAATATCTACCTTACTATATATTATCGTCGCTTATACTTACTCTATAACACTACGTTATATCAACTACCTATATTACTATTAACATACAGAATAAACCTGAAGCCCCTATAATGGCCGCCGGTATTATATCCGCACTTTAAGAATAATTAGTAGGGATATAGAAGTCTTTTATAGACGCCCTTAAATAGAACTAAGCCACTTTAAATTAATAATAAGCCGAATAAGAAGCATAATACTAACAATTAATTAAGGACCTCTAAGAAGAAGTCCGCGCCCTTAAGATACCTACGCTAGGACCTTAAGACTAAACACCATCTCTAAAGATAAATACGCGGAATGCGAGCCCCAAACCTATAGTAGCTACTTACCCTAAGCCAACTACTACACTAAAACAATCTAAACAACTACTAAACCCCCTAGTATTTACTAGTAAATAATAAGAGCTCTAATTATTTCTAAGCCAGCTTAAAAATAAGCTAACTAGTAACGCTAACTGTTACCTAACTAAAGCTAACTAACTCTATTACGCCCTAAGTTAACTAGGAGGAGATATAGCTAACCTTATTAAACCTCTTTAGCCAAACTTAGTATAAAGCCTAGTTATACTTCTTAAAGCTATATATAGTAACCTAAACCACTAAGCTACTACTTAAAGAAAGATAAACTATATAACTTAAGGAACGAAAAGTTTCCTAGTATACTTCTCCGAATTTAACCATTACGCAAAGGAAATAGGCTAGAACGACTTTATACTAATTAACAGCCTTATTAAATCCCTAAGCCCCAAACTAAAAACCTCCCTAATAGGCGTAGACCTACTAAGAGCCCTTAATGCCTGCGCAAACGTTATTAATAAACAATATAATAATATACTACGCCTAACACTAAAGCCCACTCTATAATATAATATAGCAACCCTATAAACGTCTACTAAGTTATTGTCTTAGCCTAAGCACCCTAACGCTATGGATATTAACACTAGGACCCTAGGGTACGCCCTACTAGGGTCCTCTAAATAAGAACGACGCATTAAGCTAGGCCTCTGCTTTAAATATAAAAGTAGCTCTTACTTCTCTAACTATTACTCCATCCCTATACCTAAATACAAATTATAAACGGCCAACACTAGCAGCTGTTTACCGCATCAATCTTCTAGTTACCATCCCTAATCTCTACCTAGTTCTAGCCCTATATTTAATAAGTACTATTTATAAGGACAAAGCTACAGCCAACGTCCTATAAGAATCCTACCCTAATCGCCTCTAAAAGGAAGGTCCTAGAGTTAAGTCGCTCTTTAAGACAGCTCTACTATAGGATCTTATTAAACGTATTTAATATCACAAACTCCAACTCTTAGGACCGTAGTATAACTATTAACTACCGTCTTTAGTAGAATAGTTAATAGGCTAATGCTTAAATCCTAATTAATATAGGAGCTAGCGGCATAGGATTTATTAATAAGATCTTTATATAAGATAATAGTTTTACCCTAACCCCCCTTAACTAGCATATTAACGTATTTAGATTTAATAGCAAACGCACCGTCTTAGGCCGTATTACCTATATAGTATTCCTAAGACTCCAATACCTAAACTATAAGGAATTAATTAAACTTTTTATTATTACCCTAGGTTACTTAGTAATCCTTAGATAACCCTAAATAAAGCTATATAAGGTAACTATTAATTAGGATAACCTTAAGCTTCTATTTACTACCTCCCATTATAAGTAGAAGTGCCTTATAACTTACTACTTAGACCTAAAACTAAAATCTAAAAAATCTACTATAATTTACTAGTCTAAAATTTCTATAACTATCTACTTTGTACCCAAGAAATCTACCAGATTCTACTAACTTAGGAATTCCACTAAATTTTACCAACATAAGAATTCTACTAATATCTACTAAGGATCCGAAAACTCTACTGAACCCTATAAGTTATTACTAAGTACTATACCGCCCCAAGCTAAGTAAAAGCTTAAGCTCTATATACGAAAATACTAAAAAGACTAGTATTCTACTATAAAAAGGATTCTTAAAAAACCCAAACCTAAATCTAATACTAACTCCGTACCTAATACTAAACCTAAACCCAAATAAGAAACTATAGATAATCCAAGCAAGCTTAGCACCCTAGACATTTACATAATTAGAGCTACCCTATAAGCACAACTTACTAAAAAACCCAAGCATATAATCTTCACTATTATAATAGCCGATATTAAGAAGGCCTTAGCACTAAAGAAGTATACTAACCCTGCTATAAAGGTACTAATAGAGTATTATTATCGCCTAGATATATTTTTATAAAAGGAAGCTAATAAGCTACTAAAACACCAACTATACGACTATAAGATTATACTTAAAGAAGGAACTTAGCCTGGATTTAGACCCTTATATAGGATGTCCTAAAATAAACTCTAAGTACTATAAAAGTATTTAGACGAAAACCTAAGCAAAGGATTTATTAGAGCAAGCTTATCGCCTATAGCTGCACCAATAATCTTCATTAAGAAACCTAGCGGCGGTCTATACTTCTATATAAACTACTAAGCTCTTAACACCGTTACCATTAAGAACTAATATCCAATCCTATTAATATAAAAGACACTAAACTAATTAAGTAAGGCTTATTACTATACAAAGCTCAATATCATCTCTATATTTAACCATCTCCGTATTACAAAAGGGGACAAATAGCTCACTACATTTCGTACCCGATATGGACTATTTAAGTACTTAATAATACCCTTTAGCCTTATAAACGCTCCAAGCTCGTTTTAATATTATATAAACAACACCCTACGCCCCTACCTAGACATCTTCTATACTGCTTATATTAACAATATCCTAATATACAGTAATAACCTAACCGAATATCAGAAGTATATTAACTTTATCCTATAAGCCCTATACGGAGCTAGTCTATAATTAGATATAGATAAATACAAGTTCTATAAAACGGAAGTTTTATACCTTAAATTTCTTATTTTTATAAACGGTATACAAATAGACCTAAAGAAAGTTAAGGTAATTATAAACTGGTAAAAACCCGAGAATATTAAGGACGTAAGAGCCTTTATAGGATTTACTAATTTTTACCAACGGTTTATTAATAACTTCTCCGCCTTAGTTTTACCCCTTATAGCTTTAACCCAAAAGGATAAAGTTTTTATCTTTAATAAGGAATATAAGAAGGCCTTTACCTATCTAAAGGTTATATTTATTACTGCGCCTATACTCTAATACTTTAACCTAAACCAAATAAGTATTATAAAAGCTAACTTATCTAACTACATTACTAGAGGCATCCTGTCTTAATATAACGAGGATAGAGTATTACACCCTATAGTATACTTTTTAAAATAACTAAGCCTAGCCAAATATAACTACAAGATCTACGATAAGGAATTATTAGCTATTATTAGATATTTTAAATAATGGCAACCTAAACTAGAAGGCGCTGGATTTCTAATTAAGGTCCTTAGCGACTATAAGAACCTATAGTACTTCACAACCACAAAACAGCTAAGTTATTATTAGGCCCGCTGGTTAGAATATCTATCTTATTTCTAATTCTTAATTATATACCACCTAGGCGTTTAAGGCTAGAAGCCTAATGCCCTAACCCAACGCTCGTAAGACGTACCAGCCCTAAAAGAAGCGCGCTTTTACCAAAATTAGACCCTACTTTACCCTAAACTATTTAACCCTCCTATTAAAGATCTTACGGTATACGTCCTTAAAATAACTAATTAATTAATTAAATAGATTATAGTTAACGAATACCCAAATGACGAGTTTATCTAAGAGACGCTTAAGCTAATATAAGATGGCATTAGACGCTTTAAAAAGATTTCTCTAAGTAAATATAAAGCCCATAGAAACCGCTTATATTACTAGAACCGTCTAATTGTCCCTAATTATAATGAGCTTAAGCTTAAACTCCTTAAACACGTATATAATCTACCTATCGCTAGCTACCCGGGCTAAGGAAAGACTCTAGAACTACTCTAACGGGAGTATTATTAGCCAAATATGCATAACACGATATAAAGGTACGTCTTTAGCTACTATACCTACTAACGAGCTAAAGCCTCACATAAGATGTATAACGGTTTTTTAAAGCCGCTGCCTATTCTGGACCGAAGATAAAAGGATATCTTAATTAACTTTATTATTAACCTTCCTAAGAGTAGAGGCTGCACAAATATTATAGTAGTTATAGACCGACTATCTAAAATAAGGTACTTAATCGCCTACCCTAATATATTAACGCCTGCCATTACCTAACTATTTCTAGATTACGTATAGAAACTCTATGGACTCCCTAAAACAATTATCTCTAATAAAGGTAGCTAGTTTATCTTAATATTCTAGAAAGAACTAACTACTTAACTCTATATTAAAGCACTGTTATCTACCGCGTATTACCTAAAAATGGATAGCTAAATAGAACGCGTAAATGCTATAATAGAATAGTATATTTGGATATATACGTTATATTTATAGGATAACTAGATTAACTGGCTTGTATTTGCCAAGTTTACCATAAATAACTCCGTCTTAAAAACTACGAAAGTCTTCCTATTTCTAGCTAATTATAGCTAGTACCTACAAATAGGTTTTAAACCCTTTAGTAATGTTCCTTACCCCGCTTATTATGCCTTATAAGTTATAGAAATAAATAAATTCGTAAAGAAGATAGAGGAACTATAATAGTTTCTTACTAATAAGATAATATGGGCTTAATCTGTCTATAAAGCCGCAGTAAATAAGAAACGAACTCTAGTACCGGCCTACTAAATTAGTAATTTTATCTAGCTAGATATAAGAAATCTAAACATAAAACGACCTATTAAGAAACTTAATTAGAAGAACGCTGGCCCTTATAAGGTTAAAAAGGTTATCTCCCCTTACGCCTACTAATTAAAGCTCCCTAATACGGTTAAAATCCACCCCATACTCTATACGTTAGTCCTCCGCCCTACTACCCCCGCATTAGACGCCCTACCTAAATAGATATAAGACCCTCCCCTACTAGTTAAAGTGGATGGTAAAAACGAGTACTTTATTAAAAAAATTAACGATATTAAGTATAATAAACGGAAACGCTAATATATATATTTTACGAAATGGAAAGGCTTTACCAAGTCCTTATAAGAACCCATTAACTCTATAGGACTTACATAAGCCGTAGAAGACTTTCATAAACTCTACCTAAAACTACTACAGCCCTATTTTACAGAAGCTCGAGTTTAAAGGGGGGGTACTATTATGGGACACCCCCGTAATACCTTATATACGTCTACCTGTTTCTACCAACTTAGCAATTAGAGACTAACTACGAAATAGCAATCTAACGGCAATCTAATGGCAATCTAACGGTAATCTACGGCATTCTGCTATATTCTGCTATATTCTACCAAGTTCTACTAAATTCTGCTAAGTTCTACTAGGATTATAACCTAAACCCTATTCTACCTATATACGTATTAACCAAGCAACTAAGTTAACAATATATGCCCTTTCTTCCCGTTTTCCTACCTTCTTTCCTTACGCAACGTCTTAACCTCCTTATACAGTTTATGTATATAGCTTAATAATATCTACCTTGCTATATATTATTGTCGCTTATACTTACTCTATAACACGTCTTATATATAAGGTACGTAAGTTCCTTCCGTTCCTCTTATTTAATATATAGCATATTATATAACCTTAGCTACTATTCCTCGTTATATAGCTCTATTGGTTTTATCCTAAACCGTACTTAGATTAACTAACTAGCTTCTTTTAACTCCTCTCTAAGTAGTTATAATATTATACTTAAAGCATCCGTAACACTATCTCCCTCCTCTTTATCTTTATCCTTAAAGATTTCTAATATCTCTAAGTCGTTTACTAGAGGTATAATATCCGTCTAATTAATTTAGTTAATATTATTGCTTATTATACCTAAAGTAATTTCTTCTTTATACGCCTAACGTTGTGCTCACACTATTGCTGCAATATTATCTCTTAGTGAGATTATACCGTCTCTATATTCTCGTTATTTAAAAAAGGGGTTAGTTTATATTATATTAGCAAACCTATCTTTATAATAACTGTCCTCTTATTTAAAGTGCACTAAAGTAAATATTTATTTATCTTGCGATATTTGCTCTACCTCTAATGCTAAATATACGCGATTTATCTTTCTAAATAGTCGTCTAGTTTCCTAATTAATTTATCTTAAGGTTTTATGTTTAATCTACTGCTATACGGCTAGATAGTAAACTATTTTAAGCCCTTACTAAATTAGAACGTTCTTAGAACGCTAAATAGAAGGCCCTAGATACGCGTATTACGGCGTCTACTTATCTACTTTGTCTTAAGAAGGTTTATAAGAAGGTTTGTTTTAAGGAATAAAAGCTTATAGAATAGGGTTTATAGGAACTTAGTAATAAAAGAACGGATTCTCCTCTAATAGAGAAGGAAATAGATTTAAGTAGCTTAGCAACTGCTCTTCTTAGGTCCCCCTTAGGTAACTTATTTTTTAGCGATTCTTTTTTATTAATACTGCCTAACCTAATTTCTTCTAATACTTCTATACCTTTCCTATAGCGTTTTTTAAATTCTCTAGTAGTTCCTAGGTAGTCTTAGTGTAGCCTATCTACTTTACCTCGTACTATATTTTATCGTTAATATCCTTATAATTAACGATCTTTAAAACTTACTATTTATCTTCTTCTTATCCTCTATACGTGTTTGCCTTATAAATTAGTAGCTTAATATTCCTATATACTAGCTTTAGTATTATAATATACTATATAGGGTAGATTTTTATCTTAGCTAGTAAGTTTAACTTAAACGTAACTAGTAAAATCCTCTACTTAATTTTAAAAGGTCCTAGCCTAACGTGGTCTAACTTCTTACTTAGTTGTTAACTCTTAAAATTTTTATGTAGTAGCTATACTTTATCTCCCTCCTTAAGATCTGGTCCCTTAGATCTCTTAGCGTTGTAGTACTTTTTTATTCTTTGCTATACCGTCTTTACTATTTCTATAAGGTCCTTATAAAGATTTATTAACATCTCTATTCTTTATTTAGCTATACTACTTATCTTCTTTATTTAACGCGGCGATAATAATATTCTTAGCTTATATCCGTAATTCGCCTTAAATAGTAATATGCCTATTCCTTCTTATAGTATTATATTATATATAAACTATATAACTAGTAATAGTAATACCTAATTATTCTATATGTAATTAATATAGTGCCTTAAATACTACTCTAGTGTCTAATTTAATCTTTCTGTTTAACCGTCTATCTGCGGATAATATGTAGTAAAAGTTGCTACTCTAACTCCTTATTCCGCTAAGAATACCTCCTAAAATACTACTATAAATCTTAGATCTCTATCTAATATAATCTTACTTAGTGCTCCGTGTCTTATAAACACTTCTTTAATATAAATTCTAGCGATATCTTCTACTAATATTTCTTCTATATATGCTATAAAGTATCCCTACTTTATAAGCTTGTCTACTATTATTAAGACTATATTATAATTTTATCCGGTAATAGGATCTCTTAACTTTAGTAACTTAATAATAAAGTCCTATAATATAACTTCCTATAGTCTCTCTAGTATTTTAATAGGTTATAGCCCTCTATACGGCTTATACCTTATTAGTTTATTTCTTTAGTAATCTAGATATTCCTTTATAACTTTTCTTACTAAGCCCTAGATTCTATTAATAATATACTCCTCTTAGAGTTTTAACACTAAGCCCATGGCTCCATTATGTCCTTAAGTTAATCCCTTATAGAAATCTTCTATAAATTATTCTACTATGCTTTTTAGGATATATATTACTTCTTAACTCTTATATATATCTATCTATAGATCTTCTAGCTATACTTCTAGAATTCTTTATACCTAAAAGCTTTCTAGTATTTTATAAACTCTATCTAACTCTTTTTAAGTTACTATAATTTTTAAATAATTATACCTAATTAATCCGTCTATATCTTTTCGCAGTAAAGCCCCTAATAGCTTTTTATTATTTTATAGTTTAGCCTTTTAACTTAGAGCATCTACTTGCGTATTATCTGTACCCTTAGTATACTAAATCTTAAAATAGTATTCTATAAGCATTTCTGCCTATTTAACTTGTCTTTAGTTAAGTTCCTTTATTATTAGGAATCCTATTAGGTTCTTATAATCTATCTTAACTATAAATAGTTTTTCTGTGCCTTATAAGAATACTCTCTATTCCTTTAGTACTATAACTATACCTAATAACTCTTTATTATAGATGTTATAGTTTAACTCTAGTAGTGTTATCTTCTAACTATAGTATACTACTAAGTGCCATTTATTTTAATGTTTCTATATAAAGTACGCCCCTAGTATATAGTCTAATATATTTATTTCTACAACCGTTTTTAGTCCTAGTTAATAGATCTTAAGAACTGGCTCCTAGGTAAATAACTCTTTAACTTTTTTAAAGAGTTCCCTTTATTCTTCTCCCTATACCTATAGCTCTTCTTTCTTTATTAATCGCGTAAATGGCTTAATGTCTTTTAACTATTACGCTATAAACCTTCTATAGTAATTGCAAAACCCTAGGAATAATCTTAACTATATAACGTTCTCTAGTTCTTACTAATTCACTATAGCCTCAATCTTCTTTAGATCTATGCTAAGTTGGCCTAGTTTAATAATAAATCTAACAAAATCGGTCTTCCTAGTAAAGAACTCGCATTTCTTAATCGCTACTAGCATTTGTTCCTCTTATAGTCTCTTTAAAACCTATTTAATATATTCTCCGTATTCTTCCTTAGTTATTAAGTAGATAATAATATTGTTAAGGTATACTATAATAAATTCATCTAAGTGTTCTCCTAATATATTATTAATACGCTTCTAAAACGTTACTAGTGTATTTATAAGCCCGAATTGCATAACTAATAGTTTATATAGTCCTTCCTTTAACCTAAAGGCTGCCTTCTATTTATTGCCTTCCTTAATCCTAATCTAATAATACGCCTATCTTAGATCTATCTTCGTAAAGATTTATACATTACCTATCCTATCTTAGATTTCGCTAATTAAGGGTAAAGGATACCTATCCTTCCTGTTACGGACGCTTTAAGTACGATGCTATAACTACTTGGAGAGGAGTCGGAAGAAGCTAGTTGGTTGATATAAGCACGGTCTAGGATAGATCCGGTAGAACTATATGACGAGGAATGGTAACTGAGTCACGTGATGTAATCTATGTGATCTGTGTAATCTGTGTGATCTGCGTAGTAGAGTAGACGGAGCACACGTACCTTACGTACAAGAAGGATTTTATAGGAGTACGGTCGTGTATTTAAGGACCCTTAGTCCCTACCTAGATAGTTCCTTCCTTGTAGTGATTCTTAGAATATAACTAGAGTTAATCTGTTAGGCAACTACTCCACTAGTCGTTATTACGTTGTTGACTTTACGCATTACCTATACACCTAGCCTAATAATAGGACTCACCGTAGTACTTGCTACAAGGTTCCGTTATATAATTACTACCTAGTTACGGTGTCGAAAGTTAAACAATATGCCACCAAAAGCAGCTACTATGACGCTATTAACGGCGGCAACTACTTTAAGGTTAGGAGGTGACACTAGTATGGCAGATACTGACTTATAACAACCTGTAACGGTCAGATAACTATAGGAAATAGTTAACCAGTTAATAGAAAATAATACGGCACTTAAACAGAGGGTTAATAGGATAGGAGTAGTAAAGGTTAAGTTACTATCGATTAAAAGATTCTTAGGAGAGAGATCGAAGCTTAAAGGATTTCTTACGTAAATGCATTTTAAGGTTGCGTAAGAGGGAGTAAAGCTGGTAACACTTATGGATTAAATAGCGTATGCAGGATTGTTCTTATTAGGAAGAGCACTTAAATAGTTTAAGCCTTACCTTATAGAGATATAAGTAAATAGAATAATAACAACAAACTAAGAAGTACGGTTTATATTCTTAAGCTAAAATGGATTTGTAGAGCGACTTATATAGATATTTAGAGACCTAGAGGCAATAACTATGGCGGAAAGAAAGCTTTAAGATATTACGCAACGAACCTTAGCTATTAAGTATATAACGTAGTTC